>OCVV011332072.1_pt1 | contig 12648 bp, 14 predicted proteins | sample 1539721 | NCBI WGS metagenome assembly OCVV01 (sample SAMN02144230, study PRJEB22623) | gut metagenome | biome: sheep rumen | host: Ovis aries | place: New Zealand
CACACTTATTAAAAACGCTATGAAAGAAGACTTTTCTTGGGATAAGCAAGTTGAAGAATACATCAAGTTATATAAAATGTTATTAAGTAGATAAAAATGGAGAAAAATGGTTTAAAAGACTTTTCGAAAGATGAATATGATGAGTTTATATCCTTATTTAGTGTCTCTAATGCCTGGCATTTAATTAGGGAAATGCTCTCAGAAATCGGAACATCTTTCCTCGATCAAGGTGAAAGGTTGGGATTTATCACTCTCAATCTTGCTAAAAAACAAGGGTACGATATTAAGACTACTCGTATTTTGGTTTTGTCATCTTTATTTCACGATATTGGTAAAATATGGCAATCATCTTCCTCAAATGACAAGATGATTTCTGAATTTGATTTTTCAACTTCATACGATAGAGCCTTATCTTCTTATTTATTCTTGAAATATTTTTCACCATTAAAAGACTTTTCCGCTATAGTTTTATTTCAACACGGAAGATACGATAGACCTCAAAAGGATGCTTATTACAAATACGGCGTCATGATTAATTTATGCGATCACGTTGATAGATGGATAAGTATGGGTTTCTCTCCAGAAGAGATTATCAGTTTAATTAACGGTGGTAAAGGGAGTTATTTTGCTCCTAAAGACTGTGAAGATATGATTGAGATTCTAGAGAGAACTAACCTCATTGAACAGGTTAAATCTGGAGCTTATAAATCTACGATTGACGATTATATGACGACTATCTATTTTAGAAGAGATTTAATTAGATCTTATTTGTTGATGGTCACTTATTGTATTGAATTTTACAACTTTGAAACTATGTATCACGCTAGATTATCAGCGTCGATGGGATACATCTTTTCTAAGTTAACTAATCTCGATTTACACACGACTTGCGTAATCTATACAGCCTGCCTATTTGGAGATATAGGAAAAGTGAGAATTTCCCATGAAATCCTCGAAAAACCTGGTAAATTAACTAAGGAAGAAACGATGATAATGATGCGTCATATCGAATATTCCAAAGAGATTTTATCTAATGTTTTCAATGATAAAATCGTCGTTGAATACGCTTATTCTCACCACGAGAGATTAGATGGTTCAGGCTATCCTAAACATTTAAAAGGAGATGAAATTAATTTACCTATGAGAATATGCGCTATATCCGATGTTATCGCGGCGATGATAGCAGGGCGCAGTTATAAAGATGCTTATTCTATGGATGAGACTATCAAAGCTCTCGAAGAGATGGTAAAAGAGAATAAGATTGACAAGAATCTCGTTCAACTTTATATAGATAATCGAGAGGAGATTGCAGCTTACCTTCAAAGACATCAAAATAGGATGTTTAGAAACATTAAATCCTTAAAGGCTGAAAGAGAAATTTTGAAGTTTTCTGACGTCTGGGAAAGATAGATAATTTATTTATATAAATTATTAATTATGGTATATAATAAACAAGTGGATAAATTCCGCTTGTTTTTAATATATGGAGGAAAAGTCAATGCCAGCCAAGAAGAAAGATGACGCTTCTAAAAAAGCGAAAGTTAATGATAAAAATTTAGCTAGCACTAAAGATAATGCAAAACCCGCTAAGAAGAGAAAGAATTCTACAGTTGTAGTAGAATTAGGTAAGAATAAAGATAATAAACCTAAAAAAGAAACTAAGCCTGTAGATAAGAAAGCTAAAAAGGCTCCTGCCAAGAAAGAATCTAGACCTGTTGAAAATAAGGTTGAAGATGTCAAACAAGAAGCAGTTGAAGTAAAAGAAGATAAAAATATTGAAGAATCTAAAGTCGAGGAAAATCCTGTTTTAGATGAACAAAAAGACAATTATAGAATTTCTTCTGAGCCTTCTAAAGATGAATTGATTCTCTCTAAAAATGAAGTTAGCGATGTCGATGATTTAGTCGCTATTGATAATGCGGTCAGATTAGAAGAAGAAAAGAAGAAAGAGCAAGAAATCGATCGTAAGATTGAAGATACTTTCAAAGATGAATACGGCATAGGTGAAGAAGCTGCTAGAGAAGAGGAAGAAAAGAAAATTTCTCAAACTGAAATGGCGAAAAACACATTCGAGCCTATTCCTGCTTTCAAGGGCGAAAATTGTGAAGAAGAAGTTGAGAAATTAAGATCTACCTTTAAAAAAGGTATGTCTAAGTCTCGTATGTTCTCCACTATTACCATGTTAATTTTAATCGCTGGTATCGTAGGAGGTTACTTATTATATAGATTCTTACCTGAGAATTTAAGATGGCTTGCTTGGACTGTATTTGGCATTTTAGGTGCGGGTTTAGTCACTTCCTTTATCATCTCAGCTAGAATGAATAAGAAAGCTTACACTAACGTTGATAAATATGTCAGAGAAGAAATCGGTCTAGTTAATTCTTACGTTTTTACTGATGATAATTTTGGTGATCCTCAATATTCAGTTAAAGGTCATGTTGATTTAGAGATGATTATTGAAGCTCATTACTTTGATACAATTAACGCTATTAATTCTAGAAATATCGTTAAAGTCAATTACTTGAATAGAGAAATGACTGTCTCTGAAGTCGCCGTTAGAGTTCCTTATCAAAATCCCGCTGATGGTAAAGATTATTCTCAAGTTGATAAGAAGAAATTACCTGCTGAATCTTACGCTTGCTTTGGTAAGTATATTACTTATCCTTTAGCCTTAGAAGGTACAGGAGATATCATCGTCTTATTAAGAGGTAAGAACGCTTATTTACCTACTTATTTAGATGGCTATTTAGAAGTTAAGATCGATAACTTAAAAGACGATTATTTAGTTTGGTCAACCCAAGGTGATGATGCTAGAAAAGCCTTCACTCCTGAAATTGTCGCTTTGTTAAATGATTTCAATTCCGATGGTATATTGGAAAACACCTTCTTCTCAATTAATCCTAAAGGTCTAAAGTGGTGTTTAAATTATTCTGAAGCTATCATGGAAGTACCTATTGATAAACCTCGTACTGGTGAACCTTTCAAACACTACAGAGACGATTTAGTTAGAGTTTGTGCTATTATTTCTTCTTTGTCTTCTTTAGGTAAATAACATTTAGAATTTAGTATATGTCGAAATCCTTCGTTCAATTGAAGTGTTTTAAGCACGACTCTTCATCGCATAGAATGTGGTTGTATTTATCTTCTATCAAAGAAGATGACGACTTTTATTTTCTCGGCGCAAATAGAGCTAAAGTAATTGAACACAACGGACGAGAATGGAGAGCGAAAGAAGGCGCCCTCTATATTCTTTCTAAAAAGAGATTCTACAATGCTATCGTGATGTTTAGAGAAAACAAAATTGAATATTACGTCAATATCGCTTCACCTACAGTTAAAGTCGGATCGACTTACTATTACATAGATTACGATTTGGATTTGAAGAAATTCGCTTCTAAACAAGTTAAAGAAGTAGACTGGGGTGAATATAGGCAAAACGCAGAACTCTATGGTTATTCTGACAAATTGAAATTCGTCTTAGAAAAGACTATGGAAGAAGTTGAAGAACTTCTTAAAAGTGGTAAATATCCTTTCGATGATGCCATTAACAGAGAATTATATAAAAGATATCAAGTTATAAACACTTTAAATTTATTAGATTAGGAGATTGCAATGGTATTTGTTTCATCTAGTAGCGCTGAGACTATCAAATTAGGTAAGATGCTCGCTTCTTCTTTTAAAGGAGGAGAAGTAGTTTTAGCTATTGGTGATTTAGGAGCAGGCAAGACTGCTTTTTGTAAAGGAATCGCTCTTGGCTTAGGAATTAAACAAATCGTAAATTCTCCTACTTTTAACATTATGAAAGTATATTCAGGTAAGAAATTAAATCTCTATCATATCGATGCTTATAGATTAGAAGATAAAGATGCAATTACCGATATTGGCTTTGATGAATCAATAGGTAATAAAGATGGAATATCATATATCGAATGGCCTAAATTCATCGAATCTTACTACATCAAAGAAAGTAATATAATCACTGTTAAAATTACATCTTTATCTAAAAACAAGAGAAGAATTGAAATAGAGGAAGGAATTAAATATGAATAGAATTTTAATTGATACTTCTACTAAAGGTCTAACTTTAGTTCTTCTTAAAGATGAAGAAATTATTTATTCTTTCCACGATGAAGAATTTAGAAATGCTTCTGAGAATATTATTCCTAAAATGATTGAAGGAGCCTCTAAAGCTAATATTGAATTTAAAGATTTTGATGAAATATACGTTACTGACGGACCTGGTTCATATACAGGAGAAAGAATTGGGTTAACTGTGGCGAAGACTTATGCGGTTTTAAATAGCAATGTTAAAATTTATATTTCTTCTTCTTTAAAAGCTATGTCTTCATTAATCGAAGGGAAATCACTTCTGCTTCTAGACGCTAGAAATTCCGCTTATTTTGCAGGGGCGTATTTCAATTCCAAACCTCTATTTGATGAAAAAAGAATGGAACAAGAAGAAGTCGATAATTATTTAAAAGAGAATAAAGAATTAGTTATCGGGGTTCTTCCTTATTTCGAACAAGAAGCTAAATCTAGATTCAAAGATAATAAAATCGTTTCTATATCTATGGATGAAGCTTTAATTAAAGGGAGAAAATATTTCGAATTAAGTGAATTACCTTTAACGTTAAAAGCTAGATATTTAAGAGGGAATAATGACTAAAATATCTAAAGTTAAATCTTGTGATTTAAAAGAAATTGTCTCTATAGAATCTAAGAGAATGAAATCTATTTTAGGAGAAGAATTCTTTTCAAGAATCGTAGATGATCCTTCTTATCTATTTATTAAATTAGAAGAAGATAATATCATTGGTTACGCTTTATTTTCTATAAATGGGAATGAATCTGAATTGTATTCTATCGCTGTTGATTCTTCTTATGAAGGTCAAGGTAAAGGAAGTGAGCTATTAGAAAAAGGAATAGAAATATTAAAAGAAAAAGGAATTGAAAGAATATTTTTAGAAGTTAGAGAATCTAATATTAGAGCTAATAATCTCTATACCAAAAACGGGTTTAAGTATCAAAGAACTCGCAAAGGTTATTACTCTAATGGCGAAGATGCTTATTGTTTATGTAAGGAGATTAATGATGAAAGATGAATATGTCTTAGGAATCGAATCTAGTTGCGACGAGACTAGTGCCTCGATTCTTTTAAATGGCAAAGAAATCTTATCAAATGTCATTTCCACTCAAATTGCCACTCATATTCAATACGGTGGAGTAATGCCGGAAATTGCTTCGAGATTGCATTTAGAAAATATCGGTTTTGTTTTGAAAGAATGTTTTGAAAAAGCTAAGATTGATCCTAGTCAATTAACTTGCGTAGCTGTCACTGGTAAACCTGGGTTAATTGGAGCTTTACATATAGGTTGTTTAGCTGCTAAGACCATATCAGCTTATTACAATATACCTATAATTAATGTTCACCATTTAGCAGGGCATATTTACGCTAATGAATTTGCAGGAGATTTCAAATTCCCTCTATTAGCTATTGTTGCTTCTGGAGGTAATTCTGAATTAGTTTATATGAAAGATCACTTGAATTTTAAAATTATTGGTGAAACTTTAGATGACGCTATAGGTGAATCTTTAGATAAAGTCGCTAGGGAATTAGGATTACCTTATCCAGGGGGAGTCGCTATAGATAAATTGACTAAGGATCACAATATCGAGACTTTCAAATTATCTAAAGTAAAAGCTAGTGGTTTCAACCTCTCTTATTCAGGTTTAAAGTCATCTTTAATTAGAGATATTAGAGCTAGAAAAGAAAAAGGTGAACTCGATGAAGAGATGGTTAAAAAATACGCTTTCTCAGTCGAAAAAGCTTTCGTAGATCAACTCCTTGATAAAGCTTTATTAGCTGCTGAGAAATATCAAGTTAAGCAAATTATCATGGGTGGAGGAGTCTCCGCTAATTCTTATTTAAGAGAACAAATCTTAGCTAGAGGTGGAAAGAAATATGAAATTTTAATTCCTCCTCTCTGGTGTACTACTGATAATGCGGCGATGATAGCAAAAATCGGTTACCGCATGTATAAAAATGGTATTAGAGATAGTCTAGATTTCTCTCCTAAAGCTAGTGAAGAATTAGGATATAGATAATCTAAAAATTAATGAATTATTCGTAGAATAAAATTATAATAGAAAAAGGGGATTCTTATTTATGACAAAAGCAAATTACATTACTATTAGAGAATTGTTTGAGGGTACTTACGACAAGTCTTTAGCTGACGGTTACGAAGTTGCAATCGACGGTTGGGTTATTAATAACCGCTTCATGGGTAAAGTTGGTTTTTTAACTTTCAATGATGGTACCTGTTTTAAGAATGCTCAATTGGTTTATTCTGAACAGACTCCCGGTTTTGAGGAAATCGAAAAATTGAGATTAGGTGCTTCTATTTCCATTCAAGGAAGCGTCCATTTAACTCCCGATGCTCCTCAACCTGTCGAGATTCTTTTAAATAGCGTTAAAGTTGTGGGAGGAGTTGAAGATTCTTATCCTCTTCAAAAGAAGAAGACAAGTTTAGAATTTTTAAGAACCATCCCTCATTTAAGACCTCGTACTAACACTTTTAGAGCGGTCTACAGAGTGAGATCAGTTTTATCCATGGCTGTTCACGAATTTTTCCAAGGTGAAGGTTTTGTCTATGTTCACACTCCTATTTTAACTAGTAACGATGCTGAAGGAGCGGGTGATACTTTTAGAGTTATCACTGATATTTCTCACCCTGATTCTTATTTTGGTAAAGATGTCTCTTTAACAGTTTCGGGTCAACTTCACGTCGAGCCTTTCGCTATGGCTTTTAGAGATGTTTATACTTTCGGCCCTACTTTTAGAGCTGAAAAATCTAATACTACTCACCACGCTGCAGAATTCTGGATGATTGAACCTGAAATTGCTTTTGCGGATTTATATGACGATATGGATTTAATTGAAGATTTCCTTAAATATATTGTTAAATACGTCCAAGCTAACTGCCCTGATGAAATCGAATTTTTCAATAAGTGGGTTGATACCGGCTTGAAGAAGAGATTGGATGATTTTGTCAATAAACCTTTTACGCAAGTTGATTATACTGAAGCTATCAACATCTTATTAAAGGCTAAAGAAGATGGCCATAAATTCAATAATCCTAATATCTTCTGGGGCTTAGATTTAGAATCTGAACATGAGAGATATTTAACTGAAGAAGTCTTTAAAGGTCCTATCTTCTTAACTAATTATCCTAAAGAGATTAAAGCTTTCTATATGAAGCAGAACGAAGATGGTAAGACCGTCGCTGCTGTTGACTTATTAGTTCCTGAGATCGGTGAATTAGTCGGTGGAAGTGAAAGAGAAGCTGATTATGATAAACTATTGCAAAGAATGAAAGAATTAGGTATGAATATCGATAATTATCAATGGTACCTAGATTTAAGAAGATATGGATCAGTCCCTCACGCTGGATTCGGTCTCGGTTTTGAAAGAATGATGCAATTTGTCACCGGCGTAGATAATATCAGAGATGTCGAGGCTTATCCTCGTACTTATAAAGAATGTGATTTCTAGAAGATAATTAAAATATGAGAAATAGGAAGAATGAGAGAATTGATTTAAATAATCTTTCTAATAACAACGTCAACAATAATAGACGTTCTTCTTATAATGCTCCTAATTATCAACCAAATCCTATTCAATCTTTTAACAATAATAATAATTATTATCCTCCTAGGAGTAATCCTAATCCCTATAATAACAATTCTGAGATGAGGCATAATACTAGAAATAGAAATCAAGTTTCAATTAATTCTCCTCAGCCTGTCAATTCTAGAGTTAGACAGAATAATCCTGCTCCTAAGAAGGAATCTAAATTATCTAAAGAAGAAAAAAGAGAGAGGAACGCTAGAATCTATTCTATAACCTGGAGAGTTTTACTTCTTCTTCTAGTTCTAGGTTTGTTAGTCTATATTGTTTTCTTGATCGTCAATATGAACCATAGATAAAATAACAAGAGTTATAAATGTGGATTTATAACTCTTTTTTTGTATGGAGAGCAAGAATTTATATGCGTAATTTATGCTATAATTTTTTAGGTTATAAATCTTATGAGTAAAATTATTGCTATCGCGAATCAAAAAGGTGGGGTAGGAAAGACTACTACCGCTATAAATCTATCTTCTTCTTTAGGGAAGTACGATAAGAAAGTTCTCCTTGTCGATTTAGATCCGCAAGGTAATTGTTCGCGTGGAATTGGAGTGGATGCTTCTTTACTTAAGCACACGGTATTTAATTATTTATTGAAAGATTGCCCTTTAGAGAAAGCTATTAGAAAGACTAGCGATGAGAATGTAAGATTGATACCTGCTAATTTATCATTAGCTAGCTATGAAGCTGAATGCCAACGAAGAGGTCTTACTCCTTCTTTGAAAGTGTTAAAAGAGCTTTTAGATGAACAAAGAAACAATTACGATTTTATCATCATTGATTGCCCGCCCTCTTTAGGCTTTTTATCCTTATCAGCGTTAACTGCTGCAGATTCAGTATTGATTCCTGTTCAATGTGAATATTTTGCTATGGAAGCTGTAGCCCAGATTCTTTCAGCGATTAATAATATAAGGATGTCTACTAATCCTTCTTTAGATATCCTTGGATTTGTCTTGACTATGTTTGATAATAGAAATAAGCTTTCTACTCAAGTTTCATCAGAAGTAATTTCTACTTTTAAAGACAAGACATTCGCGACTAGAATTCCTCGTAATATCACATTAGCTGAATGTGTAATTAAAGGTAAACCCGCTTATTTATATAAACCTACCTCTTCAGGTAGTTTAGCCTATCAATCTTTAGCAAGGGAGATAATTAACAATGAAGGAAAATGAAGAATTAATAGCGAAGAATTCCTTAAGTGACCTTATTGAGAATTATTCGTCTAACAAAGTAGTTCAAACTATCCAAGAATCTTTAGAGAAGGGGCAGTTAGTATATTTACCTATTTCTTCTATTTCACCTTGTTTTTTAGCTTCTGATAAAGATTATGGAGGGAAAGTTATCGATGAATTAATTCTTGATATTCGTTTTAATTCCTTGAAAGTTCCTATCATCGTTTATAAAGATGGCGAAAGAAATTATATCATCGACGGTATGAAAAGATATGTAGCTGCTAAGTCTTTAAAAATCAATATGATTCCTTGTTTATGTATCAGTTTATCTGAAGAAGATTTAGTGGAATATACTTTAGCTAAATTGAGAAAGAACATGGATAATCCTCTTATTTTTGCTACAGCCTTTAAGCTCATAGAAGAAAAATACAATTATAAAGAGAAGAAGATATGTGAATTAACTGGTTTTTCTCACGGTCAAGTCGCTAATATCAATAGATGTAAGAATCTTCCTTCTTCCATTCAAAAGATGATAATCGGAGGTAAATTAAATTTAGGTAAAGCTAAATTATTAGTGACTTTCAATGAACCTGAAGCTATAGAATTAGCCAATAAATTTGTCTCTTTATCAGTTAGACAATGTGAAGAATTAGCTAGAGAAAAGAGAATGATTATTGAAAATAGAAATTCTACTAAACCTAAATTGTCATATAAATATTTAAATAGACAGATTGTTATTGATATCTTAGATGATTCAGTTACAGAAGATGTCTTAAAATATTTAGCGAGTAAAAGTAAATAATGTTAGTTAGACTTCAAAAGATAATTGCAGATCGAGGTTATTGTTCAAGAAGAAGAGCTGAGGAATTGATTCTTGAAGGTAAAGTTTTTGTCGACGATAAATTAGAAAATACTCTAGGGAATAAATTTGAAGAAGATAAAGTTATTATTAAAATCGAAGACACTATTCTTAAACCTGTAGTTAATAAATCTTTCCATTACATCATGTTAAATAAACCTATAGGTTATATTTGTTCATTAAAAGACGATAGAGGAAGAAAGACTGTGAATATGTTACTACCTAAGGAATTAGGTAGATTATTTCCTGTAGGTAGATTAGATATTAATTCTTCAGGTTTATTGTTGATGACTGACGATGGGGAATTTTCTAATTTAGTTATGCATCCTTCTTCATCTTTAGATAAGACTTATAAAGTTGAAATTGATGGTCAATTAACTATGGAAGATAAAAAACATCTTGAGCAAGGAATAGTTCTTGAAGATGGTATAACTGCTCCTTGTAAGGTTAGTATAATATCTATAGAAATAGGGAAGACTACATTTGAAATAACTATTCACGAAGGTAGAAATAGACAAATTAGAAGAATGGTTGAAGCTATCGGGCATAAAACTATAAGCTTAACTAGGTTGAGAATTGGCCCTATAGTAATGTCCAATCTCCATAGAGGTGAATTTAAAGAAGTTCCTTCTAATCTTGTAGACGAGATTAAACAAACTTGTAAATATAATAAAGAGCACAATAATTACGTGAAAAAATAAGATAAGACAACTTTCTAAATTTAAGAAGGTTGTTTTTACATAATCACTTTTATTGATTTTATGTAAGGTATATTGTTTAATAAATATGTAGTACTTCAGGGAATGGTGAAAATCCATCTCGGCGGTAAACCCCGCGCGGTAATATTTTACCAAGAACTTGTGAAATTCAAGTGGCGACAGTATAGGCTGGAAGAAAGAAGATAAATATTCTTTTTTAAATTTCTCTTGAGGTATTTCTCAAGATTTTTTTATTTTATAGGAGGTTATATGAAAAGAAAATCTAGTGAAATAATTTCAAGAATGTCGACTATTGCGTTTTTATCAGCTTTAGGTTTTATCTTGATGGCATATGCTAGGATCGCCTATCCTTTCGCTCCATTTCTACAAATTGAATTTTCCGATACGGTAATATTGATCGGATATGCTTTGTATGGATTTGGCGGGGGATTGTCCGTTGCGATAATTAAAACTTGTCTAGATTTATTAGTTCACGGATTATCTGGAATCTACGGCATAGGTAATATTACGGCTTTATTCGCATCTTTAATTTACGTCTTGGGTCTATTTTTAACTTCTCATGTTATGAAATTATTTAAAAAGGGATTTAAATTTAGACTTGTAGCGTATTTATTAATAGTCTTAATTGTCGCTACTATCTTAACTTTAGTAAATTATATCTTTGTTACTCCTACTTATATGGCTGGAGAATTTACTACTTGCTTCAATTCGGAAGTAGTTGAAAGTATTAAGAAGGTTTACGCCCAATTTGGAGGAACTTATTTTGGCATCATCTTCACTTTGTATTTCCCATTCAATTTAATAAAAGGAGCAGGGGTCTGTTTTATTTACGAAATCTTATTCAATAGAATTATCTTTGTTTTAATGCAGAAATCTCCGTTGATGAAAAAATATTTTATCGGTCCTGTCTTTAAAAAAGAAAAAGAGGAAGAAAAAGAAATATCGACTCAGGAAGCTGAAGATATCCTTTTTAATAACAAAGATGAATAAGGATAAAACAAAAGCTCGGCTGATACCGAGCTTTTATTGTTAATAATTATTGAACTATTATTCAACGACAATAGCTTGAACAGGGCATTGAGCGGCAGAATCTTCAGCAGCAGCTTCTAATTCTTCAGGTAATTCCTCAACGACGACTTCAGACTTTCCATCATCACCGATGGTGAAGATTTCAGGGGCGACACCAGTGCAAAGACCACAACCGATGCAAGCGTCCTTATTGACAACAACTTTCTTAGCCATAAAATGTTCCTCCTAAGTAGTATAATTTAATTTACCATTTTTATTATTTTATATCAACAAAAAATCATTGATGGTTTCTCAAAAAAGGTTAGTGAATACTAACTTTTTCTGCATTCTATATTTTTAAATATTTATTAAAAATAAAATAAAAAGGAGCGTCCGGTTGGAGTTAAACCAACGACTTCATCCTTCGGAGGGATGTACTCTATTCACTGAGTTACGGACGCATAAATATAATAGTGTTAAGAATAATATCTTTTCTTAACCAATATTAGAATACAGCATTTAAAAATAATTTTTCATACATATTCTAAATATAAAAAAGTCTAATACTAACTGTACTAGACCTATTCTACTATTTTGGCGCTCCAAGGAGGATTCGAACCTCTGGCCTGCTGCTTAGGAGGCAACCGCTCTATCCAGCTGAGCTATTGGAGCGTCTATAGAAAAGTATATCATAGTACTTTAAAAATATTTCTTTATCTTGTGCAAAAAAATCGTTAAATCTTCCAAATAAATTATAGGAGGAAGAAAATGTTTCTAAATAAATTACTCCTTGGTATTGTCATTTGTTCTCAATTGACCCATCCCTCAGACATTCCACTCAAATTGTTAGGAAGTGAAAATTTTCTTCCTCCTTCCTTTTACGAAGTTAAAAAAGGGAAATTAGAATTTACACAAAGAATTAATTTACCAAGAGGAATCTATACCTTGGTCTTATATTTAAGCGACTATGACGCAGTAATGAGGAATTATTATTCAGCTTCTTTTAAATTGAATTATTCTTTAGAGGATAATAAAGAAGTAAGAAGTATTGAATATATTAAATCTGATACTTCTTTTAACCGTTATTTATTTAATATCAATAATAATGTTTATGGATTTATATCAGGGAAGTATGAATCTAAAAAGGAAGTGTATTTAACTTTCTATTTATTAGGAGAAAGTAGATCTATAAATATAGAT
>OCVV012887597.1_pt1 | contig 12648 bp, 11 predicted proteins | sample 1539721 | NCBI WGS metagenome assembly OCVV01 (sample SAMN02144230, study PRJEB22623) | gut metagenome | biome: sheep rumen | host: Ovis aries | place: New Zealand
TAAGGGAGCTACACCGGCTACCATCAAACGGCGTCCTTTACCGAGACCACATCGCCACCACATCGCCACCACATCGCGACCACACTGTCATCAAACCGATCAACCATATTTTAATAACTACTGGTATGAAAGTAACACCCATTATCCTACTCCAATCCTTATCCGGGAAGTTGTACGGCAGGGATGGCTTCTATTTCAGAAAATCGAAAAACGGAACCATTTATGCCTGCAAATGCCCCAATAGAGACAACCACATCAAAACACCTGCCGAAGCCGCGAACCAAAAACGATTCGCTGAACAATTCGCCAGGAAAAATAAACCTTCTGTTTAACCCGCGGCACCACGCCGCAATAAAACATTACTATTATGGCTTCTGTAAAACTTAATCCCTTCATCCAATCAATCTCTGGCAGAATTGGATCCACTTTCTTCCGTACCTGTGCTTCCGGAAAAGTCATCATGACGACCAACACCCCCGCGAAAAGAACCTCGATGCTCTCACCCGCGGAAATTCAGGCACGAGAGACCTTTAAGAAAAGAGCTCTTTTTGTCAGAAAACTCGCGAAAGAGTACCCAGCTAAATCAACCAAAGAATTATGGAAACTCGCTAAACAAATCGATGAAACCTATGAAACAACAGATCTCTAAAACTCTCCTTGCTGAGCGACTCGATGCTGCTATCGGCGCAAACACCGGTCTGACGGGACTCAATACGCTCATCTACGGATGGACTCGAAAAGACCCGCAACTGAGAACCAACATCAGCCACCGTACTTGGCTCTATGACTATGAGGCGTACAGCCTTTCAATATATGCAGGATACAAACTCATTGACATGGAATAAACACCATCCTTCGGATTTAGGAAGCGCAATTCCTCTTACATCCCACATTCCTTGCATATCTCCTGAAAAAATACTACCTTTGCACTGGATTTGAGAGATAAGATAATGAGTTGCTCGGGGCGTTTATCGTTTCCTTCTCAGTCCCGGAAACTCAAAAAGGAAGGACTCTCATCCCACGCGTGTACATCAACATTATCAACCCTAAACCTTAACAACAATGGCAGAAATCAAACCAATGGCTCTCATTGAGTCCATGCGGAAGAAGGTATGCATGCACAGCGATGTGTATTTCCGCACGAACAAACAGACCGGCAAGACCTTCACCGGCAAGCTCTGCTACCCCTCGGACAAGGAACCGTCTGCCGCACAGATCGCAGCGAAAGCACGTTTCGCAAAGGTCGTCGCTGCAGTACGCACTATCCTCAACGATCCGACGGAGAAAGCCAAACTGCAGGCAGAGTTCAAATCCCAAACCAAGATCGGCTCGCTCTTCGGCTATGCGATGCATAAGCTCAACAGTCAGTACGACCAGAACGGCGACCCCATCGGTGGCTAAAAAGGAGGTAAACTATGAAGAAGATTCTGATTATCGCAATCGTCGGCGTAGCGCTGGCGAGTTGCACGGCCTCGAGAGTGGTGACGACGACGGCGAGCTATGTACAACATGGCGACACCACTACCACCATCATGACTAAGACCACGGAAACCTATCGTGGCGAGAAACAATTTTAACTGACCTTAACCCCTCTCATCGAGCTTAGAGGGCTCTCCCCTCGGGACGTACGCTAATGAAGCGCGTGCGGACCGAAGAGTGAGAGCATCCGAGTAACTACCCATAAAACGGAGTTTTGTGGCGCTTACGAGGATAGCTCGCACGAATGGCATCAGTAACTTATTCCGCCGGTATCGATCATGTATCCGGCGCATTGTCCAAACCCGGCAAGAGCGGACAGCACAGCTGCGAGAAGATGCTCCTGGCTACCCACCGCGTAGCGGCAACGACCAACAACAAGTGTAACCGTCTGTACCTCCGTACCCCGCAGAAACGCACCACGCCGCTCAGCCCGAGAGAGCTGCAGATCCGCGCACGCTTCACCTCGGTAGCCGCGATGATCAAGGCTCGTAAGGAGGATCTCTCGAAGATTACCGACGACCAGATCGCTTTCGCAGCGCAGAAGAACGAGCCCAACGGCAAAAAGACCATGCTCTCATGGTACTGGAAAGTCTGCGGCGACGAGTACGATCAGACGCACAACGGCTAATCGCCTTCTCCCTAAAGCGGACAACAGAGCGTTCCCCCTAACACGGGGGAGCGCTTTTTGTCTTTCTACTTTCGACTTTCTACTTATTAGAAACTTTGTATGTTCATCACGGCGCGGAAGAAGGCTTCATTGTCCAGATCGGAACGGTTGCGGACACGTGTTTTGTAGGTGTAAACGGTGTTGATGGAGTAGTCCAGCACCTTGCTGATCTGGTCGTTGTCGTTAATGCCGAGCCGGATGAGGGCGAAGATACGCAGTTCCGTAGAGAGGAGCTCGTTACCCTTGACGGTCAGTTCTTCTCCTTCGCGCAAGAGCGCGTTGAAGTCCCGGATGAAGTTCGGGAAGATATGCAGGAACGATTGGTCGAACTGCTTGTAGAAATCCCGGCGGCAGTTATGGGCATCGATATAATTAGGGATGACGACGAGTTCGTCGGTCCGTTTCTCTTGCGCTTTGCGTCGTACGAACCGCTCATAGCGTTCGAGCCTCGTCAGCAGGTCCGACATGCTGCAACAAGAGGTACCGATGTACTCCTCTTTGATGCGGTTGGCTTCAATGAGCTTGTCGTTCATGGTCTGGATAGTGTTTTTCGCCTTTCGGATGGCGCGCATGCGGTTGGCAAGGATGATGAGCGTGATGATAAGAGCGGTGAGGAGGATATAGAGCAAGGCGGACTGAATAGCGATGAGGTGGTTGGTGTGTTCGAGCGTCTGCAGTTGTTCTTGCTCGATGATCGGCATGATTCGTCCTACGGAGAGTTGCCGATGCCGTGCGTTGTAGTACTCCGCATCGTCCATCGCCTGTCGGATGTAGTATGCCGCCCGTTGCAGATCCCCGGTCTGATGTAACCGTTGCGCTACGAGCGCCAGGGCAATCGCCTCTTTGGTTGAACTGCGCAGGTCGCTGATGGCCGCCCGGATGAGGTATGAGTCCGCGAGCTCTGTCTGACCCAGAAGGGTATAGGCATGGGCAATACTGGAGTATGCGATCGCTTTCTCATGCTCGGTGATGGTGCTGCATTCCAGTGCCATCTTGAACTGCTCGATAGCGCGTGCGTAGTCACGCATCTTTGACCGGTACAAGGCGGATGTGCTCCAGTACTGCACCGTGTCAGACGGGTCAAGGAGCTTTAACGCTTTCTCGCTCAAGGAGTTGCCCTCGGTGGTGTAGGTATAACTGAGGTCGCCTTGTACATAATCCGCCATGTCGTATTTGAGCCGCGCAAAATGGGTGTAGTAGTATATCTGATCCTCCTTGCTGAGCGAGCTCGGATCGATGCTGCTGAAGACCGCTACGGACTCGTGGAAGAGACCCGAACTGAGGTAGATGAACGCACGTTTCAACTCCGCTTGTGCCTGATAGTCGGGATGACCCAAGAGACGCGCCTCATCGACCATCTTATTGACCAGACTGAAGGCGGTGTCGTAGTTGAACGACTGGTACTCCTCAAAGAGAAGTACATATTTCTCGTAGGTGCTGATAGAGTTATCCTGCTCGATCTTCTCAATCCGCCGGTGTTTCGCGGCATCATACGCCGCCTTCCGTTGCAGCTCCTGATCTAGGAGATCAATCTCGCTTTGCTGCATCGCATGGGCGCTGAGGCTCCCGGCGCACAATGCTCCCAAAAACAAATATTTCAGTTTATCTATCATCTATCATCTATCATGTATCATCATTCTCCCCATCGCATCATAAGCACGTCCGTTCACGGAGATATAGAGTCTCCCGTCGCGAAAAAACTTGTGTACGTCGGTTGGTTTGGCGAGGTCATCGGTCGTGATGCCCTGCCCGGATGGGGTAGGCGGCTGGCAGTCGGCGGCCTGCGTCCAACTCAGCGAGGAGGGGACATTGCTCATCTCGCGTTGGACGTTCCGGAAGGTGAGGTTGCAATAGGTGGCATTGCCTCTTGCTCCGAAGAAGTATATACCCGTTGTGGCTCCGTCGATGGATATGTTCTTGAAGGCGATATTGGAAAGCGGATTATTGGTTGTCGCCCGCACAAATATTCCATACGAACGTGCGTCGTGGATGCTGATGTTATTGAGCGTGACATTCCGGATGGCATAATAAGCGGTGCTGCCAATGTTCACAGCACCTTGTGTGTTCCCCCAGAAATCACCGCTGTTACCGCGACTGCCACCGGTACATCCGCAATGCTCTATCGTGATATCATGGATATTAATCGTTCCGTTAGTGTCAAATCCCGGACCGTTGAAATCCGAGTTCACACGCATACCGCTCTCCAATGCATCGGCTATAAAGAGGTGATGAGCGGTGTGACCTTTGCCGCCGAAGAAGCCCAACGAACTCGCGCGCCAGTTGTTCTCCGCCGTGCAGTAAGCGAAGGTCACGTTCTGGCATTTAACCACTACGCTCCATGACGCCATGTCGTCATCGCCGTTGTTGCGGAACGAGCAGTAGCGCACTGTGTGGCCGTTGCTGCTATGAGAGCAGTTCACACCATCGGCGTAGTTGTTACGGAAACGGCAATGCTCGACGAGCAGGTTGTTCGATCCCTGACCGACGTAGTTGGCTATCCATGCCCCGCATTCGAAATGCTCTGCCCAACAGTTACGGATGACGCCGTTACTGCCCCAACTGCCCATGAAGGCTTTGCCGACTTGCTTGTTGCTGTCGCCGTTGTAATAACGCTGGTTATTCACGGTGTTGAAATAGATTCCTTCTACCCGCAGGTTGCTTGCCTCCGTCTCCATACCGCGGTAGCCATATGTACTAGGGTTGTTCGAACTAGTGTTATAATATATCTCCGTGTACCACATGCCTGCACCGATAATCTGCGTCCCGCTTGTGTTGATTTTGATCCGGTTCGGGCAGTTCCATCTTCCTTCCGGAATATAGATGATCTTACCGCCGTTATTGGCTATGAACGCGGGTAAGTCGCTCCCGTCGTATTGGATCTTGTTGCCGCTCAGACTCTCGTACGTCACTTTCGCCGGCACCGGCTCCAGCTCCGCGAAATCAATCGTGTATGGCGTGGTGTTGTTATCGGTTTTTACTATCTTCAGGTATTCGCCGGAGCCTACCGGACGGGATAAGCGGACGTGCATCTCGTCAAACCGCATACGCACGACATTGCCTCCACCGGGAGTAGCCGGCGTGTTGGTGGGGTAGTTGCCGCCGTTAATCGTGTACTGCCATGCCCAATAACTGTTCAGCGTCAGCGAACCTACTTTGTCGTTGCCCGCGTAGATGTCAATGTTACCCGTTGTGCCTGTTCCTGACGCATTATCCGGCAGCGAGAAACGGATCGTCAGACCGTCGCCCGCTTTATTCACTTTCCACTGAACGTAACTGTTCCCGTTGATGAGCTGCACTGCCTGCTGATGGGAGGCTTCGGATTGTAAGTCTGCCTGGTCGTCCGAAGCGGCAAGGAAAGTACCGTTCGTTTCGCAATATCCCGGCTCCGCTTCATAACGCTCATAAGGACGGTTGTAGTAGCCCCGCTGCTGCGCGTCCGTTGCGAACGTATAGACGTGCGATCCTTCTACTATAGGCTCGGGATCAGGGCCCGGCTGAGGGTCAGGTTCCGGCCCCGGTGTGGGGCCGCTGCTGTAGCACGGCTCGGTGATGACGCACGGCGCAGCGTAGCCTTTTTGGTTAATCCATGTATATACATTCCCGGCATAGTCATTCGTGTAGAACGCAGGGCAGGTATGCGTGCCTGTATACGCCGCTGTGCGGAAGAAGCAGTCACTATTACCTGTCACATTATCGCTCGGGTTGATCCACCACCCTTCCGGATCGGTACAAAAGCCGAAGATGTTACTATAGATAGCAGTCCGGCTGCCTAAAGCCGGAGTGGCCCAGGACGAAGCGAGCTGGGCGATATTGACGGTTTTGCCGTAGATATTGCCGGTGATATGGAACAGGCGGTCGCCATCACGGGAAATATTCTGCGCGCCGTCGCTCGTCAGCGAGAAATTGGTGCATATCCCACGGTGACTATTCTCTGCCAACCATCCGACCCATTCCGTGCCGGTGATATCAATGGCGAAGGTGAAACTCTCATCCGCTTCAAAGTTATTGCATGTTGCAAAACTATTCGTCGCGCAATCCCATTGGACGATATAGCATCCGTCGGAACCGATAGGGTTGTTGAGTAGCTGTGCTCCGTGAATACTTGCGCTAAGAAGCATGACCATCGCATAGAATACCTGTCTTTTCATTGTGGCTTTTGGTTAAAATTTGCTGCAAAGGTACAACAACTTTTTGGAATAACCAAATCCGCACCCCCAAAATCAAGCAAAAACAGGTACTTTAAAATGATAAAATATCTTGATAAAATAGCGGCATATATATTGATGTTATTATTATATAATAAATACTTTCAGGATTACCAAAAAACTCTATATTTTCATTGTACTATTTTCGTATGTGTGCGAAAAGCAGTAATTTTGTGCAGCATTTTTGAAGAAAAGAGGCATTACGCCTTGTTAAAAAAATAAAATGTTTAACTATTAAATTTTTCAAATCATGAAAAAGATTTTTACATTAGTTGCAGTAGCTGCAATGGCAATGGTGGCAAACGCTCAGTACGAGTGCAACAACCCGGTAGGTGAAGACAATCGCTACATTGTTAAGTACGATTGCAACGCCGGAGCGTTCGCAGCCTCTAACGACATTATCGCAGATGAGGCATTTGTATTTGCAATTGACATCAAGAACACCTGGTTGGAAGATTGGGTGAAAGGCACACCGGAAGTAGCAGGAGCTTCTCGAGGCATTGCTTGTAACTTTTGGACCAACTATGGTGACGTAGATGGCAATATCAGACGTTTTAAACAAATCAACGGTACCATCTATGGTATGACCCTCTGCTTGAGTCAGGCAATGATTAATCCTGCAGAGGCACCGAAGGCTGTTATGAAAGACAGCGTAGTTTACGTGTATGGCCAGGTATTCGGCTTTGAGTATACTTCGGATAATGCCGGTGCAAAATGGTGGCAATGGGGTGGCAATCCGGAAGGACAGAATACCTATGCACCATCTTCCGACGGAGCACTCTTTGCAACTCTTCCTTACGTATCCGGCCGCGCATCAGCTGATTTCTATGCAGATGAAGGCGAGGGTATGTTCGGTTATGATACGAAGGGTTATGCAGCTCCTTGCGTACTGGCATCCGGTATAGAGAGCGCTGACGTAAAGGCTAAGAGCGCCAAGTTCATTGAGAACGGTCAGCTCTATATCATCTCCAACGGCGTTAAATACAACGCTCTTGGCGCTGAGGTAAAGTAATCTGTTTATTTTGAGTCGGAGCGGCTTTGTGCCGCTTCGACTTTTTTTATTTTCTTCCCACTATTCATTCATTTATCATGAGAAACCACTTACAAAGAGCCCTTGTACTAAGTATAGGTCTCGTTCTCCCAATCATCCTGGTCGCCAAACCCATCTCGGGTATCGTCCGTGATGCGAACGGGGAGACGATAGTTGGTGCGAGTGTGTTGGTTCAAAATACGACGACCGGCACCGTGACGGATCTGGATGGTCAGTATCAGTTAGACGTTGATGCGGGCAAGAAGATCGTTATCTCCTATGTCGGTTATAAGACCCAGACGATTTCCGTGACGGACAGTCGCGCAGTGTATAACGTGACGCTTGAGGAGGATAGTGAGGTCTTGGAAGATGTCGTTGTGGTGGGCTATGGTACGCAGAAACGTTCCGACGTGACGGGTGCTATTTCCTCCGTCAGTGCCAAGGACATCGAGTCTTTCTCCACCAAATCCATCGCTGAGTCCCTTCAAGGTCTGGCGGCAGGCGTGAGCGTGACGAAAGGAAGCGGTGCTCCGGGAGAAGGAGCGGAGATCCTCATCCGCGGTGCGGGTAACCTGAGCGGCATGAGTCCTTTGTACGTGGTAGATGGTGTCGCGCAAGAGGCGGGATTCACCTTTAACATGCGCGACGTGGAATCCATTGAGATTCTGAAAGATGCCGGTTCGGCTGCTATCTATGGTAGCCGTGCCGCCGGCGGTGTGATCTTGATCACGACCAAACACGGTCATCAGCAAAAGACGCATATAAACCTTAATATACGCGCGGGTTGGCGCAAGACTTTGAACCGTTTCGACCTTCTCGGTACGGAGGATTGGATACGTGCACGCGATGCGTGGGGAACGGGCTCGACATTGACGACGATGGGGGTAAGTTCGATCAGCGAGTTGCCCAACACCAACTGGATGGATGTGATGTACGGCACGGGTATTGAGCAGGAGTACAACGCGAGCGTTACGCATAGCGGCGAGAAGACGAATCTGTTTCTATCCGTCGGTTACCTGGACGAGAAGGGTACGTACTTGGGAACGAGTGCGAAGCGTTTCTCGTTCCGCACGAACTTGGATCATAAGGTAGGCAAGCACGTGACGATCGGCGAGTCTGTTTACGGGACATGGTCGAAGACCGATCCGGCGGCTAATTCGTCGGTTTACTATCACACGATCCCGTTCCGGACGGTGCCGGTAGCGGAGGTGTATGACGAGGACGGGCAGTATGCCAAGACGCCTATTTCCGTTGGTTCCGGTCCGAACTTCGCAGGCTTGGAGAATGCCTTCAAGACTTATCATAATGACAATTATTCACTGAACGCTCGCGCTTATTTGGATGTGCAATTCATCGAGGGCTTGGTTTGGCATACGAACGGCTCTGCATCACTCTCGGCGTATTCGAGCAATCAGTTTCAGGAATACAAGGATTTCGGTCCGGTACAGGTAGGTGTGCCCGGCGGAACGCTGTTCTCCAGTTCGGGTACGGTACTGAATCTGATGTTCAACTCTACGTTGTCCTATGATCACACATGGGGAGACCATCACTTCAAGGCGATGGTCGGAACGGAGTGGTGGCGGCTCGACGGCTACGGTATCTCTACGGAGGCGTATAACTACACCGTGAGCCCTGCCTCCTCGATTGCTTTGGCATCCGAGGGCCCCACTAAGAAGGCGAGCGACACCACCCCGCAGGAGCGCAGAGGCTCGGCGTTCGCGCGTCTGAACTACGAATACGGCGGCCGGTATATGCTCGCGGTGAACTTCCGCGCGGATGCCTCGGACCGCTTCGTGAAGAAGAATAGGTGGGGATTCTTCCCCTCCGTGAATGCCGGTTGGCGTATATCCGAAGAGCCGTGGGTGAAGCCTGCTACGGAGGAATGGTTGAGTAACATGAAGATCCGCGCTTCGTGGGGAATGTTGGGAAATGACAATGTGGCGCAATACATGTACGAGAGCACCTATGCCTTGACGGGCGTGAGTCATAGCTTCACCAACTCAGCAACCCGCGCCACGGGTGCCTGGTTAGCGGTCTTGGGCAATGAGAACCTGCGATGGGAGCAGGTGAACCAATGGGATGTAGGATTGGATTTAGGGTTCTTCAATAACCGCCTGACGGTGACGTACGACTACTATAACCGCCAGACGCGGGACATGATCTACCGTGGTGCTCTGCCGCTCTCGTCGGGTATGAGTTATTATTTTGCTTCGGATGACCCGGGCAATACCGTGCCGGTTTATCTGAATGCCGGTCTGGTGGAGAACCAGGGACATGAGATTGCGATAGGATGGAAAGAGAAGCGTGGGGAGTTCGAATACGGTATACAATGGAATGCCTCTTTTAACCGGAATATGGTCAAGCAGGTAGGAGACGTCCCCGGCGCCGAACCGATAGACGCCGGCGTAGATAACTCCTGGACGCTCCTCGCCCGTACGCAGGACGGTCAGCCGATGGGACTGTTTTACGGCTATAAGTGCTTAGGTATCTTCCAGGACCAAGCCCAGGTAGATGCGTATAACCAACAGGCGCTCGCCAACTGGCGAGCCCAAAACCCCGATCACCCGTACGGGTATGCCGCTAACGGTCAGCCTCTGAATGCGGACGGCAAGGAGATGGGTATCTACTGGCAGAAAGAGAACACGGGTGTAGGCGACCTGATCTTCGACGATAACGGCCAAGGGCGCGTGACGGAGAAAAGCAAACGGACGATCGGTAACCCCTGGCCGAAGATGGAGATGGGACTGACACTCTCGTTTGCGTGGAAAGGCATTGATCTGTCTGCCGTCTTCTCCGGCGCTTTTGCGTTCGACATTATGAACCTCATGAAGCCTTATACAAACATGTTCTCCTCGGATAACACCACGGCGCATATCTTCAACACCTCCTGCTTCGGTCTGAATAATACCACGGTGACGGCTGACCCGAGGGTAGGGTACCTGGATGAGAATAACTCCATGATCGGCGACGGCGCAGCCAACAAGAACTACTCGACCGTCTCCAGCTACCTCATTGAGGACGGCAGTTACTTCAAACTCAAGAACCTGAGCGTGGGATATACTTTCCCCGCCCAATGGACGCGCAAGGCAAAGATAGAGAAGCTGCGCCTGTATTTCTCTACCCAGAACGTCTTCACCATCTCCCGTTACTCGGGTAACGACCCGGAGATAGGGCGATATAACGGTTCGCAACTGCTATGGAACGTAGATACCCAGTACCGCTACCTGCCGAACCGGCTCTTCTCGTTCGGACTGGATGTGATGTTCTAAGTCGAAAGTCGAAAGTCGAAAGTCGAAAGAAGAAAGTCGAAAGTAGAAAGACAAAGATATTATGAAAAAGATAGCATATATACTGATCTTTGCATGGGCGATGACGTCGTGCAAGGACTTCTTTGAGATCAACAACCCGCAGACCTTGTCTCAGGCTAATTTCCCTTCCTCGCTGGAGCAGGTGAATCAGCTTGTGACCGCCGCATACGCCCAGGATCATGCTTTTGGGCTCTATGCCTTTTATTGGTTCCCGATGGGTGTTTGGTTGTACGACCACACGACGGATCTGTACGGTTCGTATGACGAGCGTGCGTTCAGTCAGGACAACTACTCTACGCCCGAGTCGCGGTATCTGACAACGACCTATACGGATATCTGCAAATGGGCAAACCTCTCCACGCAAGCCTTGGAAGGTATCGAGGCTTTCCGTCCGATGGCGACCTCGGCGGAGGCGAAGCAGTTGGATTATATGAAAGGTCAGTGCCTCTTCAACCGCGCGTTGGCGTACTGGCACGGCCAGATCTTCTTTGAGATGAACGCCGACGGCAAGGGTATGCCGATCATCGATAAGGTTGTCAGCGACGCCGAGGCGGTCAAACGCGGTCGTAATACGGTGAGAGAGTGCTGGCAGTTCATGATCAACGACCTGAGGGAAGCCTGCACGCTCCTTACGGACTATCGAACAGACGTAGATGCCGCGGGCGACTACCGCGCCACCTATTGGTCGGCGATGGGTCTGCTCGCGAAGGTCTATATGCAGTCCCTCTATATCTTCCCGGAGAACAAAACGGCGGCGAAGGCGGTGATGAAGGAGATCATCGAGAGTTCCGGCAAGACGCTTGTGCCGTATGATGTATATGCGGATATGTTCTACGGCAATGAGGCGAATGAGCATAACGCCGAGTCCCTCTACGAGATCACGATGAGTACCGACTACACGCAGGATGGTCCATGGGCGGGATATACTACCGGCTCCGGCATGCCGACGGTCTATGCACCGTGGTACGTGAATCTGAATGTACGTTTCCGTCCGGGCAAAGAAGATGTCATTGATCCTTATACCTTGGAGGACGATATCATCCTCTCGAACAAGAGTTCCCAATGGGGCAATAACTTCGTGCATGATAAGAATATCGCCCGTTTTGGTTTCTGGAACTTCCATGGCGACACGGTGCCCCGTTGGACCTTCAATCCTGCATACGACAAGAGTGCACCGCGCTCACAGGATAACTTCCCGTATATGCTGCACGACGTGACGTACCGTACGGACGCCAAGGCGCTCAAGGCGGATAAGACCAAGATCGACCCGCGGCTCATGATCTGTGCGGGGCAGCCTTATGTGGACGACTATATCGGTTCCGGAGGTGAAACGACATGGTATGACCGCTCCTCGGAGGTGAATAACCGTCCGGACATCCTCGCCTGGCAGCACCGCAAATATACGAACATCCGCGGTGTGGAGATGGGCTCTGCGCCTTATGGCAAGAACGAATCCAGCGACTGTAATATCTATGTTATCCGCCTTGCCGATATCTATCTGCTTTATGCCGAACTGCTGAAAGACGACGATCCGGGCACGGCGCTGGAGTATGTGAATAAGGTTCATGCGCGTGCATACGGCGACGACCATTCCTATGATTACGCTTCGCTGAACGACCGCACTAAGGCGTATTTCGATACCGATCCGTTGGCTAACGACGTCATCCGTTACGAGCGTTGGGCAGAGCTTTTCGCCGAAGGACAGTGGTGGTTTGACATCCGTCGCTACCGTATCGGTCCTTCCGAGGCGGATTACTACCAATCGACCCGTCACGGCGCTATTACTTGGAAGGGCGACTGCTCCTATGTACAACCGATACCCCAGCTCGAAATCGAGCGGAATGCAAATATGCAACAATCTGAAGGGTATTGATAGTTGATAGTTGATAGTTGATAGTTGATAGTTGATAGTTGATAGTTGATAGTTGATAGTTGATAGTTGATAGTTGATAGTTGATA
>OCVV011185206.1_pt1 | contig 12646 bp, 14 predicted proteins | sample 1539721 | NCBI WGS metagenome assembly OCVV01 (sample SAMN02144230, study PRJEB22623) | gut metagenome | biome: sheep rumen | host: Ovis aries | place: New Zealand
TGCTTGAGTTACAACATCCCCATCTCCTGGACCATTTTCCATAACGAATAGTGATAACTTACCATCAACAATAGTAGCTTTTAATACTGACAAATAAAACCCTCCAGTATTACGAGTACCCATAGAAATAGTTATAGTTCCATCATCATTAATATGATACCCTTTATTCTTATATGAACTATAGTAGTCTTCACTGATTACTTCAAAAGTATCATAAGTATAATTCTTATTCTTAAATATTTTCTCATTACCATTAATTATTCCACGTACTAATAAACTTTCATTATTAGTTAAATCATAATCTTCCAAACCATTAATCTCATTAGACTCTGTTCTAGAAAAAATCATATCCATAAAGCTATTTGCTTTATCTAATGCCTTCTTCTTAAAATCTACTCGGTATGTTTTAATAAGTGCTGGATCACATTTAACTTTGTCACACTTAATAGGCTTATTCTTAGAAACAACAAAATAAGTCTTATAAGAATAAATTTCATAATAATATCCAGCATAAGAATAATTTAATTTATATTGGTATTGATTGTCCAATAATGTTTTGTTAGATTCACCATAAAGTTGTAAAAGGATAGATACTATCAAGCAAGTAAACAATACCAATAGTAAGTTTGCTTTCTTTTTCATACACTCCTCCTATATCTATATTGTAACTAAAAATTATTATTATTTCAAATCAAATAGAATTATGGTAGAATTGTTATAGTAGGTGAAGTATATGATAGAAAAGATAACAATTCTTTATTTAGTGTCCCTATATTTATCAATACCAGGATTTATTAAAAAAGCAGGATATAATCCATTATTAGGCTTAATACCAATAGTAAATATCTATTGCTTTATAAGAACACTTGATATAAATCCTATATTTTTAATCATTATTTCACTATTATTAATATTTTTACCTGATAGAGCTTTTATAGTAACATCAATAGTCATCTTCTTACCATTCATGGTAGTAGATTGTTTTGAAGATAAATTAATATATTCGTTTCTAACATTAGTAATTCCTTTTGTAATGTATCCATATATTGCCTATATACATGGAATTTATTCGTATAAGAAGGTGGGAGAATGAAGTTTTTTCAACATCACAAATTCCTAACAGTTCTCTTACTTTTATTTAGTTTATTTGTATATATTAATTTTACAAGAATAGTAGATTATGATAAAAATACAGATAAAAAAAGTAAACATTATATTAATGAGTTATATAAAAGTGATGGAAGAATTTATGAAGAATTTTTAGGTGAAGATGAAAGAATAATGTATGATCACATTATAAATCAAGTAAAACATTATTATATTTCAAGTAAAATAGACTTTGATAAGTTCCATTGCGTTGATTACTTAGATTGTGCTGATATTATCGATTATGTAAATCAAGCAATTTATGTAGATCATCCTGAATTAATGAATTATTCAGGATATAGTTGGAAATATCAAAATGGAAAGTTTACTCTAAAACAAAGATATGCATTCTATCTTCCAGTAAAAGAAGCAATAGGTATTCTTCGTACTGAAAAAGTAATTACAGACATAAAAAAAGCAACAAAAGACATGGATGATAGAGAAAAAATAATATATGTCTATAACTGGATGGGAGACCATAATAAGTATGATCACTTATTTACTTATTCTAATAAGAACCAATCAATATATAATGTCTTTGTAAAAGGTAATGCCGTATGTGCAGGATTTGCTAAAGCAAGTCAAATTATATTTTCTAATATTGGTATAGAGTCTTATATAGTACAAGGTTCTACTAGTGCAGAACACATGTGGAACATAGTAAGATATAAAGGAAAGTATTACTATTTTGATTCAACAGTATCAGTTGGGACTATAAAAAAACATAGTGCTCATTATGATGGCATAAGACAAGAAATGTTTAGTGATTATTCAGTTAATCATCCAGATTGGTATCCAGAAATAGAAACTACTAATATGTTTGAAATATAAAATGTTTTATGCTATAATACAGTCATTGGAGGAGTAGATTATATGATTAAAAATATTAACAGACAACATCATCATAATAATCTGCACTTGTTAATACGACATTAAAAGTTGTAGGCGCAAGTGCTATTTGTGGTGCTTGTTGCCTGTAGGGATAAATAAAAGTCTATACAGGTTATCTGTATAGGCTTTTTTCTTTGTAACAAGCACCAAAACTATTATTAGAAGGAGATTGTTATGAAGAAAGTAGAAAGTGGTATCGTCTTTAGTAACGATATTGAAAGAATTTTAAAGGGGAATAATGCCCTAAATTACAGTTATGAAAAAAATGGTTTAATTCTACCAGAAAAAGGATTAATAAAAAAGTTAAGAGATGACTTTAAAAAAGATACTAATCTTATCTTTAATGGACAAAGTATCATAATTGAAGAAGATGAGATGATGAGTAGTATGCAAGAGTCCATAAGTGATGTATATGGGAGGGTTCCCCATCGTATCACTAGATCAAATATATATAGAACCAAATAATAATATAGTATTTCTAGATTGTACGAGACTAGATGGTTCAAGTGAATTAGTCTCAAGAAACAATCCAAATGATTTAAATAGTGTAGAAAGACAAATAAGACTTATTGCTTCTAGTCTGCAAGAAAAAACAATTGTTATTGCAGATGATGTAGTATTCTCTGGTAATGTCTTAAAAAAAGTAATTACGCTATTTGATAAATATGGCATTAAAACATTAGGTATCAGAAGTGCAATCGCAACAAAAGAAGGTTATGACTATTTTAATAAGACACTTCCATTAGGACTGAAATGTGGTTACTTATTAGGAGAAAATGTAATAGATCAAATATGCGAAAGAGACTTTTATTTTGGAATAGCCCAATCAGGTATTTCAATAAAAAAAGATGGTAGTATTTATAAAGCTCCATATTTTAGACCATATGGAAATCCAGTAGAGAGAGCAAGTATTCCAGATAAATACGAAGAATTCTTCTCTAAAGGATGTACCATACGTTCCTTGGCATTATGGAAAAGAATTGAAGAATTAACCGGAAGAGAAATACTAGTAAGAGACTTACCAGAAAGAATAAATAATACAGACTTAAACGAAGGAGTACAAAAAGTACTAAAGAAAGGATTAAAATATGAAAAAGTTACAAATAGGAATAATGGGATCAGCCGCTGATTTAAATTACAGCAAAGAAGCAGAAGACTTTGCAAAAGAATTAGGAAGAATAATAGGTAGTAGTGGGAACATATTAGTATATGGTGCTGAAAAAGAATATTCATCTCTTTCAACAAATGCTGCAATAGAAGCAACCAAAGCAGGAGGAATAACAGTAGGTGTCACAGGTGGTAAAGGAAAAGATATTTGGGGTGAGTTTAGGCCAACAGTTCTGATACCATGTGGCTTAGAAATAGGTGGAGGAAGAGAGTTTACTCTAGTACTTAGTTGTGATGTAATTATTGCTATAAGTGGTGGAAGTGGGACACTAACAGAAATGGCTATTGCCTACCAAGCAAACATTCCAATAATAACAGTAGATAAGTTTGGAGGATGGGCTAAGAAACTTTCAAATAAATATATGGACAATAGAAAGAGAATTAAAGGGATTTCAGTTGATACTCCGCAAGCTGCATATGAGGCTGCAATAAAGGCTACACTTGATATTTAAAGCAAAATATGGTATAATATGTAGTCATGAGGTGGGGGTTATGAATAAATTATATAAAAATGACGGACAAACTGTCATAATAACCGATGAAGAAGGAAAAACTAAAGTAAAGACAAACGTAGATAATATGGAAGAAATTCTAGTTCTAGAAAACGAAATAGAATCAATTGCAAAACAAGAAAAAGAAGAACAATTTATTATTGATGACTTAGAAGCTAAGAAAAAAACACATAAAAGAGCATTACTAGCTGGTGGAACTGTATTAGCAGGAGTAATTATTGTTGGTAGTGTAATTGGTAATAACGTAGCTTCAGCAGCAATAACAGGTGGTACTGTCGCATTCGCTGCAGGATTAGTAGGTTCTCTAGTTTCAGATATACCTAAGAAAAAAGACATTAAAACTCGTAAGAAAAAAATTAAAAACTTTGAGTTAATGACTAAAGTATTAGATAAGGATTTAGAACTTGCTAAAGAAGAATCTATTGAAATCTCAAGAAAAAGCGAAAAACCAGTAGATATTTCAAAATATTCTCTTGGAACAGAATACTTTGTAGATGACTATACTAGAAATCATTTTGAAATTAAAAATAGTTATAGATTCCACGATAAAGTACAAATTCCAGAATATGATGAAACAGAAAACTATTATCTAACTAAGATGATTCGTGAAGAACAAAAACAAAAAAGTCTAACTAAATAGTTAGATTTTTTTATTGTTCAAAATGACATCTAATGATAAAATAGATTATAGATAATAAAAATAGGGTGATAGTATGAAGTGTACAAAATGTGGCTATGAGAATGAATACGACAAAGAGTACTGTGGCAACTGCGGTGAGACATTAAAAAAGAAAAATACTCGCTCAAATAATGGTTTTGAAGAAGTAGACCTAGATGTATTAGACATGCCTCTACCATCTCCTTCACTAGATCAACCCAAACCATTAGAAGCAGAACCAGCGCCACCAGTAGATAATAACTTATCTCAGATTCCACCAGCAATAGGCCAAATATTACAACAACCTTCAACTACACAAGTACCTCAATCAAGCCCTATAACAAATGTTGCACCACCTGTTCAAGTGGTTCAACAAGCTCCTGTTGCGACATCTGTACAACAGCCAACACCAACATTAGTAACACAGCAACCAACAATAACTCAAACAGTTGCTCCAGTAGCAAATATGGAACAATCACAAACTCCAGTTCCAACACCTGCACCAACAACATCACAAGTAGAGGAACTTAAACCAGAAGAACAAATACTTGAACCTATGCATCCAAAGAATAAATTCAATTGGCGCGATAAAGGCTTGATGGCAATACTTGCATGTGGAGTTTTAGCATTTGCAGTAATTGGAACATTAATAACTATGAGTATAACCAGTGTTAATAAAGAAGAAACAGAAAAAACAAATACTAAGTATCGAGAGATTCAAGGACAATGGGTAGATAATTCAAACAAGAATGTTTTAATTATTACCAACAACACCTACACTTGGTACCAAGATTATACAAACAATAAGAATGAACAAACATCAGGTGAAATAAAAACATTAAAAGGAAAGAAAGCTCTAAATTATTTAGGAATCTCAGAATCAACTGCAAAAACTTTGATACAATCAACAGAAGAAACTAAAATAGATAATTTCTATGCCATGAAAATGTTCACATCTAAACTAGATAGAAAACATGCATATTATAAAATGCTATTCTATGTATCAGATGATGGAATAATAACTTACAATTTCAACGATAAGCAATTATACTTCTTATATAAAAAATAATTGAAAAAATTCCCATTTTATGATATAATATAGCCCATATTGAGGGGATATTATGGAAGAAATAAAAGGGAATTTTTTAATGCAATTAAAAAAACGAGATAATTCATTAGAAGAATATCATTTTAATGAATTTGAAAAAGAGATAAATGAAATTGTATTAGATGATGAATTTAAAAATAGAGTATTAACTGAATTAGAAATATTAAAAGAATATGGTAAAAATAAATGGTCTAAAAATGAAGTAGTGGGAACTCTTAAGGGAGCTAACTACAAAACTACAATTAAAGTAGGTAATAATAGAGTGTACTATTCTGTTATGACAGATACTGTATTCTTTAGAGGATCATTACATAGAATTAAAGATCGCTCAATTATTCAGTATTCAGAACATAATCGAGAAAGTGAAATGATTGAAAGTAATAATGTACTAGATAATATAGTTACAACAACAAAAACAAATAATAAAACGATTATATTAGATGCTGAAGGAAAAAGAACTAGACAAACAAAATCTTCTTCAATAGATAAGTATAGAATTAGAAGAGCTGATATTGATAATGAATCAAAAATAATAATTGAAAAGAAAGATAGTAAAAAGTATCAAAAATAGAACCTTTAAGTAAGGTTCTTTTCTTTACAAAGTAAAGAAAAATTGATAAAATAAGGAAGAATGTACGTTGGGAAGTGTATTATGAAAAAAGTAGTTATAGGAATGAGTGGTGGAGTAGACAGTAGTGTTGCTGCTTTACTATTAAAAGAACAAGGATATGAAGTTATTGGACTATTTATGCGTAATTGGGATTCTCTTGCAGATGGAGAATTTAATGGCCCAACAACAAGTTCCGGAATATGTCCTCAAGAAGAGGATTATAATGATGCAGTTAAAGTATGTGAAAAGCTAGGTATTCCATTATATAGAAAAGATTTTGTAAAAGAGTATTGGGATTATGTGTTTACGTACTTCTTAGATGAATTAAAGAAGGGTAGAACACCAAATCCAGATATTATGTGTAATAAGTATATTAAGTTTGATATGTTTGTAAAAGAAGCTGAAAAACTAGGAGCAGATTATATCGCAACTGGTCATTATGCTAAAATGCAAGATGGACATTTAATGAGAAGTAAAGATAGAAATAAAGATCAAACATACTTCTTATGTGAAGTAAGTAAAGAACAATTAAAAAATGTTATTTTCCCATTAGGAGATATTGAAAAACCAGAAGTAAGAAAAATAGCTGAAAAAGAAGGATTAATAACTGCAAAGAAAAAGGATTCAACTGGTATCTGTTTTATTGGAGAAAGAAACTTTACAAACTTTTTAAAGAACTATTTACCAAATCAACCAGGCGAGGTTGTTAATATTGATACAAATGAAGTTATTGGAAAACATATTGGTCTAATGAACTATACAATAGGTCAAAGAAAAGGACTAAATATTGGTGGTACAGAAGAAAGAATGTTTGTTGTTGGTAAAGACTTAGATAAAAATATTTTATATATTTGTTTAGGAGAAGATAATGATTATCTAATTAGTGATTCTTGTCTTGTAGATAATGTTAACTGGTTAGGTGATGAGAAAGTAACAAAATGTACTGCTAAATTCCGTTATCGTCAACCAGATGTACCAGTAGAACTTGAACACTTAGATAATGGAGAAATAATTGTAAAATATCCACAGGGAGTAAAATCAGTAACTCCAGGACAAGCATGCGTATTCTATGATGGAGAAGAATGTATTGGTGGAAGTATTATTAAAGAAGTAAGAAAAAATAACGAAAAACTATGGTATCTATAGAGGTGTATTATGAAAGATAGAAAAGTAATATTATTAGTAATTGCTATTATGGTAATAGGTATAGTAATAGGTAAAACTTATAACTATATGAATCGTGATTCAATTAAGTTTAAAAATGAATACGAAAGTCTAAATAATAAGAAATCTGAATCAGGTAAAAAAATCCGTTCCTTATCTATTTCAAAAGATAATCCTATAAAGTATGCAACAGCAGAAGAAATAGTAGAAAAAATGGATAATAAAGAAACATTCGCTGTATATTTTGGATTTGCAAAATGTCCATGGTGTCGTAGCGTTTTGCCAACATTATTTGAAGTAGCTGAAGAATTAGAAATAAATGAAATATATTATGTTGATGTTTTAGAAATAAGAGATCAATTAGAATTAAATAAAGAAAAAGATGTTGTAATTAAAGAAAAAGGAACAGATGGTTATTACGAATTACTAAGAAGATTCGATGAAAAACTATCTAAATATATCTTAAAAACAGAAGATGGTGAAGAAGTAGATACACTAGAGCGAAGAATCTATGCACCAAATATTGCCTCAGTTGTAGCTGGAAAACCTTTTGAATTAAAAACAGGTATATCTGAAAGTCAAGATGATGCATACATGAAATTAACACCTAAAATGAAAAAAGATATGAAAAAAGAAATTGAATGTGTACTAAAATGTTTATCAAAGAAGACTACAACATGTAGTGATAAAATGTGTTAATGAAAGCCCTTTATAGGGCTTTTTATGTTATAATAAGTTTATCTGAAAGGGAATAATATGAATAATAAAAAGAAAATACTTTTATGCGGAATTATCTTAATTATTGTTGATATACTAATCATTACAGTAATAGGAAGAACCTATACTTTTAAAGAAGATAGAACAAGATACGAAATACAAGAAAATCAAACAGAGTTTGAGGTAAAGTTTGAAAAAGAAAATATTGCAAAAGTAATAAAAAAAGAATTAACAAACAATGAAGTAATAGTAAAAATAAAAGGACTAAAAGAAGGGAAAACTGTAATTTTTATTAATGACAAAATAGATGTTATATATGTACATCCTCTTGGTATAATAACCGTAAATAGCTATTTAGGTTTTTTTAATGGAGGAAAAATAATACCAATATCATTTTTAATCTTTTTCTCTTATACATTCTATTTATTATTAAAAACATACAAAAAAAACAAAAAAGAGAATATGTATCAATATAAGAATGTTGCATATCTAGGTATACTAATTTTCTTATCATTTGCAATAATTACAGAGTTTATTAATATCTTTAAAAAAATAAGTTTAGCAGATCTAGCCAATGATTATTTATATTCTAGTGGTGGTTTTTCAATATTATTACTTCCAATCTCGCTAATTACATTCATACTAGTAACTATATCAAATATTAAACTAATAATAAAAGAAGGAAAAACACCAAGAAATTTATTAGGTTTATTTTTAGGACTATTTATTATAGTTATGACTCTTTTACCTGAATTTTTATACAATACGCTTTTAAAATTAAACTTTGTAAATCTATATAATTTAAATTCTATCTGGCCATATTTAATGAGCTTTGTTGAATCTTCTATAACTATCACCGTTGCATATTTAGAATGTGTTCTTATAGCAACAATTATATTTGGCCTAAAGTCTGCCAAACGTATTCCAGATTATAATAAAGACTATATAATAATATTAGGATGCAAGATAGGAAAAAATGGCTCTCTACCACCATTATTAAAATCACGTGTAGATAGAGCTATAGAATTTGCTAAAATGCAAAAAGAAGCAACAAATAAAGATATTATCTTTGTTCCATCAGGTGGAAAAGGTAGTGATGAAGATATGAGTGAAGGCGATGCCATGAAAAAGTATCTTCTAGAACAAGGAATTAAAGAAAATAAAATCATAGTGGAAAATAAATCTAAAAATACACATCAAAATATAAAATATTCACTTGAATTAATAAAAAAAGAAAAAGAAGATGCAAAAGTAGCATATTCAACAACTAACTACCATGTATTTCGTGCAGGATTATTAGCACATGAACTAGGATATAATTTAGAAGGAATAGGCAGTAAAACAAAGTCATATTACTGGATTAATGCATTTATAAGAGAATTTGCCGGTACACTTTATTCAGAAAAGAAAAAACATATAACCGTCATCACAATTCTATTTTTAATAGGTTTAATTATGGCATTAATTATGTATTTTGGAAGAATATAGGAGGATATATGCAAGAATTAAATAAATTTTTAGAAATGGTATGGAAAGCCAAAATTGTACATTCTATAATAATTATTATTGTAAGTGTAATCTTATACAAAATAGTAGTTTATATATTTGAAAAAAGCGAAGAAAAAGCAAAAATTAAATTATTTACAAGTACTAAAGGAAAAACTTATATAAAACTAATCAGAAGTATTCTTCGTTACATATTTATAATCATTACTCTATTAATAGTACTTCAAACATTAGGAATTAATGTAAGCAGTGTACTTGCTGGAGTAGGAATATTTGGAGTAGTCTTTGGTCTAGCTATTCAAGATTGGCTAAAAGATATTATCCGTGGAAGCAGTATTATTTCAGATAACTATTTTGAAGTAGGTAATGTAATTAAATATAATAATATTGAAGGAAAAGTCTTAGTAATTGGCTTAAAAACTACCAAGATTCAAGAATTAAAGACTGGCAATATTATTTCAATCTCAAACCGTAAGATTGATGAAGCACAAATAGTATCACACTTTAACTATATTAAAGTACCAGTTCCATATGATGTGCCATTAGAAAAAGCTGAAGAAGCAATTAATGATATTGTCACACTAGTAAAGAATAATAAAGATACTATTGATTGTCATTATGTAGGAGTTACAGAACTAGCAGACTCTTCAATTGATTACTTATTAAAAGTAGAATGTAATCCTATTAATAAATTGCAAGTAAGAAGAGATTGCTTAAGAAGTATTTTATTAGGATTAGAAAAACATCATATTGAAGTACCATTTACACAAATTGATATTCATAATAAATAGAGAAAGCAATTTCTCTTTTTTTTATGTTACAATTGTATTGAAGGTGAGAAAATGAAAACAGTAGTAATAACAGGTAGTGCAAGAGGATTCGGATTTGAAATGTTAAAACTATTTAAAGAAAACAATTTTAATGTAGTTTGTTGTGATATATCCGTTCCTTCTCTTGATGCAGCAAAAGAAGAATTGAATAAAATACCAGGAGAGGGAAAAATTATTCCAATTGAAGTAGATATAACTAAAGAAGAAGACGTAGATAAACTAATTAATAAGGTATTAGAAGAAGTTCCAACAATTGATGTATGGATTAATAATGCCGGAGTAAATCAGCCAAATATGCCAATTTGGGATTTAGAAATGAAAGATATTAATAGATTAATAGATATCGATTTAAAAGGAACAATACTTTGTTCTAATAAGATAATGAAAGTAATGAAAAAACAAAATTCCGGACAAATATTTAATGTAGAAGGATACGGAAGTAATGATGCTAAAATGACAGGTCTATCAATTTATGGAACTGCCAAAAGAGCAGTAACTTATTTTACAGAAGCTCTAGCAAAAGAAGTGGCAGATCAAAACTTAAATATTTGTGTTGGTAAAATTACACCTGGAATTATGATAACTAACTTTATTCATACATCATTAGGTGATGGTAAGAAGATAGAGTTAGATGAAAAGACTAAAAAAGTCTACAATATCCTAGGTGACTATCCAGAAACAATTGCTGCGTTTATGGTTCCAAAAATAATAAATAATAATAAAAATAATGTAAAATTTGTATGGCTAAGTACAGCTAGAGCATCATGGCGTTTCATGACATCTTGGAAAAATAAAAGGAACTTTTTTAAAGATTAACCTTTATTTAAAATAGCCTTTATTGTATAATCAAAAAGGAAAGGGTAGTAGAGCATGAGAAAAAGAAGTAGTTTAAAAACATATTGGATAAAACAAGAAGGGAAAAGGCAAAAAGAAATCTAAAACTGGTCTATGAGTAATTTGAAAGATTTATACAAACATGTTTCTTCACCAGAAGAATTACTAAAATTCATGGAAGAAAATATCAAGTTTGGATTATATGGAACAAATAAAAAACTATACGACACTTCAGATTTAGATGCCCTTGAATTAGCAAATGAAATATACTGGAACTTATCCTCTCCAGCGAACACCTTAAAAATAGGATATGGTCAAATACTTGATCAAGTTGAATTAGAAAGAGATTGGTTCTCTTCACATGGATATGAATGCAAAACAATTTATATAACTTTTTTAGTAGATCAAGCAAACTCATATCCAACACATGCATATCTAGCATATAAAGATAATGGAAAATGGAAATGGTTTGAAAATTGTGATAAAGCAAATCTAGGAATACACGAATATGAAAGCATTAGTGATTTAATAACAGATCAAATGACAAAACATGTACGACTAACAGAAAGATTTAATCCACTTGATCAAAAATCCCTTGATTGCCTACATATTTATGAGTATGAAAAACCAAAGTACGGAGTAAATAGTAAAGATATGAAACAATACTTATTGCACTCAACAGAAGTACCAATCGTAGACTAAAAATATCAATTAGTAAAGTAGTTGATATTTTTTATTTTATATCTAGAATAGAACACATGTTCGTGATATAATATTTTTGGTGATGGATATGAATCGAATTTATCTATGTATTGACTTAAAAAGTTTTTACGCCTCAGTAGAATGTGTAGAACGTGGTCTAGAACCAATGGAAAGTAATTTAGTAGTAGCAGATCCATCTCGTGGTAAGGGAGCAATCTGTCTTGCGATAACGCCACACTTAAAGTCTTTAGGAATTAAAAATAGGTGCCGAATATTTGAAATACCAGAAGATGTAGACTACATAACGGCGGTTCCAAGAATGAAGAAATATATGGAGTATTCAGGTGGAATATATGGAATATACCTAAAGTACTTTGCCAAAGAAGATATCCACGTTTATTCAATAGATGAAGCATTCATGGATATAACAACGTATCTACATATGTATAACAAAACACCTAAAGAATTAGCAATTACAATTATGGAAGATATCTATGAAACATATGGTATTAGAGCAACTGCTGGTATAGGAACAAACTTATATCTTGCAAAAATTGCCTTAGATATAATTGCTAAACACGCCAAAGACTTTATTGGAGAATTAAATGAAACAACTTATCAAGAGCAATTAGGTGAATATACGCCTCTTACGGACTTTTGGCAGATAGGACCTGGAATAGCTTCTCATCTAAATAGATTAGGTATCTATAATATGAATGATATAAAAGCAACAGACGAAAGACTACTATTTAAAGAATTTGGAATAAATGCAAGATTATTAATAGATCATTCAAAAGGAAT
>OCVV011140603.1_pt1 | contig 12644 bp, 9 predicted proteins | sample 1539721 | NCBI WGS metagenome assembly OCVV01 (sample SAMN02144230, study PRJEB22623) | gut metagenome | biome: sheep rumen | host: Ovis aries | place: New Zealand
GGGTGGGTGAGTGGCTGAAACCAGCAGTTTGCTAAACTGCCGTACGGGTTATTCTGTACCACGAGTTCGAATCTCGTCCCCTCCGCCAAATGCCTCCTGCAGCGATGTGGGAGGTTTTTTGTTTTAATTGTGTATGCCGGAGATAACTCCACAGACCGTCCAGGGAATCGTCCATTCAGACCTCAAGTGCTTCCGCAGCTTGTATGAGGTTTATTATTCATACCTCTGCGGATTAGCGGTGAGTTATATTCACGATTTCGAGAAAGCCCGCGAACTGGTCAACGACGTCTTCCTGCGCGTATGGGAGCGCCGGGCACAACTGAAGTATCCGCCTCTCCCGTACTTGATTTCCGGTGTCCGCAATGCCTGCTACAATTATTTGAGGGACAGCCGGGGTGCCGGAAGCATTTCGCTCTCGCTGTTAGAACGTGTGCCGGATGTCGCCCTCTACGACGAAAACGAGGTTGAGGATATCGTCAAGTTAATTTCCGGGCTGGCCCTGCAGCTGCCGAAGCGCTGCTCCGAGGTCTTTTATCTCCATTTCAGCGAAGGCCTGGACACGGCCGAGATAGCCGAGCGCCTGCGCATTTCTCCCTCCACCGTCCGGGTGCAGTTAAAAATCGCCCTGGATAAAATCCGCGAAAGTCTGAAGAAATAAGAAATAAATAAAAAAAATCAATCCGCCTTAAACGCCAGGGCGGTTTTTTGTGTATATAGGGTCAGAAATACTATTGTATACTATTGTACGCGCGTATTATGACCGAAACACAAGAAAATCTGCTGGCCGCCTACTTTGCCAACCAGCTCACGGACCAGCAAAGAGAAGAAATCCTTACTCTTTTAGATACAGATTCCGAATTTGCCACCCGCTTTGCCCAGATGGAAGAAGCCTACGTGGCCGCCTTCATCCCGGCGTTTGAAAAGACCAGGGAGGAAGATTTCCGGATTCTGGAGGAGAAAATCAATCCCCGCCGCCGGGTGTTCCCGTTCTGGAAACCCTTTGCCGTCGCCGCCAGCATCGCGGCCGTCATTGCCTGCGGCCTGGCTATCTACAACGGAAAGAAGTATCAGGATGCCGAGCGTTTCATCGCCCAGTCCGATGTCACCACCATCTCTGCCACGCAGGGATTCGGCACACAGACCCTGCTCCCGGACGGCACGCGTGTCTTCGTGAACGCTGCTTCTTCCGTGAGTTTCGGGAGGGATTTCGGCCGGGAAGGCCGGGAAGTGAAGATGGAAGGCGAGTGCCTCTTCGAAGTGGCCGCCGATGCCTCCCGTCCGTTCCGCGTCCACGCAGGAAACACTTGTGTTACGGTTAAGGGAACCGTCTTCAACGTACGCAGTTATGCCGACGAAGCCTCCATTTCCGTGTCTCTGCTGGAAGGTTCCGTGTTGCTCAGTTCCCCCTCCGGAGAAGTAACGCTCCGTCCCGGTACCTGCGCCATCGTCTCCCGGGAAGACGGGAAAATCCGGATGGAAAAAGCAGATCTGTCCGTTTCGGAATGGACCCGTGGCAAAATTGTTTTCACCGACAAAACCATCCCCGAGATTCTGAGTTACGTAGAGCGAATCTACGGTGTCCGCTTCCTCTACAACGAAGACCTTTTCCAGGGAGAACGCTTCACCGGCATCATCTCGTCCCGGCTTTCCATCGATGAGATCCTCTCCTACATAGACGTAGACCAAAAGTACGTGTGGCAAAAGCAGGAAGACTCGATCGTAATCCACAAAAAATAACACACACACCATCCTATTTATTCTATCCATCTATCCATTCTATGAAAAAAATAACCACAAAGATTCTGGCAGCCGTATTCTGGCTCCTCCTGTCCCTGGCACCCGCCTGGGCCCAGGATGCAGGGAGCACGGAGATTTCAGTCTCCTGTGACGGGACGGTCAAGGAAGTCCTTGACATCCTGTGCGAGAAGATTGACGGCAGCCTGCTTGTCCGAAGCACGGATGTAGACCTTCCCCGGAAAGTGAGCATCCACGAGACCGAAGTGACGGTCAATGAAGTCCTGAGCCGGCTCTTTGAGGGCACGGACATCAAGTGGACCATCAACGGCAAGCAAATCCAGGTTTATCGTCCTCAAGCGCGGGACTCCAAGCTCAAGGGCGGGAACCGGACAGTAAGCGGTACCGTCATCGACGAAAGCGGCCTGCCGGTAATCGGTGCTGTCGTCCTCCTGGAAGGAACCGGGATAGCCAACATCACGGATGAGGACGGCCGCTGGTCCCTTACCGTCCCGCAATCGACCCGCGCCCTCAAGGTTTCCTGCCTGGGCTATGCCGATGCCTGGCTGTCCCTGGGGAACGAGACAATTTATGCGATGACCCTGAAGGAGGACATCTCTCTTTTGGAGGAATCGGTGGTCGTCGGTTACGGCATCCAGAAAAAGAGCGTCGTGACGGCCGCCATCTCCAGTGTGAAGGGAGAGCAACTCGCGGGGATCGCGCCTACGCGTGTCGATAATGTATTGAAAGGTATGGTTTCCGGCGTTACCATCACGCCGGCCTCCGGCCAGCCCGGCAGCGGAACGCGCGTACGCATCCGCGGTACCGGTACCATCAACGACTCCAACCCGCTGTACATCGTGGACGGAATGCCCGTCACCGGCGGCATCGAATACATCAACCCGGCCGATATCGAATCGGTAGAAGTGCTCAAGGACGCCGCCTCGGCCGCCATCTATGGTGCCCGCGGCGCCAACGGCGTTATCCTGGTCACCACCCGTCAGGGCTCGGAGGGCAAGAGCACGCTCAGTTACAATGCATCCTATGGCATCCAAAACCCCTGGAGAATGCCCTCGGTCCTGAACGCTACGGATTATGCGCTCATTATGAACGAGATGGAAATCAACGCCGGCCGTATGCCCATCTATTCCGACCCTTATTCCTTCGGGGAAGGCACCAGTTGGGTGAATGAAGTCTTTAACCGGAATGCTCCCGTGCTGGACCATCAGCTGAGCGTCTCCGGCGGCAACGCCAAGATGAACTACTTCATCTCCGGCAGTTATTTCTACCAGGAAGGTATCATCGGCGGTAACTACAACCACTCCAATTACAGCCGTGCCACCCTGCGGGCCAACAACAACTACACCGTCTTCGACGCCGAGGACCGTTCTTTCCTCAAGCGTCTGCGCCTGGGAGTCAACATCACCTATTCTCACGACAACTCCAAGTCCATCCGCGCCAACTCCGAACAGGGTTCCGTGCTGGGCTCTGCGATGTCCCTCTCGCCGATGCTTCCGGTCTATGCCGAGAATCCCGAAGCCCTGCTGGCCGAACATCCCAATGCCATCAAGGATTCCGAGGGACGTCCTTTCTCCATCGCCGGAGACCAATACGCGATGATGCCCAACCCGCTTTCCATCCTGCATATGCCCATTGACGACTACATCCAGGACAAACTGGTGGCCGGCGGCTATGCAGAATTGGAGATTATTCCCGGGCTGGTGTTCAAGTCCTCCGTGGGAGCCGACCTTCTCATTGTCAAGGACGACGGCTACAGCCTTCCCTACTATATGAATTCCAACCAGCAGAACGACGGTTCCACGGTCTGGTCTTCCCTGAGCCGGGGGTTCTCCTGGCAGTTGGAAAACACGCTGTCCTATACGTTCACGCTGGGAGAGAATCATCATTTCGTGGCCCTGCTGGGCCAGAGTGCCTATTCCCACGGGTCGGCCTATGTAAGCGGCACCAGTTACAAAATCCGCAATGCTTCCCAGCCCTGGATTGATGCTACGGACCAGGACTCGAACCAGCGCGGCGCAAGCGGGTCGCCGGATCCCCAAAGCCGTCTGGCCTCCTATTTCGCCCGTCTCAGTTACAACTACCAGGAGCGTTATATGGCCGAATTCACCCTGCGCCGGGACGGTTCCTCAAACTTTTCCCCGGCCAACAAGTGGGCCAACTTCCCGTCCGTCTCCCTGGGCTGGAACATTATGAACGAACCCTATATGGCTTCCGTCCGCCCCTCCTGGCTGGACCGCACCAAACTGCGCGTGAGTTACGGTGTGAACGGTAACCAGAACATCGGTTCCTTTGCCTACACCTCCATGATGCGTGGCATCGCCGGCTACCTCCTGGGCGTGGGCAACTTCACCGCCATCGCCCCCGGTATCATCCCCACCGCATATTCCAATGCAGACCTCAAGTGGGAGGAATCCTCCCAGTTCAACGTCGGTTTGGATCTGGGTATCCTGAAAAACCAGCTGAGCATTTCGCTGGACTATTACGACAAGCGTACCAACGGGATGCTGATGAAGATGGCCCTGCCCTCCTACATCGGCAATTCGCTTCCCTGGGGCAACGTGGGTAATATGCGCAACTCCGGTTTCGAGTTCGACTTTACCTGGAAGCAGCAGCTGGGAGATTTTGGTTACAGCGTTGGCGCCAACGGCTCCTACAACAAGAACGTGCTCCTGAAAATGGGTAACGAGACCGGCTATCAGAACTACGACACCGTCCAGGGTACCCTGGGAACCATCTCCCGAGGAGAAAACGGCAAGCCCTTCCCCTTCTTCTGGGGTTATAAGACGGCCGGCATCTTCCAGAGCGACATCGAAGCGATGGCCTATGTCAACGAAAGAGGCGAGCGCCTGCAGCCCAGTGCCGTGGCCGGCGACGTTAAGTTCGTGGACGTAAACGGAGACGGAGTCATCGACGACGACGACCGCGTGATGATTGGTAAGGGTATGCCGGACTGGACCTTCGGCGTCAATCTGTCCGCCACCTGGAAAGGCTTTGACCTTACCGCCAACTTCTATGCCGCCGTAGGTTGCGACATCTTCGACGCCACCTACCGTGCCGACTTTCCGAAGGTGAATATGCAGTCCTATATGCTGGGCCGATGGACTGGTCCCGGTACCTCCAGCCGCCTGCCCCGCCTCACCGGAGACGCAGACGGCGGCGCCAACCAGAACTGGCGCTGCTCGGACCTGATGGTCTACGACGGCTCGTTCCTGCGCCTGAGGAATCTCACCCTGGGATACACCCTGCCGGAGCATATCACCCGTCACGTGTTCATCTCGAAACTTCGTTTCTACCTGAACGCCGAGAACCTCTTCACGCTCACTCCCTACCACGGGCTGGATCCGGAAATCTCTTCCGGAGGCACCTCCCTGGGAATCGACAGGGGCGTATATCCGCAGGCCCGCACCTTATCGGCCGGTATCAACTTAACCTTCTGATGCATCCTATGAAAGCGAAATATATCCTTTTATCCCTTCTCGCCGTGCTGGGTTCCTGCACTACCTCCTTCCTGGAGGTGGAGCCCACTACCATCATCCCGGAAGAGGACAGCTATAAGACAGAGTCGGACATCTCCAAGGCCCTGATGTCGGCCTATGCCCCGCTCATCGCCCTGGACTTCTGCCGCAGCGATTTCACGCCCAAGGGCGAGTATCATCCCTACCAGTTCATCTCGGACATCCTGGCCGATGATTACAACGCGGTGGGCGGCAGCGGTGAAGCCGACTGCCCCTATCTGCAGCTTATGTTCAAATACCGCCTCACCCCACAGCAGAGCCTCATTTCCCTTTGGGAGGCCATTTACAGGGGCATCTACCGCAGCAACATCGTGGTAAACCGTATTGACGAAGTGGAAGGCATCTCGGAAGCAAACCGGGACCGCTATGTGGCCGAGGCCAGATTCCTCCGCGCCTTCTACTATCACATCCTGTGGAAGTTCTGGGGCAACGTTCCCTACTACAACGTGAACCCGAACGGAAAAGACGTCCCCTACATCGTTCCGCAGTTTACGGCCGACCAAGTCTACGACAAGATTATCGAAGACCTGGACTGGGTTACCTCGGAGGACCGCCTGCCCGAAGCCGTTACGCTTACGCAGGTGGGCCGCGTAAACCGTTACGCCGCCTATATGCTCCGTGCCGACGTCGTGATGCTCCAGAAAGATGCTTCCCGCTACAGCAGCGTGCTCAAGCAGTTGCAGGATATCATCGGCTCGGATATTTACGCCCTGATGCCTGACTTTGCCGACATCTGGCAGGAGTCCGGCGAATGGTGCTGCGAATCCATCTGGGAGATCAACTACTCGGACAATCCCTCGAACCGCGAGTGGGGAGACGAATACGCTCCCGGCGGCACCATCTATCCCACGTTCATCTGCCCGGATTCCTATAAGGGAACGCGCTTTGCCCGGGAAGGCTATGGCTTTGGTCCTGTGAGCAAGGCCCTCAAGGCCGCCTATGCCGATGGAGACCAGCGTCGCGACGCCTCCATTATGGACTTCAACACCGACGCCCTGCCCGGAGAGAAATACAACCCCCGTATGGGAGATACCGGGATGTTCAACAAGAAGTATATGGGCCGGGCCGACGGATATTCGGCCTATATCGGAACCGGCAGCCCGGAACTGAACTTCCGCTACAACCTGCGCATCTACCGTTACTCGGAGGCCCTTCTCCGCGCTTCGGAACTGCTGGTCCGCACCGGCGGCTCGCAGGCTCAGGCAGACATTTACCTGAATATGGTTCGGGCCCGCGCCTTCTCCACCACGGTAGACCAGTTGCCCGCCAGTCTCAAGAAAACCGCCACCCTGGACAACCTCCTGGATGAATATCGCCTGGAATTCGCGATGGAAGGTCACCGCTTCTTCGACCTGGTCCGCTTTGACAAGGCCGATGCCGTCCTGGGCGCCAAAGGCTATTCCGCGCTCAAGCGCTACCTGCCCATTCCGCAGTCGGAGATCGACCGCAGCGAAGGCACCCTCAAGCAAAACGATTATTAAAACAAATATTAAATATATACCACAATGAAGAGCATCATCAAACTTATGACCGTCGCCGCCCTGTGCGCAGCCCTGGCTGCCTGCGGCGAGAAAAACAAGGGCGGTGAAGAACCCGCCGGCAAACCTGTCATCACTCCCGATATGTTCTCGGTGAATGCCAACTCAGAAACGGGCGTGGTTGTCTTCCAGTTCCTGGATGCCAACCTGAATCCCTTCTGGACCGTCAAGGACCCCAACAACGAAACTATGACTTTCACAGACCGCAATGTCACCAAGACCTTCGAAGCGAAGGGCCCGTACAGCGGTACGCTGGTAGCCTACGGCGCCGCAGGCCAGAGCGACCCGGCCGAGTTTAACTTCGTCATTGGAAACGGCTCCTGGGATTCGGATCTGAGCTACATCGAAAATATGCTTATGGCCAACACCTGGAGGCCCTACTTCCTGGGCTGGAAAGGCGGAGAAGGCGAGGAGAGCTGGAATTCTGTAGACAGGGCTCCCGGATACCTCTTCGACGACCGTGTCGTCTTCAAGAAAGGCGGGGTCATCGAGTGGAACCAGGCCGAAACCAAAACCATTTATGACGACCGCGTAGGCGGCGTGGAGTATTCGTTTACCGGCAGTGAGAAGTGGGCCTATGTGAAGGAGGGCGACAAAGAGTACCTTCAGTTCTCGAACGGCGGTTTCCCGGGCATCCTGGCCGACGAAGCTTCCAAGAATGGCAAGTACCTGATTACCGATGTAACTGCCACTTCCGTCACCCTGAACTACTATGTGGTCCAGGAAGAGCCTTACTGGCTGTATGTGACCCTCGCCCCCGAAGACTGGGTGGCACCGGATCCGTCCATCAACACCGACGTCACCGTAGATGAGGCCAAGGCAGCCCTCTCCGGCAAGAAGTTCAAGATCTCCGAACTGGGCTGGTGGGGCGGCACGCCTGGTGGCGAGGATTACTGGGAATATTTCACCGTGGCATCGGAGGGTGAACTCCCCGCCTATATGAATAACGATTATATCATTTTCAACGCCAACGGTTCCCTGGTATATGAACTTGCTATGGACGAGATTGTCAAGGAAGGGGAAGATCCTAAGAGCGGCCATTTCATCTACAATGATGCCGGTCTTGTCGATTATACTGCTACCGGCAGTGAGAAATGGAGCGTTATCACCGACGGCGGTGCCACTACAGTCCAATTTGCCGACGGTGGTTTCCCGCTGGCAATTGCCGGTAATGCAGCGGTAGCCTCCACGGAGCCGGAATACTGGTTCGGCCAAAGCGGCAAATGGCTTGTGATGTCCATCGATACGGACGGAACCGTGCGTCTGGATATCTACCAGAGTTTCAATGGACAGTATGTTTCCGTATCCCTTACCCCTGTCGCTGAATAAATCCCGGCACAATGAAGCACCTTCTTTTCTTCATACTAAGTGGTTGCTTGATTCTCGCGTCCTGTTCCGGCAAGGATCCGGTGTACTGGTACAATCCGGAAACCGGAACAGGGAGCGCGGGGAGCAATGTTCCCTATTATCCGGAAAAGCCCGGCAGCGGCAGTTCCACGAACCCTACGGACGGCTATGCCCCCGCGGGCTACAACCTGGTCTGGAGTGATGAGTTCACCTCGGCCACGCAGCTCTACTCGGACTGGTACTTCGAGTCCGGCGGCACCGGCTGGGGTAACGGCGAACTGCAGTACTACTGCCCCGCAGGCACTTTTGACGCCACGGGTCAGAAGACGGCCGCGCTCACCAGTGACGGCACGCTGAAGATCACGGCCTACAAGATTGCCGACCAGTACAAGGCCTACACCAACGGGAAGTCCTACATCTCGACCCGTATGAACACCAACAAGGGCTGGATGCACGGCTACATCGAGATGCGCGCCAAACTGCCTCTGTCCAAGGGGATGTGGCCCGCTTTCTGGATGCTGCTCAAGGACGGTCCCTATTGGGTGCTGGATCCCAGCAAGACGGGAGCCGAGATTGATATTATGGAGTATGTAGTCAATCCTCCGGACAATCCGAAGGATATGGTCTATTTCTCGGCGCACAGCTACAATGCCACCCCGGAAGGGGCCGAAGGCAAGAACTCCGGCTATGTAGATCCGCAGACTCACGTCAAGTATGCTTACTGCCAGTGGGTCAAGATTAACAAGCCCGAGGAGTGGCACTGCTACGGGATGGAATGGACGCACGAGTTCATCCGCGGCCTGTTGGACGGGGTAGAGTATTTCTATGTACCCAATCCCAAGCCCAATGAGGTCGATCTTGCCACCTGGCCGTTCGACCAGGTGTTTAATCTCAAGCTCAATCTCGCCGTGGGCGGCAGTTGGGGCGGTGAACCCGCCGCTACCTTTACCGAGGACTCATACGAGATTGATTGGGTAAGAGTTTTTCAAAAATAACGAATTATGAAAACATTAGAACTAGAATATACCACCCCCACATCGACTCTGGTCGAGATTCAGATTGAACAGAGTATAGCCGTCCTCTCATATGACAAGACGAACGGAACCAATAACTTCGACGAAGACGAAGAGGAAGAGATCTAAAAGAATACAGCCATGAAAAAGATTTGGAAATATATGATGGTTGCTCTTGCGGGTCTTGCCCTGCTTGCTTGCAGCAATAAGGAACTAGTTCCGGAAGAGGAGCCCGTTGAGGAAGGTTATATCTATAACATTGAAATAGTTCAAACCAAGGCCGTTTTTGATGAGAATCATATGGCCTGGGAGGGGGGCGATGTGATTGGCTGGTTTACTGACAAGGCCGGCAGCTCGGAGATTAATATGTCTAAAGATCCCCGCCGTTTCACCGTGAGCAGCACAGCTGCTATGGCGGCCGGGTCTAAGGTGTATGCCTACGCGCCCTATAAGGCTGGCGAGCAAAGCGAGACGGCTGCGCCGCTGAGTATTCCTACGTCTCAGAGTGGTGACGATATCAAGGACGCAATGCCTATGGTGGCACTGCCAATCGAACTGGCGGCTGATATGGATGCCGATACTCCCACGTCTGCCGGGCAGGCCTACTTTATCGGCCTGGGCTCTGTTATCAGGTACAATGTGTACACGTCGGATGATACCTACGGTGAAGAGAAGGTGGAAAGCATTACCTTCACCTCCACGTCCAACATTGCCGGTGACTTTACGGTAAATCTCACGGGCGTATCCGAGGAATCCCTTCCTACCATTGACGGCTTGGACCAGAAATCTGTCACTTCCACTCTGCCCATCGCTACTACCGTGGGTAATAGCAAGCCCAATGGCATCAAGGTTTACCAGGTTATTGCGCCGGGAAAATATACAGGGACTATTACAGTGACTACCGATATCGCCACATACGAGTACCCCATTGATGAAATGGAGTTTTCCTTTGGAAAGATTAAGACACTCAATGTGGATTTGGCAAGTGTGAATGCAATCCGAGAATCAGAAAAAGAAGCTTACCTCGTAAACAGCAAGTGGGCACTTACGGATTACTACGAGAGCTGGACTGAAGATCACGTCACTGACGGGTATAATGCTATGGGCGACGCCGCGGTTCTGGTTAACACTCATTTAGTATTCTCCTCCGACCATAGCTTTTCACTTGAAAACTTTGCTTATTTCAAAGATTATAGTGGGATTGAGCTTCCTTCTACCCCCGAGAATGCCGACGGAAACTGGATCCTGAAATCCAATGCGACCATTTTGCGCTTTAGCAATGGTGCATTCCCTATGGTGATAACCGGCGCAGGCGACCTGACATCGGTTGAATGGACGATTTATGAACTGACTTCCACAAGACTTCACATTTATGCATATGATAGCGTGGCAAAGCAGTGGACTAATCTGATATTCACACCCATTGATGTAATTCTAACGTCCAAGACTTGGAAGATTAACAGCTTTGGAGAATACTACGGTACCAGGTCCCCGGATGAAAGAGGCGCAGACTTATATGCGGATGACGCTATCACATTTAACCCCAATCACACCATTGCTTACTCTATTGAGAATGGCATTTTCTACTGGGATTATAGCGCTACCGTGGGATATGGCTGGGCTCCCGCTGGCACGGAAAAGTGGGCTCTGGAACAAAAAGCCGACGGCACCTACCTAACCCTCAGCGGTGGTGGTATTCCACTAATGATGGTTACAACGCTCGATGCGGTGAATGGCAGTTTTAAGATTCTGGAACTTTCAGAGAATCTACTAAGCCTTTATATGCCAATCACCGGATGGGGTGAATATAAGGCATATGTTGATTTTGTACCCGTTCCGTAACCTCCGCCCCCTCCCACCCGGGGAGGGACCATTTAAAACAAAGAATATGAAAGACACTAAAGCGTATATACCTCCCACAGTGGAACTGCTGGAGCTCCGGACAGAGAGCACCATCGCAACGCTTTCCTACAACGAGGAGAACTTCACTGAGTATTTCGGCTTTGATTCAGAATATACCCTCTAAAACGACACTACGATGAAAAAGTTATTCAAATACCTTTTCGTTGCTGCCGCGGCCTGTACCCTGGCAGCCTGCGCCGTGAAAGAGGAACAGCCTATCGACAACGGCGAAGAATCTATTACCTTCTTCCTGAGTGATGGAGTAAAGGCCGTAATGGAAAACAACTATATGGCCTGGCAGGAAGGAGATATGATTGGATGGACCAACTCAAGAGCCAGTTCAGGCGGTTCTTCCGTCGTGAATCTGGAAACCAATCCGCACTCCTTCACGGTTACCAATAATACTGGTACACCCTGGGGAACCATCAGTTCGCATAAGACGACCTTCTATTTCTATGCGCCTTACAAAGAAGGCTCGACAAAAAATGCCGTTCATTTTTCCATTCCCACAGCACAAGATGGAAAACTGACAAACTCAATGCCCTTGGTGGCGGCTCCGTTTGAGCATACCGGTTCCATCAAGAATACCGAATCTGCCAGCTTCAACAACAATGAAAACCGAATGATCCAGTTTATGGGTCTGGCTTCCATTGCACAGTTTAAGGTATTCACCACCAATGCAGAATATGGTACCGAACAGGTCCAGAGCGTCAATTTCACCTCCGACTCCGACATTGCTGGAGATTTCACGGCCGATATTACCGGAGTGAGCGAGGAAAACCTCCCGACCATCACTGGGCTCAGCGGAAAGAGCATCACTGCCACTCTCGCAACTTCCGCTACCGTGGGTGCTAACAAAGCAGCGGCAATCGATGTGAATATGAGCCTTGCACCTGGCACCTGGTCCGGCACCGTGACCGTGGAGACCACCGGCGCCACCTATGTCATTCCGCTCAATAACGTTCCCTTCAACCGTGGCCGAATCAGGCCCCTTGTCGTGGACCTCGCAAGTCCCAATGCCACCCGTACACCGAAGAGCAGTGGCCCCGCCAGCCCGTACTGGCATACCTTTGCCAACGGCGACTGGGGTATTGGCCCTGTCAAAGACTGGGGCGGATGGGAAGATGGCTATTACTACGAGCAACTCACTCACCCCGTCACCCTTGACGGCGCTACTTGGGACCTGACCGACGCCGGTTATTTCGAATGGGCTGGAACTCAGGCAGAATCCGGCTGGCGTCACGGCATCCAGCTGGGGACGGGTGGTATGACTGTCTACTCCTTTAAACTGACCTCTTCCTCCTTCCCCGGAGAAATAACGAAAGTTACCCTGGGCTACAACTCCGGTATTACGGACGGCAGCAGTCTCACCGTCAGCTGTAAGGTAGGTGGTTTTGACTTTGGTTCCCCCGTGGCACACGGAGACGGGGATTATGAAGCCGAATTCACCGGCAGTGCTTCCGGCAACATTGAGATTTCAGTTTCTTCCACGGCAAAAGGAGCCATTTATCTCTACTACGTTGCCGTAGAGTATGATCCCAACTCCGGTGGCGGTGCAGATCCCGGACCGGCTT
>OCVV012825714.1_pt1 | contig 12639 bp, 11 predicted proteins | sample 1539721 | NCBI WGS metagenome assembly OCVV01 (sample SAMN02144230, study PRJEB22623) | gut metagenome | biome: sheep rumen | host: Ovis aries | place: New Zealand
GTGTGCGAAGCAGTGGTCCAGAGGCAGGATGATGAGCATGGTGGCGCCGAAATCGACGGAGATTACGGAATTGCCCTGCTCTACGTTTGCAGTATAGTTGCGGTGGGTAAGGAGGATACCCTTGGGGTCTGCGGTGGTGCCGGAAGTGTAGGAAATGTTTGCATAATCATCCGGGCCGATGCTCTTGTAGCGTGCGACGAACTCGTCCTTGTGGGCCTTGAGGAACTCATCGCCCATCTTCTGGATTTCGCTCATGCGGATTTCCTTCTCTTCGAGCTTGTCATAGTCGAAGGCGGTGTCGTCAAAGACGATGACTTTCTCTACGTTGTGGCATTCGGAAAGGATGGCCCTGATCTTGGGAAGATGGTTCCCTGAAACGAGTATCCACTTGGAGTCCGAGTGATTGATTCGGAATACGAGGTCCTTGCCTTCACCAAGGTTCACTGACAGGGGAACGTCGGTTGCACCTGCATACATGGCGCCAAGTTCGGCAAGAATCCACATTGCGCGGCTTTCTGAAAGAAGGGCGATTTTGTCGCCTTTCTTGAGTCCCAGCGACATGAGTCCTGCGCCGATTCTGTATGCTTCTTCACGTGTCTGGCCCTGAGTGAGGACTTTCCACTCACCGTTAACCTTCTCACGGAGGTACGGTTCGTTCTCATACTTGTGACTGTACTTTTCTACGAAGTCAATGATTGTAGGTCTTTCGGTCATAGGTTTTATTGTTTTATGTTATTCTGCAGGGAACAATCCATAGAGTTCGGCGTCAATCTTGTCCGTGATGTACTGGAAGCCTTCCGGATTGTTTTCGAACTTGACATTGTCTACGTCGATGATGAGAAGGCGGAACTTATAGTCCTTGATCCAGTCCTCATAACGCTGGTTGAGGCCGGTGATATAGTCTATACGGATTGAACGCTCATACTCGCGGCCCCTCTTCTGGATCTGTGCGATGAGGTTGGGAATGCTGGAGCGGAGATAAATAAGCAGATCCGGCGGATTCACCAGGGACATCATAAGGTCGAAGAGGTCGCTGTAATTCTCAAAGTCCCTTGTGGACATGAGGCCCATCGCATGCAGGTTGGGTGCGAAGATGCGGGCATCCTCGTAGATTGTGCGGTCCTGGATGATGACATCCTGATGCTTCGATATCTCCACCACATCCTGAAAACGCTTGTTCAGGAAGTAGATCTGCAGATTGAATGACCAGCGCTCCATATCCTCGTAGAAATCTGCCAGGTAGGGGTTGAAGTCCACAGACTCGAACTTGGGAGTCCAGCCGTAGTGGGCGGCGAGCATTTTTGTCAGAGTGGTCTTCCCACTGCCGATGTTTCCGGCGATAGCTATATGCATGGTATATTGTTTTTAAAATAATCCGTAAAGCTCTGCGTCAATGCGGTCTGTAATGGAGGCGAAGTCCTCCGGGCGGTTGAGGAAATCAAGTTCATCGGCCTCTACGACGATGAGGCGGCCGGTGTATTCCGATATCCATTTTTCGTACCTTTCGTTGAGGCCGGAAAGGTATTCGATGGAGATGGTCTGTTCGTATTCGCGGCCCCTCTTCTGAATCTGGTAGACGAGGTGTTCGATGGAGCTCTTGAGGTATATCATGAGGTCCGGTTCCTTTACCACAGACATCATGACGCGGAAGGTGTCCATGTAGGTGTTGTAGTCCCTTTCGGTGAGGTTGCCCTGAGCGTAGTTGTTGGCGACGAAGATGTGGACGCCCTCGAGAAGGGTACGGTCCTGGATGATAACGTCTTTGGACTTTGAGATATCCAGGACGTCATGCAGACGCTGCTGGAGGAAATACATTTCAAGTGCGAAAGACCAGCGCTTGATGTCTTTGTAGTAGTCCTCCAGGTATGGATTATAGGTAACGGACTCAAACTTGGGCGTCCAGCCGTAATGGCGGGCAAGAAGAGTTGTGAGAGTGGTTTTTCCACTTCCTATATTTCCGGCTATTCCGATGTGCATAACTTCACAAAGTTCGTGAAAGTTTATTAAATTTGCAACGTCTAAAGAAGGACTTTTATGCTCAGAACCAGAATATTTCAGTTCAATCCTTTGGGAACCAATTGTGTGATTGCCTGGGACAGCGACTCTTCCGTATGCACCGTTTTCGATCCGGGCATGTCCTCCAAGGAGGAGGTCGACTCCCTTGCGGACTTCCTGCAAGGCCATTCGCTTACTCCCGGGGCCATTCTTCTCACGCACGGTCACTTTGACCATTTCTGGGGAGTATATGGGCTTTTGGAGCACTATAAGGTCCCTGTATATATGGACCGTGAAGACCTTGTCACCATGTCCAAGGGAGCTCAGGTGTTCAGCGGAATGGGACCGGTCAGTTTCAAGACACTCAGGACCGATATCGAAACCTTGGACCTTCCCGGAGAAATAAGCGTCGGCGGCGTCTCATGGAAAGTTATCAAGACCCCCGGCCATACTCCTGGGGGAGTGTGCTATTATTCTGAAGAAAACGGCCTTCTGATAAGTGGGGACACCCTTTTTGCAGGGGCTATCGGCAGGACTGACCTTTTGGGCGGAGACTACGATGTCCTCATGAAGTCACTGTTGGAGAAGGTGATGACCCTTCCCGGCGACACCGATGTCATCCCCGGTCATGGCCAGCCCACCTCCATCGCCCGGGAAGCCACCGCCAACCCCTTCCTCCAGCCCTTCAACGAGCCCGATGCCGACTGGACCCAGGACGGCATTCCCATCCAGTTATGAAAATCATCCGTTTCGACAGCATCGACTCCACCAATTCCGAGGCCCTTCGACGGCTGCCGGAATTTGAGGATATGATCGTGCTGTGGGCGCTGGAGCAGACTGCCGGCCGCGGTCAGAGAGGGAACTCCTGGTTTTCGGCCCCCGGAGAAAACCTTACCTTCAGCGTAGTCCTGAAAAGGCCCGTCAAGGCCGCCGATGCCCATTTCCTCAATTGCGCGATAGCCGAGGCTGTTGCCGGTTTTCTGAACTCGCAGGGCGTCCTTGCAAGCGTCAAATGGCCCAATGACATTTACGTGGGGAAGAACAAGATAAGCGGAATCCTTATCGAGAACTCGCTGGTGGGGGACAGCCTGGCGGCTTCTGTCGTCGGCGTTGGATTCAATGTGAACCAGAAGGAGTTTCCCCAGCTTGCCAATGCCACCTCGCTCACTCGCTGTACAGGCAAAGTACACGACCTCGAAGAGTGCCTGAATGCAATCGTGTCAAGGTTTGAGATGAATCTCTCCTGCCTTGAAAGCCATCAGGCCAGGGCTCTGCTTTTAAGCTCTTACTCCAGCCATCTTTTCAGGAAAGGCCAGACATGCCGTTACCGTGACATGGCCTCCGGCGAGGAGTTCTGGGGCAGGATAGAAGGTGTCGATCCGGAGGACGGACGTCTTCTCATAAGCAATCTGGACAGCAATAAAACTGTACTGTACCGTTTCAAAGAAGTAAGCTATATACTATGAAACCATTCAATGTCGGTATCATCGGCGCCGGTCATATTGCCGAAAAGATGGCCGCCACGCTTGCAAGGATGGAGGATGCCTCCTGCCTTGCAATTGGCTCCAGAACGCTATCCAAGGCTCAGACTTTTGCAGAACGTTTTGACATCCCCCGGGCCTATGGTTCCTATGACGAACTTATTGCCGATCCCGATGTGGACCTCGTCTACGTGGCTACTCCGCATTCGCACCACTTCGACGTTACCCGCCGTGCGATACTTGCGGGAAAGCCCTGTCTGGTGGAGAAATCCTTCATGGCCGATGCATCGGAAGCAGCAGCGGTAATTGCGCTTGCACGAGAAAAGGGCGTTTTTGTAGCTGAAGCCATCTGGATACGGTACATGCCGGTTCGGGACATCGCCCGCAAAGTGCTGGCATCCGGCGTGATAGGCAAGCCAGTAACGGCATTCGCATCCCTTGCTTACAATGTCTCGGAAAAGGAAAGGATTCTGTCTCCGGAACTTGGCGGCGGCGCGCTGTTGGACCTCGGTGTCTATCTTTTGAATTTCGTGCGCATGTACTTTGACGAGCCCATTGAGCAGATCAGTTCATCGTGCATCAAGGCGGAAACCGGCGTGGATGCATCCGAAAGCATTACGCTTACGCTTTCCGGAGGCATACTTGCCACCCTTCAGGCCTCAGGATGGAGCCAGGGAGACAACCAGGGCGTCATTGCGGGAACAACCGGTTATCTGGTATTTGATGACCTCATCAATCCTACGCGGCTCAGGGTTTGCCGCAAACGTCATGTCGTGGAGCAGGAAATACCGCTGCCCGAACAGATTACCGGCTTCGAGTACCAGGTGCGCGCGTGCCGTGACGCCATCGCGGCCGGCCTTGTTGAGCCGTCCAAGATGCCCCATGCCGAAACCCTCTACATCATGCACCTCATGGACCGCCTCCGCACCGAATGGGGCGTCAAGGGCTTTGAGTAGTAGCGCAAGTCCCCATAGCCACCTGCTACATAGACGGCATCAGGAAAAACAGGGCTACACCCAGCATGCTCACGGCAACGCCCACAAGTTCCCTGAGCCGTATACGCTGTTTATACACAAATGCATAAGGGAAAAGTATAAGGACCGGTGTCAAGGCCATCAATGTGGAAGCGATTCCGGCATTGGTGTACTGCACTGCCATAAGTGACAGAGACACGCCGATTACGGGGCCGAATATTGTCATCAGCAGTACATACCCCATGGCGCCGCGGTCTTTGACGGCATTTCCAAGGCGTGGAAGGTCCTTTTGAATGGCCATCAGAATAAGAAAACCGGCCGTTCCCACAATCGCCCTTATCATAGTGGAAGCAAAAGGGAGCATTTGCGCCATGTGTGCCGGTGCATCGGCAGGAATGGCGTCGGTGTAATGCTCAAGGCCGATTTTACTGAGCACCAGTCCCACGCCCTGCCCAAGACCCGCGCCGATGCCGAGCAGTATGCCTTTCAGCGGCAGGGAAAGCTTCAGGCTGTGTTTTTCGCCCCTGCTCAGCACGGAGATGGCAATGCCGCACAGGGTTACGCTCATTGCAAAAATGGACTTCCAGAACAGGGATTCGCCAAGAAGAGCCCATCCTGCTATGGCGGCGAAAGGAGGCGCAAGCGTCATGAGAAGCTGGCCGAAACGGGCGCCTATCGACAGATAGCAGTTGAACAGGCACCAGTCTCCGAACACATATCCCACCAGTGCCGACAGCGAAAGCCACTTCCAGGTATCGGCATCGGCATATACCGGATACGGATGGCCGATTGTGAGCCATAGCAGTGCGGCAAGGAATATGACGGCAAGGAACAGACGCAGGACATTCGCCGTCATGGAGCCGAGCCTGTGGCTGGCCTTGTCGGCAAACAATGCCGTTACGGTCCAGGAGGCGGCAACGATGAGGGAGATTATTTCGCCGATATAGGCCATGGGTTAAAGGCAGTCAATGATGATCTCGTCCGCTATTTCTTCGGGTGAGAGGCCTGTTGTGTCGATTGGCAGGTGCGATGCTGCCGCATAGAGAGGCTCGCGCGAAACGAGGCGTGCACGGAAGTCTTTATCGGCAAGGGGTCTTCCGGAACCGGCGACGCGGGATTCAAGTTCATCGGCAGGAGCTTGGAGCCATATACACAATGTCTGATTCTGAAGCAGCCTGACGGCTTCCGGGATGGTGACCGTTCCGCCGCCCAATGCAATCACCGCCGTGTTTGACTGATACTTTCCAAGTGCCGATTTCAACGCTTTCAACTCCATCTGACGGAAGGCGGGCTCGCCATCTTCTGCGAATATATCGGCAATGGTGCGCCCCGCCTCTTTTTCAATGGCCTCATCAATGTCTATGAAGGGGCAGCCCAGCGCATCTGCGACGATGCGCCCGACGGTGCTTTTCCCGCAACCCATATACCCGGTAAGTGCAAGTATCATAATCGGCAGCAAATATACATAGTTTCACTAATACTAAAGCCAGCTGCTGCATAAAAACGCCCTAAAATGTGCATCAAGTGGCCAGGCATGGCCAGCTGATGCATAAAAATGGGGCAAATCGTGTAACAGGTGGCTATATCAGGTCGTCGCGTTCGCGGATGTCCTTGAGGCGGAGCTGGACGGTTGAGGAACCGCGGTAAAAGTTTTCGACGATGGAGTAGCAGATGTCGATGGGGTTTCCGGCCTTGATGTGGTCGTAGTACTGGGACATGTTGAAGCCGATGGCGGCTATCTGCCTGTAGGGGAGACTCTCCTGCATGAGGTCCAGCTTGAGGTGCACACCGCCGGCACCAACCTTGCGGCCGTTTCCGGCGTCGTAGACATCCTCGGTCATGAATACGGGGTTGTTGTTCCCGGGGCCGAAGGGCTGGAACTGCTTGAGGATTCGCGTGAACTTGGGCGTAATCTGTGCAAAGTTCAGCTTTGCATCCATCTCCACTACCGGAGTGAGCTCTTCGCGGGTGATGTTCACCTTTACGTACTTGTTCATTCTGCGGCAGAACTCCTCAAGGTTCTCCTCCTTCATGGTGAGACCGGCGGCATAGACATGCCCGCCGAAGTTTTCCAGAAGGTCTGCGCAGCTCTCGATAGAGGCGTAAAGGTCGAAGCCGTGTACGCTGCGGGCGCTTCCGGTTATGAAACCGTTGCTCTTTGTGAGTACGACCGTCGGCTTGTAGCATGCTTCCACAAGGCGTGAAGCTACAATTCCCACAACGCCCTTGTTCCAGGTGGGGTTATAAACGATGGTGACGTTCTCGGATTCAAGGGCGGTACCTTTTGCCACCATATCCAGTGCCTGCTGGGTGATTTCCCTGTCGATAGACTTGCGCTCGTTGTTGGAGTCGTTGATCTCTTCTCCGATGCGGTTTGCGGTCTTGTCGTCGGTAGCGGTGAGCAGCTCAACTGCAAGGCGGCCGCTTTCCATACGGCCTGCGGCATTGATTCGCGGGCCGATCTTGAAGACGATGTCATCTATCGTGACATGCCCCGGCTCCAGTTTGGAGAGGTTTATCATGGCAAGGAGTCCGCAGCGCGGATGCTCATTCAGGCGCTTGAGCCCAAAGTGGGCAAGGATGCGGTTTTCCCCGGTCATGGATACCAGGTCCGAGGCAATGGAGACTACCTGAAGGTCCAGAAGTGGTTCAAGAAGGGCGGGGTCAAGGCCGAATTTCTGTACATAGCCCTGAACCAGCTTGAATCCTACTCCGCAGCCGCACAGGTCATCGAAGGGGTAATTGCAGTCCTCCCTCTTGGGATCAAGCACTGCGACAGCTGCCGGAAGTTCATTTTCCGGGAGGTGATGGTCGCAGATAATGACGTCGATATCCTTGCCGCGGGCATATTCCACCTTGTCGATGGCCTTGATTCCGCAGTCCAGCGTTATTACCAGATTGACGCCGTTGTCGGATGCCCAGTCAAGGGCTTTATAGGAAAGTCCGTAACCTTCATCGTAACGGTCCGGTATATAGAAATCCACCTTGTGGGTGAACTGCTTCAGGAACGAATATACCTGGGCTACGGCCGTGGTTCCGTCTACATCGTAGTCACCGTAGACAAGGATATGTTCTCCGCCCAGTACGGCCTTGTGCACCCGTTCCACTGCCTTGTCCATGTCCTTCATCAGGAAAGGATCATGAAGGTCTTCGAGGCGTGGACGGAAGAAGGAACGGGCCTGTTCGAAGGTTTCGACACCCCTTTGGACAAGGAGTTCCGCCAGAACCGAGTCAATACCCAGTTCCGCTCCGAGCCTTGCAGTCTTTTCGGGATCTGCAGCGGGCTTCAGGACCCATTGTCTTTCGGCTGTCGTACCCATATCCTTACAAATATAGCAATTTTTTATCAGAACAGCGTGGGCTCCCAGTCGCTGAGGTCTACGGGGCCCTCGTCTTCATCGGGGGCGGGCATGTCGGGAATTTCGTCATCGAAGGATACCTCTGGGAAATCTTCGTCGATGACCACGTCTACAGGTTCGTCATTGACAGGCACTTCGGACTCTTCCACGGGGAGAGGGTCTGTGAATTCCACGCTCTTGAGGTCCATGGAGGAGCACTTCTTGCCCTTTGCCGTGATACCCTTCTTCGCGATGAACTGTTCTGCGTCGATTACTTCAGGTTCCTTGTGTTCGAACTTCTTGCCGAAGGTGAGCATCACCTGGGGACGGGCATCGGCCGATATGCCAACCAGCTTGGAGCCGCGGGCGTCGGAGATGAACAGCATGGGGGAGTTGTTGCTTTCCGTGAAGCTGAATCTCTTGATATAGTATGCCTTGGCGGCGTTGTCCCAATAGAGGGCGGTGTAGACCTTGGCGGGATCCAGTTTCTCGATGCGGATGACGTCTCCCTGGTATTTGTTCACCAGATCGTATGACGTGGTGTAGTATGTACCGTCGGCAAATACTGCAAGGACCTTGTCCTCGCCGGTGAACTTGCCCAGATGCTGTCCACGGCCTTCCTCGTTGAGGCGCTGGATGTCAGGATCGTACCAGATGTCTTTGCCCTCCAGGGTGGTTATACCCTTGGATTTCAGGGATATCCTTGCAATGGAGTTCTTGGTCACAAGGTTGCCCCTGGAGCTTCTTCCCTTGATTGCAAGGTTGGAGAAATCCCATTCCAGCTGGCTCTTCTTGAGGCCTTTCTTAGGACGGAGGCCGATGCGTACTGTCTCGGCTTCTCCGTTGTGGTTGACCGTGAACCACAGGATTCTGGAGCCTTCGGCACCGGTAGTGATGTCGTACTCCTTGTCGCGGGTGACGGAGGTGATGGCAAAGCGCTTGGCGTAATGGCAGGGGCCCTTGCCGTCGCGGTAAATCACATTGTAGATGGTGCGCTCGTCACCGCGGTTGAAGACACCGGCATACAGGAGGTCTGTCCCGAAGAAAGCCTTGTCGGAGACCTTCGTGACGCGGAATTTTCCGTCCTTGCCGATGACGATAATCTCGCTGAGGTCTGAGCACTCGGAGATGAACTCGCCGCCGTCGTCCCTCTTGAGGCCGATTCCCACGAATCCCTGTTCCAGGTTCGCGTAGAGCTTGGCATTGTTCGACACTACCTTGGTGACGGAGATATTCTCCATTGAGGAAATCTCCGTAAGGCGCGGCCACTGGTCTCCGTACTTCTTCTTCAGGCTGCGGAACCAGTCGATGGTATAGCGGGTTATATTGTCCAGGTTGTCCTTGACCTGACGAATCTCATCCTCGATAGCATATATCTTTTCGTCCAGAGCCTTGGTGTCGAACTTGGATATCTTCCTGACCGGTTTCTCAACCAGGCGCAGTATGTCATCCATCGTAATGGGCCTGTGAAGGAGGTCCTGATACTGCGACATCTGCGAGAGGACGTCGTCAAGCTGTTCTTCCCACGTCATCTGGTTCTGCTCCAGGACCTTGTAGATGCGGTTTTCAAAGAAAATGCGCTCCAGCGAGGAGTAGTGCCAGTCTGTCTCCAGCTGTCCCAGTTTGTATTCCAGTTGTGCCTTGAGGATGTCGCGGGTATGATAGGTATCGTACTCCAGGATCTCGTCGACGGTAAGGAACACCGGCTTGTTTTCCCTGATGACGCAGGCGTTGGGGCTGATCTTCGTCTCGCAGTCCGTGAAGGCGTAGAGAGCGTCGATGGTTTTGTCCGGAGATACATCGGCAGGGAGATGGATGATGATCTCCACCTTGTCGGTGGTCATGTCATCTATCTTCTTGATGTTGATCTTCTTCTTGTCCTTTGCGCGGATAATGCTGTCGATAATGGCCTGGGAGGTCTTTCCGTAGGGGATTTCGGTAATCGTGATGGTGGACTTGTCCACCTTGTTGATGCGTGCCCTCACCTTCACGATGCCGCCGCGCTTTCCTTTGTTGTACTTGGAGCAGTCGGCAATGCCTCCAGTAGGGAAGTCCGGAAGAATCTCGAAGGGCTCACCCTTCAGGATGGCGATGGACGCGTCTATGAGTTCGTTGAAGTTGTGCGGCAGAATCTTGGAGCTGAGACCGGCGGCGATGCCTTCCGTGCCCTGGGCAAGAAGGAGAGGGAAGCGCACGGGAAGTTCCGTGGGCTCCTGGTTGCGGCCGTCGTACGATGTCATCCAAGTGGTGACATTCTTGTCAAAGACCACCTCCTTGGCAAACTTGGAAAGGCGGGCTTCTATGTAACGGGGAGCCGCGTTTGAGTCTCCGGTGAGGATGTTTCCCCAGTTTCCCTGGCAGTCTATGAGAAGACCTTTCTGGCCCAGTGTGACAAGAGCGCCAAGGATTGAAGCGTCACCGTGAGGGTGATACTGCATAGCCTGGCCGACGATGTTCGCCACTTTGGTGTAGCGTCCGTCGTCCATGACTCCCATAGTGTGCAGGACGCGCCTCTGGACGGGTTTGAAACCGTCTACGATGTGCGGCACGGCACGGTCCAGGATGGTATATGACGCATAGTCGAGATACCACTCCTTGAACATCCCGGAGAGTTTGTATTTCTTGCTGTCGGAACCAAGAAGCTTTTCGAATTTTCCCGATGCAACCGCATCTTCTCCAAGTTCCTCTTCCTGACCTTCAATGTCTTCCCAATCTTCTGCCATATTATTCAAAATTAGATTCTTCGCGTCGCTCAGAATGACATCTAAAATTCGTATCCGAAACGGCGGAGCTCCTTGCGGCTTTCACGCCAGTCCGGGTCGACTTTTACATAGGTTGAAAGGAAAACCTTCTTTTGGAAGAAGTCTTCCATTTCCAGGCGGGCTTCAGTGCCCACCTTCTTGAGAGCCGCGCCGCCCTTGCCGATGATGATGCCCTTCTGGGAATCCCTCATCACATAGATGACTGCGCTGATTTCGTAACGGTCTTCACCTTCATGGAAGGCTTCGATTTCCACCTGGCAGGAATAAGGGATTTCCTCCGAATAGTTGAGGAAAATCTTCTCCCTGATTATCTCCGATGCAAAGAAACGGAGATTCTTGTCCGTGAACTGGTCCTTGTCAAACCAGGCCGGAGCCTCCGGAAGCCGGGATGAAACCGCCTCCAGTATGCTCTCCAGGTTGAATTTCTCCTGGGCCGATGCCGGGATGATCTCTGCCTTTGGGAGCTGCTCCTTCCACCACTGCATGAGTTCGACCACCTTTTCCTGTGACGATATGTCGATCTTGTTGATGACAAGGACCACGGGGCAGTCAACTTTCTGCAGCTTCTGTATGTAGGCTTCGTTCTTGTCTCCCTTTTCTACGGTGTCCGTTACGTAGAGGATGATGTCGGCATCGCCGATGGCGGTGTCCACGAAGTTCATCATGCTCTCCTGGAGACGGTAGTTGGGTTTGAGGATGCCGGGAGTGTCGGAATAGACTATCTGGTAATCCTCTCCGCTTACGATGCCCATGATGCGGTGACGGGTGGTCTGTGCCTTTGCCGTCACGATTGAGAGTTTTTCACCCACAAGGGCGTTCATCAGCGTGGATTTGCCCACGTTGGGATTGCCGATGATATTTACGAAACCTGCTCTGTGTGCCATTAAACAAATGCTCCCATCTTAAGGATGTTCACTTCTCCCTCTGTAAGGTAACGCCAGTCACCTTTCTTGAGGCCTTTCTTGGTGAGGCCGGCGAAGTATACGCGGTCCAGCGCCTTTACGTCGTATCCCAGGGATTCGAATATGCGGCGGACGATGCGGTTCTTGCCGGAGTGGATCTCAATGCCCAGCTGGCGGTGGTCATGTGCGTCGATGTACTCGAGTTCATCGGCAGCGATGAGACCGTCGCCAAGTTCGATGCCTTTCAGGATGGCCTGCTGGTCTTCCTCCTTAAGGGCATGGTCAAGTACCACCTGGTAAATCTTCTTCTTGTTGAATGAAGGGTGTGTGAGGCGTTCGGACATTTCACCGTCGTTGGTGAACATGAGCACGCCGGTGGTGTTCTTGTCCAGACGGCCCACGGGGAATACCCTTGTAGGGCAGCCCTTCAGAAGGTCCATGACGGTTTTTTCTGCGTGAGGGTCAGCCGCGGTGGTTACGTAGCCCTTGGGCTTGTTCATGAGGATGTATACCTTGGCCTCTCCCTTAAGACGCTGACCGTTGAAGCGGACGTCGTCGGTGTAGATGTTCACCTTGGTTCCAAGTTCGGTGACCACTTCTCCGTTCACGGTGACGACACCGCCCTGGATCATGGTATCGGCCTCCCTGCGTGAGCACACGCCGGAATTGGCGATGAACTTGTTCAGGCGTACAACTTCCTGTATTTCGCTCTTTACGTTGCTGTCAGAGTATTTTCCGGTAACCTGAGGTTTGCGGCTGAGCATTGCGTTCATGCCGTCTTCGGCATCGGAGTGTTTCTTAACGCTTGCGGTGCGTTTCCCGAATCCGGGCTTGCTGCTTCCGTATGCGGGCTTGCCATAGCCGCTCTTGCGGGGTGCGCTGCCAAAGCTTTTGCGCTCTCCGAACGAGGACTTGCGTTCACCGAATGAGGATTTGCGCTCACCGGATGAGGATTTGCGCTCACCGGATGCACTGCTGCGGCCGGATGAATAGCTGCGTGAAGTGGAATAGTCTACCTTTTCTGCGTGGCTTTCGCCGGTCTTTCTTACGATACGTTTTCTCGTACCTCTTTTGTTGTCTTCCATAATAGTTTACGACTCACGTCGTTACTTAAGTTTGAATATGTATGTAATAGTGCCCGTTTGTATGGCAGGGGCGTCTGCCTTCATGTTGAAATGTGCCTTCAT
>OCVV011339933.1_pt1 | contig 12634 bp, 6 predicted proteins | sample 1539721 | NCBI WGS metagenome assembly OCVV01 (sample SAMN02144230, study PRJEB22623) | gut metagenome | biome: sheep rumen | host: Ovis aries | place: New Zealand
GCCTGCTACAGCTGCAAAACCTAAAAGCTGAAGTCCAAGCTGATGGAAACCACCACCGTAGAAGAGACCTACTACACTGTCATTTCCTGGAGCTGTTGTTGTTGCAAAAAGACCTGTTGCAATTGTACCCCAGATACCGTTTAAGCAGTGAACTGCAACAGCACCAACTGGGTCATCAACGTGAAGTTTATAATCAAGGAACCATACACCAAATACTACAAGGAGTCCGGCTACTGCACCGATGATGATTGCACCAAATGCATCTGTTACATCACAAGGAGCTGTGATTGCTACAAGACCTGCAAGTGAAGCGTTGAGACACATTGAAACATCTGGCTTACCATATTTGAGCCATGTGAAAATCATACATACTACAGTTGCAACTGCTGGAGCAATTGTTGTTGTAACTGTGATAGATGCAAGCTGTTCTACTGAAGTAGCTGCTGCACCGTTGAATCCGTACCAACCAAGCCAGAGGATGAATACACCAAGACCACCAACAAGAAGGTTACATCCTGGGAAAGCATTTACTTTAGTCTTTCCAGCTTTGTCTTTTGTAAATTTACCAATACGAGGTCCTACAAAGATAGCACCGATAAGAGCTGCGATACCACCAACCATGTGAATAGCACATGATCCAGCGAAATCGTGGAATCCAAGTTCTGCTAACCAGCCGCCGCCCCAAATCCAGTGAGCTTCGATTGGATAGATAAGACCTGAAATAATTCCTGAATATACACAATATGAAAGGAACTTAGTTCTTTCAGCCATAGCACCTGAAACGATTGTTGCTGTTGTAGCACAGAATACTAAGTTGAAAGCGAAGTTTGACCAGTCAAAACTTTCATAGCTTGAGAAGATATCGAAACCAGGCTTACCAATAAGTCCTAGAACATCTTCTCCAAGTAATAAGCTAAAACCGATGAGGATAAACATTACAGTACCTATACAGAAGTCCATAAGGTTCTTCATAAGGATATTACCTGTATTCTTAGCTCTGGTAAAACCGCATTCTACCATTGCAAATCCTGCCTGCATCCAAAATACCAGTGCGGTTCCTATCAGGAACCAAACGCCGAATAGTTCGCCGCGAAATGATTCTAATAATTCTTCCATAATTATCACTCCTTTTGTTTATTTATGAAAAAACGCGCCTTCATATAGTTATATGAATCAGCGCGCCTTTGCATTAAGATTAGTAGTTATAAAACAAAGGAGCGCTGGTTGTTAACGATCAGCGCTCCTTTGCGAAAATATATTTTGTAGTTTTTTACTATACGTAGAATAACATATCTGCATATGTTGGATAAGGCTGAAGTTCTGCCGGGAAGTATACTTCAACTGAATCAGCAACTTCTCTAATCTGTGCCATCTCTTCAAGAATCTTATCATGATACTGATATGCTCTCTTAAGAAGATCATCCATAGCTTCAGCCTTGTCTGTATCTTCTACAAGCTTCTCAGCATATGTGAAGAGTTCTTCATATGCACTATCAAGCTTCTTAGCAAGTGTCTTCTCAGCCTTAGCCTTAAGCCCCATTCTTTCCTTAGCTTCGATAGAAGCTGAAACCTTATCAGAGAACTTCATAAGAGTTGGTAAGAACTGTGCATAAAGCATATCCTGAAGTGTCTTACTTTCAATATGAAGAGTCTTGCAGTAGTTCTCAAGTAAGATTTCATATCTTGAGTTGATTTCTGGCTCTGTAAAGATATGATGCTTTGTAAAGAGTTCTACATTCTTCTTCTCGATAAATGTTGGTAGTACATCTGGTGTAGACTTAAGGTTGTATAAACCTCTCTTCTTAGCTTCTGCTACCCACTCATCTGTATATCCGTTACCGTTGAAGATAACTCTCTTATGCTTCTTGATTGTCTTCTTTACAAGTTTATGAACTGCATCCTCGATGCTGCCCTTTGACTTCTTAAGTTCATCATAGAACTGGCTAAGAGCTTCAGCAACTGCTGTGTTAAGGATGATGTTTGGAGTTGCAACTGAAGCGCTTGAACCAAGACTTCTGAACTCAAACTTATTACCTGTAAATGCAAATGGTGAAGTTCTGTTTCTATCTGTTGTATCTCTGAAGAAGTGTGGAAGTACTGTTGCACCTATATCCATCTTCTGAGCTTTCTTTGACTTGAAGAATGTATCATTCTCAATTGCATTAATTATCTCTGTAAGTTCATCACCAAGGAAGATTGAGATAATTGCAGGTGGTGCTTCGTTAGCTCCAAGTCTGTGATCGTTACCTGCACTTGCAACTGAAAGTCTAAGTAAATCTGCATATTCATCAACAGCCTTAATTACTGCTGTAAGGAATACTAAGAATGAGATGTTCTCTGCTGGTGTCTTACCAGGCTCAAGAAGGTTTGCACCCTTACTTGTTACCATTGACCAGTTGTTGTGCTTACCTGAACCATTGATTCCATCGAATGGCTTCTCATGAAGGAGACATACGAAACCGTGCTTATCAGCAACCTTCTTCATAACCTCCATTGTAAGCTGGTTATGGTCAACAGCTACGTTTGCTGTATCGAATACTGGTGCAAGCTCGTGCTGGCAAGGAGCAACTTCATTATGCTTTGTCTTAGCTGGAATACCAAGCTTCCAAAGTTCTTCATCAAGATCATGCATGAATGCTGCAACTCTTGGTCTGATTGCACCGAAGTAGTGATCTTCCATTTCCTGACCCTTAGGTGGCATAGCACCAAGAAGTGTTCTTCCTGTAAAGATAAGGTCTTTACGTTTTGCATATGCTGACTTCTCAATTAAGAAGTATTCCTGCTCAGGTCCGATTGTTGTTGATACTCTTGTAACATCGCTCTGTCCAAGAAGACCAAGCACCTTCACCGCTTCATTACTGAGTGCTTCCATTGATCTGAGAAGTGGAGTCTTCTTATCAAGTGCCTCTCCGCTGTATGAACAGAAGGCTGTTGGAATATATAATGTACCATCTTTAATAAATGCTGGTGAAGTAGGATCCCATGCTGTATATCCTCTTGCTTCGAATGTAGCTCTAAGTCCACCTGATGGGAAACTTGATGCGTCAGGCTCACCCTTTACAAGTTCCTTACCTGAGAAATCCATGATTACTTCACCATCACCTACTGGTGAGATAAAGCTGTCGTGCTTCTCTGCTGTAAAGCCTGTCATTGGCTGGAACCAATGTGTATAATGTGTTGCACCATTTTCTACTGCCCATTCCTTCATTGCTACTGCAACTGAATTTGCAACATCAAGTTCAAGATGTGTTCCTGCATCAATGGTTTTGCGTAATGCCTTGTAAATATCCTTTGGAAGTTTATCTCGCATTACCTTGTCGTTAAATACTAAGCTACCGTATATCTCTGGTACTAAACTGCTCATTTAAACTTTTACCTCCTAATAGACTATAATCTTTTTGTAGATATTTCTTGGCGAGTGCGCATCTCGCATTGAAAATATTCTTGAATCCGCCCCGGCCTTAGCCGAGATAATTCACTTTGCGAATTTGTAAAAAAAAATGGCGCTTTGGAATTTAATCCAAAGCGCCTTCGCTTTTATGTGTCCTAATATAAATTCTATTTTTTTATTTGTCAATATTATTTTTTAAATTTTTTAAAAAATATTTTTTAGTTCATATTGTGAACTATTTGCTAAGAAGCATTCTATCGTTATCAAGTGCTTCTCCTGCACGTTTTTTAAACTCATCAAGAAGGTCATTAACTGTATACTTTGCTCTTTCCTGGCCTTCAATATCCAGAATAATTCTACCACTGTCCATCATGATAGTTCTGTTACCAAATGAAAGAGCCGCTCCCATGTTATGAGTAATCATCATACATGTAAGTCCTTCTTTTTCAACTACATCCTTTGTTATCTTCATTACCTTCTCTGCTGTTGCAGGGTCAAGAGCTGCTGTATGCTCATCAAGAAGGAGTAACTTAGGTGGATTCATAGTTGCCATAAGAAGAGTAAGTGCCTGTCTCTGACCACCTGAAAGAAGACCTACTGGCTGCTTCATTCTATCTTCAAGTCCCATATCAAGTAGGGCAAGTTTTTCTTTAAAGAGCTTCTTGTCCTCTTTTGATATGCTACTAAGCCATCCACCATGACCTGCTGCTAAAGCAAGGTTTTCCTCAATAGTCATACCTGGTGCACTACCTAACATAGGGTCCTGGAATAATCTTCCGATATTCTTTGACCTTTTATGCTCAGCCATAAGTGTAATGTCTTTGCCATCTAATGTAATATTACCGCTGTCAGAATAGTAATAACCTGAAATAATGTTAAAGAGCGTTGATTTACCTGCACCATTAGAACCTATGATAGTGATAAAGTCGCCCTTCTTAACATCAAGGTTAATATCATTAAGTGCTACTCTTTCGTTAACAGTTCCTGCATTAAATTTCTTGTTTATACCTGTAAGATTAAGCATTGATATTGGCCCCCTTTTTACGAATAGAAAATTTTCTTTTAATAAGAGGTACCTTTTTTGCAAAGTAAGGTACAAAGATAAATATAATAACTATAACCGACGAAATTAGTCTAAGCATATATGTTGGAACATCACATCTAAGAGCTATTGCATAGACAATTCTAAATATAATCGCACCTATTACACAGCCAATAGCTCTGGTAGGAATAGATTTTTTTCCAAAAAAAGTTTGTCCTATAAGTAATGATGCAAGGCACACTGTTACTGCACCAACACCAACATTAATATCTGCTGTTGAATCTCCCTGACAATATAAACATCCAGATAATGCAGTTAAAGCATTAGATATTCCAAGACCAATAATAGTAATAATTGCTGGGTTAATAGATGATGATTTTACCATAGCTGGATTATTACCTGTAGCCCTTATAGCAAGACCAAGCCTTGTTTTCAAGAAAAAGCATAAGAATATAATTGCAAGCATTACAAATACCGCTAGAACAATAAGCTTTGAATATGGGTACAATGAAGTTCCTTTAAGCACTTCTTTTACCTTTGTGAAAACGGTGGCTTTCCTGAAGGCGGTAACGTTATTAACATTATTTGTAATCGCCAAAATTATAGAATACAGTCCAGTATTAACCACAATACCTGCAAGAAGGGAGTCGATTCCCATATATGTTTGTAAAATAGCTGTTACTACACCGGACATAATTCCTGCTCCCATAGCAACCAGTATAGAAAGATATGGATGTCCATTACATGCAACTGTTATACCTACAAATGCACCAAGTGTGAAGCAGCTATCTGTAGATAAGTCGCATACATTAAGCATAGAATAACTTAAATATAAAGCTAAAACGGTAAGCGAATATGCTAAACCATCCTCTATTGCTGTTTGTGCTATTGGAAGCAATACATTAATGTCCATGTTTTAATTATTCCTCAAAACTTTCTGCTGTTTCGATACCCTGTACCTTTGTACAGTATGGTGCAAATACTTCTGAAATCTTATCGAAGTCATATCCAAGAAGCGCACATGTATCTGTATTAATTGTAGCTGTACCATTGTCAAATGTCATAACTGGTGTTGAAGCTACTTCTTTACCGTTTACAAGAATGTCATAAATCATGTCAGCTGTGTTTGATCCAAGGTTAGCATAATCTACACCGTATCCAAGGAAAGCACCATTAAGGGCAAATGAATCAGCACCTGTATAGTGTGGGATACCAGCGTTAGCAAGCTGCTCGTAGATTGAAAGCTCAGCTGTCATAATTGTGTTATCTGTAGGAGTGAATACTGCATCTACATCATCTGCAATAAGTTCTGATACTGCAAGCTTAACTTCTGATACATTAGTACCTGTACATTCAACATATTCAATACCCTTCTCATCAAGGTATGCCTTAGCATCAGCAATAGCTGTTGTAGACGCATCCTGTCCTGCATCATACAAAAGCCCAATCTTCTTAGCATCCGGATTCTGAACAAAGATAAGGTTCATAATTGATGCTGTATCAAGATAATCTGATGTACCTGTTACATTGCTACCTGGCTTTTCAAGGGACTCAACAAGACCACATGATAATGGATCAGATACTGCCGCGAAAACAACTGGTGTCTGGCTATCTTCTGTTGCAGCCTGCATTCTCATAGCTACTGGTGTAGCAACACCAACCATAAGATCTACATTATCAGCCTCAAAGTTTGTAATAATCTGATTCATAACAGATGCATCTGCATTACAGTTGTCATAAGAAATCTCAAACTTAACATTGTTCTGCTCACCGAGCTCGTTAAGTCTTGACTGGATATTATCAACTATCTGATTAAGCGAAGCATCATCAACGTAGTTACAGATACCAACTTTGTATGTCTTTACATCTCCTGATGCGGCTTCTTCCTTCTTACCACAAGCTACTGTTGAAAGCATAAGTGCTCCAGCCATGATTCCTGCGAAAATTCTTTTTACCATGTTCTTTTTCATAATTCGTTTTCCTTTCTCTTTTGAAATTTGCTTTCGCATTGATGATTTGGGACACCTTACCAATCGAGTAGGGGCGATGAAATCCCCCTACTCGCTGCGCGGCTCGCACCCAGCTTTAGCTGGGGAACTTCCTTGTGCGAGCCTGCGCATAAAAAAAACCTGTCCCACATACTAAATGCTGGGACAGGATATAATCTCCTGCGGTGCCACCCGGCTTGATCATCTTTCTCTTAAGAAAGGAGACCCACTTTAGCGCATACCATCATATGCTGACTTTGATTACGGAGAGTCTGCTCCGTCTTACATACTCAGGATTATCATCCTTTTCCGCTCGCCCTCGGAAGTCCATTCGATTAAATATTCATCACTGTAATCTCACCATCTACAGCTCTCTCATGATGAAGGGAAATAACTTACTACTCTTCCTCATCGGTTTACATGAGTAATTTAATCATAGTAAAAGATATGTGTCAAGATATAATTTAAAGAATCGCTCCTAGAGGTATTATCTACGGGCGCCGCGGCGCCAACGTCATTATATGGTATCTACACTAATAGTAATTTCTTCAAGTACATCAAGAAGCACTCTTACCGTATCAAGAGATGTGAATGTTGATACATTGTTTTCAATAGCACATCTTCTTATTGCAACACCATCTTCATAGTGAACACCAGAAAGAATAGCTCTTGTATTAATCAGATAACTTACATAGCCTGCACGGATAGAATCAAGTACTTCATGGCTACCTTCTGACAACTTATGACGTATCTTAGTTCTTACACCATGTTCCTTAAGAAATTCTGCCGAACCTATAGTACCTTCAATGTTGAAACCTATATCATAGAATCTCTTGATAAGTGGAAGTGCCTCTTCCTTATCCTCATCTGCAAGAGTAACAAGCACAGTACCATAGTTCTGAAGCTTAACTCCGGAAGCAACAAGTGCCTTGTACATAGCTCTATGAAGTTTGTCATCGTAACCTATAGCCTCACCTGTAGACTTCATCTCAGGTGAAAGATAAGCATCCATACCACGAAGCTTAGCAAATGAGAATGCTGGAGCCTTAACATACCAGCGCTTAGACTCATCTGGATATATAGTGAATATTCCCTGCTCTTTGAGTGTCTTACCAAGTATTACATTGGTAGCAATATCAGCAAGTGAATAGCCTGTTGCCTTAGAAAGGAATGGTACAGTTCTTGACGATCTAGGGTTAACCTCGATGATAAATACATTGTCATCTTCATCTACAATAAACTGGATATTAAAGAGACCTATAATACCTATACCAAGACCAAGCTGCTTACTGTATGTAAGTATAGTTCCCTTAACTTTATCCGATATAGAGTAAGGTGGATATACGCTCATAGAGTCACCAGAATGTACACCGGTTCTTTCTACAAGTTCCATGATACCTGGTACAAATACATTCTGACCATCACAGATAGCATCAACTTCTACTTCCTTACCCTTGATATATTTATCAACAAGTACTGGCTTATCTTCGTCAATTTCAACGGCTGTCTTAAGATAATGTCTAAGGTCTTCCTCCTTAGATACAATCTGCATAGCACGTCCACCAAGTACGAAAGAAGGACGAACAAGTACCGGATAACCAATCTCTGCTGCTGCCTTAACACCATCCTCGATATTAGTTACTGCACATCCCTTTGGCTGTGGTATACCTAAGCTTTCAAGAACCTTCTCGAATGAATCTCTGTTCTCAGCCTTATCAATAGCTTCACAGTCTGTACCTATAATCTTTACTCCTCTTTCCATAAGTGGCTGAGCAAGATTGATAGCCGTCTGTCCACCAAGTGAAGCAATAACTCCATCTGGCTTCTCAAGCTCAATAATATTCATAACATCTTCAACGCAAAGTGGCTCGAAATAGAGCTTGTCAGATGTTGTATAGTCTGTTGATACTGTTTCAGGGTTATTATTGATGATAATAGCCTCATATCCGGCCTTTTTTATAGTCATAACGGCATGAACCGTAGAATAGTCGAATTCTACGCCTTGACCGATTCTGATAGGACCTGAACCAAGAACGATTACCTTCTTCTTATCAAGTACAACTGACTCATTTTCCTCTTCATATGTTGAATAGAAGTATGGAATATAACTTTCAAACTCTGAAGCACAGGTATCAATCATCTTATATACAGGGAACATCTTCTGTTCTTTTCTGTACTCATATACCTTAAGTTCTGTTGTATTCCAAAGTACTGCTATCTCTTTATCACAGAAGCCCATACGCTTAGCCTGATATAAGACATCCTTATCAAATGGATGAGCTGCTACAACCTTCTCCATAGCTACGATGTTATTAAACACATCTATGAAGCGCTTGTCCATACCAGTCTTCTTACAGATATCAGCTACCTTAGTATCTCTTCTAAGGAGTTCTGCTATGGCATATACTCTATCATCAGTACCTATGGCAATGTATTCCATAAGGTCTTCTGTCTTATAATCGTCAAACTTGCTGTTATGAAGGTGGAAGAGACCTATCTCAAGTGATCTAACTGCCTTAAGTAAACTTTCTTCCATAGTACGGCCGACACTCATGGTCTCACCTGTAGCCTTCATCTGAGTGCTTAAGCTGTTGTTTGCATCAGCAAATTTATCAAATGGGAATCTTGGCATCTTTGTAACAACATAGTCAAGTGCTGGTTCAAATGATGCTGGTGTATTAGCAATCTGTATCTCATTAAGAAGCATACCTACAGATATCTTTGCAGATACTCTTGCTATAGGATAACCACTGGCTTTAGATGCAAGTGCTGATGATCTGGAAACTCGTGGGTTAACCTCAATAACATAATAGTCAAATGACTTAGGATCAAGAGCAAACTGTACATTACATCCACCCTCAATTTCAAGTGCTCTGATAATCTTAAGAGCGCTATCACGGAGCATGTGATACTCTTTGTTTGCAAGTGTCTGTGATGGACATACAACAATTGAGTCTCCTGTATGGATACCAACAGGATCGATATTCTCCATGTTACAGATAGTAATGGCAGTGTCATTGGCATCACGCATTACTTCGTATTCTATCTCTTTGTAGCCCTTAACAGATTTCTCAACAAGTGCCTGTTTTACAGGGCTAAGTGCAAGGGCATTCTTAATAATTTCATCAAACTCTTCTCTGTTATCTGCGAAACCGCCGCCTGTACCACCAAGTGTATAAGCTGGTCTGATAACAACAGGGAAACCTATCTTCTCTGCTGCAGCAACACCATCTTCGATGGTATTAACTACATATGAAGGAAGGACTGGCTCACCTATAGACTCGCAAAGTTCCTTGAATAATTCTCTATCTTCTGCCTTCTCAATACTGTCTGACTTTGTACCAAGAAGCTTAACATTACATTCTCTAAGGACACCCTTCTTCTCAAGCTGCATAGCAAGGTTAAGACCTGTCTGACCACCAATACCTGGAAGGATTGCATCTGGTCTCTCATGTCTGATAATCTTGGCAATAAACTCAAGAGTAAGAGGCTCCATATAAATCTTATCTGCTATAGCCTTATCAGTCATGATAGTAGCAGGGTTAGAGTTACAAAGGATTACATAGTATCCTTCTTCTCTAAGTGAAAGACAAGCCTGAGTTCCTGCATAGTCGAACTCTGCTGCCTGGCCGATAACTATAGGGCCTGAACCGATAACAAGTATCTTCTTAATATCATCTCTCTTAGGCATTAGCTTTGTCCTCCTTTGTCTTATTCATATTATCTATAAATTCCTCAAAGAGGTATGAGCTATCCTGTGGTCCAGGAGCACTTTCTGGGTGATACTGTACTGAGAACACTGTATCCTTTGTACACTCAACACCCTCGATAGTATTATCAAGAAGGTTGATATGTGTAGCTGTAAGGCCTGTGCCACCTAAGCTGTCATCTTTAACTGCATATGAGTGGTTCTGAGATGTAATCTCAACAAGATTCTTCTTAAGATTCTTTACAGGGTGGTTACCACCTCTGTGACCGAATTTGAGCTTATATGTCTTTGCACCATATGCAAGAGATATAATCTGATGTCCAAGACAGATACCAAATATTGGATACTTACCAATAAGATTCTTTATTGTAGCTATAGTAGCTGTAACATCCTCTGGATCTCCAGGTCCATTAGATATAAATATTCCATCTGGATTGTAGGCTGCTATCTTGTCTGCTGGTGTATCAAAAGGAACTACTGTTATATCACAGCCCTTCTTATATAAGCAGCGAAGTATGTTCTTCTTCATACCACAGTCGATAGCTACTACCTTAAGGCCATTTGCCTTACGCTCAGGTATACCAGCCTGTATATTAGTACAGCCAGGAAATGGCATAGCCTTTCCTTCCTGGTCATCAACGTAATCATATATTTCCTTTGTGCTTACCTTTGATACTGCATCTCTAGGCACTTCATACGCCTTAAGCTTATTAACTGTATCTTCAGTTGAAGCATCTATAGAAACGATACATGCTTTCATACAGCCGTTATCTCTTATGTGTCTAGCAAGCTTTCTTGTATCAAGTCCGTAGAGACCAGCTATCTCATATTTTTCCATAACTTCTGAAAGAGTATTGCTATATCTAAAGTTAGAAGGATAATCACAATAATCCCTCACTATCATTGCTGATATTGAAGGTCTTCCTGTTTCATAATCATCATCATTAATTCCGTAGTTACCAATAATTGGATATGTCATAACAACACCCTGATATGTATATGAAGGGTCTGATATAATCTCCTGATACCCAACCATGGATGTATTAAATACAATCTCAAAGAATTTATCTTCTGTATATCCAAAGCCTATACCCTGGTAGACAGAGCCATCTTCAAGAACAAGTTTCTTATTAACAGGTTTAAGCATATTATCCTGTCCCATCTTGTCTTTCACCTCTTTCAATTATTGCAGTATAGCCCAAAATACTGCTGACTTGTCTTCTATATTCTTTTTGTTTTTTCCCTAACTTTATATTGTATTACTAAACCTAGCGTTTTGGCAAAATATTTTTTTGAATTATTTTACGAACAATCTGCATTAAACTGGATAATTGTTATCAAAGCAGGCTTTACATATTGGAAGTTCTCCTGTCATCTCTTCCAAATCCTCAAGGTTCATATAACCAAGAGAATCTGCTCCTATTCTCTGTCTTATCTCTTCAGTTCCATATTCGTTAGCAATAAGTAGCGAGTTATCAGGCACATCAGTACCGTAATAACATGGATATAAGAATGGCGGAGAAGAGATTCTTACATGTATCTCCTTAGCACCACACTGTCTCATAGTCTTTATAAGATTAGCTATAGTTGTTCCTCTTACAATAGAGTCATCTATAAGGACAACCCTCTTATCTTTAACTACACTTTCTATTACAGATAACTTCATATGTACTGAAGCTTCTCTTTCTTCCTGAGAGGGTTTTATGAATGTTCTACCTATATAACTATTTTTGGAAAATGCCAGCTTAAACGGTATTCCAGACTCCTCAGCATATCCAACGGCTGCAGTTAAGCCTGACTCTGGTACACCTGTAACAACGTCAGCTTCTACTGGATATCTCTTAGCTAGAGCCTTACCGCCTCTAATACGGGCATCATATACACTAATTCCATCGATTTTAGAATCTAATCTGGCGAAGTAAATATATTCAAATATACAATGCGCTCTCTTAACAGGAACAGGAATATGTTTAGATACTATCCCTTCCTTGGTTATAACTATTATCTCACCTGGCTCTACATCTCTAACTAAAGTTGCTCCTACACTTGTTAAGGCAGCACTTTCTGAAGCCAGAACATATGCCTGACCTAATTTGCCTATACAAAGTGGTTTGAGACCATAAGGATCTCTTACACCAACTAATTTTTGTGGACTCATAATAAGAAGCGCATAGCCGCCCTGAAGGTCACCTGCTACCTGACAGACTGCATCCTCTATAGATTCGCACTTCATACGCTTTTCAGCTATTGTATATGCCACAGCTTCTGAATCTGTAGTTCCATTAAAGAATACACCTTCATCAGTAAGTCTCTTTCTAAGCTCATCACCATTTTTAATATTTCCGTTATGAGCTAGAGCCAAAGTACCTTTAGCATAGCTAAAGCAGATTGGCTGGGCATTTTCCACGGTGCTGGCACCTGCTGTGGAATATCTGACGTGACCTATGCCAATATTGCCATGAAGTTTATCAAGAACATCTTTATGAAAAACCTCACTAACCAAG
>OCVV010866251.1_pt1 | contig 12633 bp, 10 predicted proteins | sample 1539721 | NCBI WGS metagenome assembly OCVV01 (sample SAMN02144230, study PRJEB22623) | gut metagenome | biome: sheep rumen | host: Ovis aries | place: New Zealand
AATAATATTTTTTTATTAATTTATTATAATTATAATTTAGAAAATATATATCTAAATAATCTTTATAATTATATTCTGAATATAAATCAGCTCTACCATCTATAAATACATCAATATCTTTATAAATTAAGTATCCTCCATAGTCATAATAGTTATAAATTTTTTTTGGTTTTTCTTTCTTTAAAAGGCTAATTGCTTTATCACTAACTATCTTAGTAGGTTTTAATTTTAAATGAGGAATATTAACTATAAAAGTTACCAATAATAGTATGGTTATGATTAAAAAAATGAAATTTGTACCTGGATCAGGTTTTCTTTTATTTATGTAATAAAATATTGAATGTGACATAAAGATATAAATAAATGGCCAAAATCTAATACTTTTTAGTCCTAGATATAAGCCTGCTAAAAAAAGCATAAAATCGATTAATCTAATTTTTTTCTTACTCACAAACATAAATAGAAATATTATAAATGCTATAATAAAATATATATAATGTTGAATATCATTTAAATTTGTAGGTTGCCACTCAGTTATGTTGGAAATCATTAATTTATTTGCCATATTTGCATATGGATATATAACCATTTTAAACCCATGTGGATTTATAAGTAAAGGTATAAAACCCAAAATAATGCATAATAAATATTTAAGTAATTGCTTTTTTGAATATCTTTTATTTTCTAACTTTGAAGAATTAAATGTAAATAAACCACAAATGATAAATAAAATTGGTAATATATACACAAGATTACTGCTTCCTCCATGAATATTTACCCATAAAAGAGAAATTAAAGGAATAAAATATATCTTTTTAGAATTCTCATTATTATATAAATCAAATAAAATATATATTAAAAAAGATATAAGTATAAATGTTATTAAATGAGGACGAGCCTGCAAAAAATGAATATAGACAATTGACATAGTTAACCAGACTAAACTAAAAGGAATATTTTTTAAATACTCTTTTCTGTGAAATATAAATATACTTAATAATAAAACTAGACAACATGTAAAAGTATAAATATATATATGTAAATTACCAAACAATTCATAAAGCCTATATAAAATAATTTCAAATAGCCATTCGTGAGAAAACCAATATTTTCCAGTTAAGTTCCAAGAAAAAATATCTTTAGTAAGTATTGTATGGTGTCTTACCATATACTCTCCGGCTTTAATATGCCAAAAATAATCATTTTCATATATTACAAAAATCATAGAAAATAAGCAAAAGCTTATTAAAACTAAAATAAATAATATTAATAGTTTATTATCTTTTATAAATTTTTTCATTAATAACACCTACTTATCTATTACATATATATCGTATATTTTAATAGTTTTAATCTTTCTACCATGTTTAATTACATACCTCAACGCATTTCTATCTACTTGCTTTTGACCAATTAATTCACTATCATCAATTATAAATAAAGTGTTTTTTGGTAAAGATTTTATAGTTGCTAATAACTTATTACTTCCATTATAGCCCCAATTACCCATATTAATTAAATCAAGATAACTTACCTTTTCATCATTTATAATTCTAAAGTAATAACCACTTGAATCTAAGAACATATATTTATTATCTTTATTTTCTTTTAAATAATTATTAACTTCCTCAGTAAATTTTAAATTTTCACTTATTAATAATCTGTATTCAAAATGATTTATTTTATTAGGATAAATAATTTTCCTAGAAGAGCCATCTTTTATAAATAAACTTAAAATACAAACAAATACTGTTAAAAACATATAAAAAGATTTTAGTGGAACTTTTTTTATATACATAAAGCAAATAAAAGTAAAGGCTATTAATTGTAATTGAAAATGATATATATCATATAAAGGTATAATTATACTTGAAAAAAACAATTCATAATAGAAATATATTTCTTTAGGTTTTTTTATTATAAAAAATATTGTTAGTAAATTAAGTATAATACTAAAAATAAAATATATATTAAAAATATTACCATTTTTATTAGCAAAATCAAATAATCCAAAGAAACATAAATCAATAAATGAATTAAATGATTTAGTAACTAATAGATATATTAAAAAAATGAGGCATGGTATAAAACAACCTAATAATCTTTTTAATACTTTGTTTTTATCTTTTATATAATATAATATTCCAGGTATTAATACCATTATTCCTACGCTTTGTTTAGTAAGAATCATGCATCCCAAAATAAAACCAATTAAGTAATCACTTCTGTTGTTTTTCTCTAAATATATTAATACTACAAATAAAACAAATAAAAAAATATTATAACTTGAATAAGTAATAGAAATTGGTATAAAAAATAATATCATTAATAACCAAGCTTTATCATTTATTAATTTATAAACAAAATAAAATCCACATGAAAAAAGAAAAGCATGAAAAATGTGAAAAACTAAAATATTATTTTTAAATATTAAAGGGATAGCCATTATAAATGAATAAAGTGGTGTTAAAACCATGTTAAAATCTTTATAAGGTATTTCTCCCAATCTAATGGCATAACTAAAGCCATAATTCCATATTTCATCTAAACCCAAAGGTTGTATAAATATATTATTTATTAATATAGTAGTAAAAACAAAAATAATAATTAAAAGTTTCTTTTTCATATTTTACTCCATTATCTTAAAGTGATTACCACTATCTAAATATAAAATTCCTTTATGATTATCAAGTTGAGTTAATACTTCATTATAGTGATTAATCATCTTAAACTTGGTCAAAGTAATATATACCATATTACCATCATCCATATATAGTAAAAATCTATCTTTATCATAATCGTTAGGTAAATATTCAATATCACTTATTTGAGAAAGTACAGCAGAACTTACACTATTCATACCTTTAAAAAATTTATTATATTTATTATCTGGTACATAATTAATTAATCTAGGTACTCTAAAATTAGAATTAATAGACTCTTCTCCTACTTCTTTTTTATTACTTAAAACATATTTATTACTAGTAACATTATAAAATAAAGGTTTAGCTTCATCTATATCTATTTCTAAAATAAAACCACATTCTTTTTTGATAGTAACTTTTTTTATATAACTAGATTTTAATAATTTATTTTTCATTGCTTTACTACTAGTTAGAATAAAACTAGGATAATTTTTAATACCTGCCAAATCTATTATATAGTCATCATTTAAATAATTAGTATTTTTTATAATTATATTTTTTATTGGTATGTGTAATATATAATTTCCACCACAAAAAAGTCCTACTAAAAATAATAGAAATATGAGAAAGTTAACTAATTTTAATTTTTTCTTTTTTACTATTTTTTTAGTCATAATTACTCCCAATTAACAAATTCTTGTTCTATTTTCATATCAATATTATATTTTTTTAATACTTTATCATGAGCTAAATCAATTAAGTATTTAATATCTTCACTGGTAGCGTTTTTATAATTTATTATAAAATTAGCATGCTTTTCACTAATCATTGCTCCGCCTTTTCTTTTTCCTTTAAGTCCACATTCTTCGATTAATTTTCCAGCATAATTTCCTTCAGGATTACGAAAAACACTACCAGCACTTGGATATTCCAATGGCTGTGATATTACTCTTCTTTCACGTCTTTCTCTAATTACCTCTTCAATTGCTTCTTTTTTACCTAGTTTTAATTCAAACAATGCCTCCAAACAAATATAGTTAGGATGGCGTTGCAAAAAAGATGAACGATAATGAAAATCAAGTTCTCGATTTTCTAAATTAATTACCTGGAAGTCGGGTGTCAAAACTTTCACGCTCTTAACAACATATCCCATATCAGACTTATAAGCTCCGGCATTCATAAATATTGCTCCTCCAACTGTCCCAGGAATACCTGATGCAAATTCAAGACCAGTTAGTCCCTTTTTTGCAGCCATCAAACATAATTTAATTAGAGAATACCCTGCTCCAACTCTAATTTTATTTTTACCAATAAACTCAATATCATCAAAAAAAGATAATTTAATTAATATTCCATCATAATATTTACTACTAAATAATAAATTAGAACCATTTCCTAAAATCTTATATTTAATAGAATTGCTTCTCAAATATTTTAATAATTTAATTAATTCATTAATATCTCTAGGATATACTATTCCTAAACACTTACCGCCTACTTTATAAGTAGTATATTTGCTTAAATCTACATCTTCATAAATTTTAATATCCATTTTAGTAAGTTGTTCAATAGATTTTTTCATACTTATCACCTTGTTTTATTTTTCTTTCTGTACTAATTTTTTTATCTCATTATATATTCTTGTTGCAGAATCATCTATTCCTAATTTTTTACAAGAAGCACTCATTTTTTTATATAAATCTTTATTATCAAATAATTTGTCAATTTCTTTTATAATTGTCTCACAAGAAAAATCTTCTTCTGTAACTATAATACAAGCACCATTATCTTCTAATTCTTTAGCATTTTTATATTGATGATTATTTGTAACATATGGACTTGGAACTAAAATAGAAGGTAGACCTATTGCTGTAATTTCTGAAATGGTAGAAGCACCTGCTCGAGAAATTATTAAATCTGTACTTTTTAATAAATTAATCAGATCTTTCATAAAAGGTAATATTTTTACATTATTTGGAATAGTAATATCCTTATAATTATCATAATAATTATTGCCTGTAATAATTAATACTTGATAATTTTTATTATTAAAACATGGAATTAAATCTTTAATTTTTTTAGTCATAGTTGTACTTCCAAGTGAACCCATTACAATAACAACTAATTTTTCTTTATTAGAAAAACCTATAGTACTTTTTCTCATAGCAGATACATTTATTATTTCTTCACTTCTTGGATTACCAGTATATACAGTTTTCTCTTTAGGAAATAATTTTAAACTTCCTGGAAGAGACACACATATTCTATCAGCAAACTTACCAATAAATTTATTAGATATACCTGGAACAGAATTTTGTTCGTGAATCAAAGTTGGAATTCCAAGTTTATGTGCCGCATATAAAACAGGAGCTGTTATATAGCCACCTGCACCAACCACAATATCTGGAGAAAATTCTTTCAAAATAGATGTTGACTTTTTAATAGCATTCCTAAACATATTTAAAACGCTAAAATTCTTAAGCAAATTTTTTCTATTTAAACCAGCCATTGGAATACCTATGTATTCTATACCAATACTTGGTATAAGATCCTTTTCCATACGATTTGTTGTTCCAATATATAAAAATTCAGAATTTTTTTCTTTTTCTTTAATTTTATTTATAATCGCAATTGCAGGATAAATATGTCCTCCAGTTCCCCCTGCCACAATAACAACTCTCATAAAGCGCCTCCACTCATTATGATTTTATCATATTTTTTATTTGTTTTATAGGTAATTTAACTAATTTTTTACTATATTATATGCTAATTGTAAAGATAAAACTACTATGTTAAAATAATAAATAAAGGAAGTGGTAACTTGACATCAATTGGATTAATTGCTGAATATAACCCTTTTCATAATGGACACATGTACCAATTAAAAAAGATAAAAGAATTATATCCAGATAGTACAATAATATTAATATTAAGTGGTAACTTTACTCAAAGAGGAGATGTCTCTATTATTGATAAATGGAAAAAAACTAGTATTGCTCTAAAAGCAGGAGTTGATCTAGTAATTGAATTACCATTTCCATTTGCTACTCAGTCGGCTGACTATTTTAGTTATGGAGCAATTACTTTACTAGAACATTTAAAAGTTGAAAAACTAGTTTTTGGAAGTGAATCAGATAATCTAGAAGATCTAAAATTAATTGCCAGTACACAATTAAATAATGAAGAATTTGATAAACTAGTAAAAATATACTCTAAATTAGGTTATAATTATCCAACTGCCCTATCTAAATCTTTAGAAGATTTAACTGGTAAGAAAATAGACACACCCAATGACTTATTAGGTGTAAGTTATATAAAAACAATATTAAAATACAACTATAAAATAGAACCAGTAATAATAAAAAGAATAAATAATTATCATGAAAAAGAACTAAATAAAACCTTCTCAAGTGCTACTTCTATAAGAGAAGCTTTAAAAAGGAATAATCAAGTAACAGGAGAAGTACCTAAATTTGTTTTACCATATCTTAATAGATTACATTATTTAGATGATTATTTTATGATACTTAAATATAAAATAATAACAACGCCAAATTTAGAAATATATCAAACTGTAGATGAAGGATTCGATAAGATATTAAAAAAATACATTAATGATATATATACAATTGATGAATTAATAAAAAAAATTAAATCAAAGAAATATACTTATAATAAAATAAATAGAATGCTACTACATATACTTTGTAATTTTAAAAAAAGTGATGCTAACATTTTCAAGAAAATAAGTTATATAAGAATACTTGGTTTTAATGATAAAGGAAGAGTTTATTTAAATTCAGTAAAGAAAGATATTGATATTCCAATAATTTCTAAAATAACTAAAAATAAAGATAAAATGTTAGAATTTGAAATAAATACTTCTAAAATATATGATATAACTAATAATGAAAAGCTTTATAAAAAGGAATTTCAAAAAATAAATTATTTTAATAATACTAAGGAGATATAATAAATGGATAAACGAATGTTAAAGCAAAAAGATAGTGGCCAGTTGATTGTTATTAGTGCTCCAAGTGGAGCTGGTAAAGGAACTGTTATTTCTAAATTATTGGAAAGAGATAATAAAAATCGGTGGTTATCAGTTTCTGCGACTTCTCGTCTTCCTCGTGTTGGAGAAAAAGAAGGAATTAATTATTATTATTTAAAAGAAAGTGATTTTAAAAAGAAAATAGATGAAGGATATTTTTTAGAATATACTAACTATGCAGGAAACTTTTATGGTACTCCTAAAGAATATATTAGAGAAAAACTTGAACATGGTATAGATGTCATTCTAGAAATTGAGATTGAAGGAGCTGCAAACATTAAAAAATTAGTTCCTGAGGCAATATTTATCTTTATTATGCCACCTTCTTTAAAGACTTTAGTTAAAAGACTTAAAAAAAGAGGAACAGAATCAAATGATAAAATTATTAAAAGATTTCATGAAGCCTATAAAGAAATAAATGAGGTTACTAAATATAATTACGTTGTTGTTAATGATGAAATTGAAGAAACCGTTGACAAGGTAGAAGCTATTTTAAAAGCTGAAAAATGCCGTGTAGATAGAATTGAAGAAGTATATCTAGATACTAAAGAAGAAGAGATTCATGAATTACTTATGGAAGATGAAGAAACATTTGATAATTCTGGTATAGGAGACAAAATATAATGAAATTAAAATTAGAAAAATATATAAAAAAAACAGAAAATGATATTAAAAATAATGAAGTAAATAAAGATGAATTATTAGTAGTTATAAAGTTCTTTCAACATGAAAGATTAGTCCATTTAATGGTAACTTTCTTTGTCGGAATATCTTCCATTTTATTTTTAATTGGTTTCTTGCTAGTAGAAAATATTTATTTATTTGTTTTATTTCTAATAACACTATGTCTATTTATACCTTATATATTTCACTATTATTATCTAGAAAATGGTACTCAAAAGTTATATGAGTTATATTTAAATAAAAGAGCATATTAAATGCTCTTTTAAATTTCTACTATTCTTAAGTAATTAGTTGTTCTAGATTTACCTAATGGGAATCCACCAGTTACTACTATTAGGTCTCCTGGTTGCAAATTAAACTCTTCTTGAGCCATTGTTCTTGCTGCTTCTATTATTTCATCAGTTGTATCATATATTTCAGTAACCACTGGTTTAACGCCAAAATTTAAAGCTACTTTCTCAGCAATATGGTTAGATGGACAACAAGCTAGGATTGTACAATTAGGTCTTAAATTACTTATTTTTCTGGCGGTATATCCAGTCATTGTTGTTGTAACAATCAATTTAATGTTATCATATTCAACAGCATCAACAACAAGTTTAGCAATTGTATCTGAAACACCTATTTTTCTTTTATACGCAACATGCTTTGTATAATCAATTGTTGATTCAACATATTCACAAATCCTACTCATATAAGAAACTGCTTCAATAGGGTATTTACCAACTGTTGTTTCGCCTGACAACATTACACAATCTGTTCCATCTATTACAGCATTAGCAATATCAGATACTTCAGCACGTGTTGGTCTAGGGTTTGTATACATTGAAGCTAACATTTCTGTTGCGACTATAGCAAACTTTCCTGATTCACGACATTTTTTAATTATTCTTTTTTGTAAAATTGGTAACTCTTCCATTGGTACTTCTACTCCAAGGTCCCCACGAGCAACCATTATTCCATCAGATACTTCAATAATTCTGTCAATATTATCAATTCCCATTTGACTTTCAATCTTAGCAATTATTCTAGCATCTCCTCCAGATGTTTCGATAATTCTTCTTGCTGCTTCAACGTCTTCTGGTGTATTTACAAAAGATAGAGCCAAATAATCACATGAATGTTTTGCTGCAAATTCAATATCATCTTTATCAATAGCACTAATAAAAGGTAATTTCAAATTAATTCCTGGGACATTTAGTGTCTTGTGACTATTAATTACTCCATTATTTAAAGCCTTTAATATTACACAATCATCTTCCTTAGAAATTACTTCTAAATCAAGTAGGGCATTATCAACTAATACATGAGCTCCCACTTTTATATTATCTATAGCTTCTGGATGATTTACAGAAAATTTATCTTTATTTCCTAAAACATCTTCTTTTACCATCTTAATAACATCACCTGTTAATAGACTAACGCCATCAGGGCTTTCAAATGTACCTGTTCTAAATTCTGGGCCTTTTGTATCATACATAATTGCTACTGGTAAATTAGTTTGCTTTCTTACGGCTCTTACTGTCTCAATTGTATTTAAAGCAGACTCATGAGTAGCATGAGATAAATTAATTCTGGCACAATTCATACCATTATTTACCATTTCCGTCATAACATCAACTTTATCACTTGCTGGACCAATACTACATATTATTTTTGTTTTCTTCATAATTACTCCTCCAAACCTCTATAATACTACTATAATTTAGACCTATTTACAATAAAATATAAGAAAAAAACTTATTTTTGACATTTTGGACAAAAATAAGTTCCTCTTCCACCAATTTTAATTTTTACAAGTAAATTATTACATACAGGGCATTTTTCTTTTCCATGAACCAATAATTTATTTTGAAAATTACCATGAACTCCTTCACTAGAAGTAAAACTTTTAATAGTAGTACCTCCATATTTATAAGCTTCTTTCAAAATAACTTTTGTATTAGTAATTATCTTTTCACATTCAGACCTACTTATACTATTACCACTTCTTGTTGGTAAAATATTACTACTAAATAAAATTTCATCAGCATAAATATTACCTATTCCACAAATAATTCTTTGATCAAGTAAAATAGACTTAATTGGTAATTTTAATTTATGAATTTTTTCATATAAGTAGTCTGGAGAAATAGAGTCATAGAAATCTGGTCCTAAATCAGATAAAGGTTTTACATTATAAGTATCTTTTATTGGTATTAAATACATTTTTCCAAATTTTCTTACATCATGATATCTAAAACTAATAGAATTATCTAATATTAATTCAACATGTTCATGTTTACCTAGTTCTTCTCCAACATTTCTAAAAACAAATTTACCTTCCATACGAAGATGAATTAGTAGTGAATAATGATCAAGTGTTAAAACAATAAATTTACCACGAGTTGAAATTTTATTTATATGTTCACCAATTATATTTTTTTTAAATTCGGATAAATCTGTTGCGATGATATTATCCCAGTATATATTACATCCCGTTATTTTCTTACCAATAAGTCTAGTATTTAAATTTTTAGCAACACACATTACTTCTGGCTTTTCAGGCATACTATCACTTTCCTTTATTTTGCTTCATACCAATTTGAACCAATTTCAATATCTACTTTTAAAGGTACTTTTAATTTAAAAGTATTCTCCATTATATTTCTAACTATTGTTTTTACTTCTTCTAACTCAGAGTTTAGAACATTGAAGACAAGTTCATCATGTACTTGTATTAATATTTTACTTTTTAAGTTACGTTTTTTAAATTCAGCATAAATTTCTACCATAGCTTTTTTTAATATATCAGCAGCAGTTCCTTGAATTGGAGTATTAAGAGCCATTCTCTCACCACTACTTCTTATCATATAATTTTTGCTTTTTAATTCTTCCACTACTCTTTTTCTATTCATTAGTGTTTTTACATAACCATTTTTATAAGCTTCTTCTTTTTCTTTTTCCATATATTCTTGAATTCCTGGGAAAGTTTTTAAATAGTTATCAATAAATTCTTTAGCTTCTTTTATATCTATTCCTAAATCTTCTGATAAACCAAAACTGCTTATACCATACAAAATGCCAAAATTAACAGCTTTAGCTTTTCTACGCATATCTTTTGTTACTTCATCAATTGGAACATGAAATATTTCAGAGGCAGTCTTTGCATGGATATCTTTACCTTCATTAAAAGCTTTAATTAAATTTTCTTCTCCGGACATAGAGGCAAATACACGTAATTCTACTTGTGAATAATCACTTGACATTAATACTGAATCTTCATCTGGAATAAATGCTTTCCTAATTAATTTAGAAAAATCTTGTCTAGCTGGAATATTCTGTAAGTTAGGACTTATACTAGATAATCTTCCTGTACGAGTTAGAGTTTGTGTAAATATAGTATGAATTCTACCATCTTCTCTTACTTCTTCTTGTAAACCTACAGCATAATTTGTATATAATTTAGCAAGTGTTCTATATTCAAGTATTTTAGAGACTATTGGATGAGCATATATAATTTTATCCAGAATATCTTTACTAGTTGAATATTTATTGTCTTTTACTCTCTTTGGATATTTTATTTCTAAATCTTCAAATAAAACTTTAGATAATTGACTAGGACTCATAATATTAAATTCACATCCTGCATCTTTATAAATATCTTGTTCTAAATCCTTCATTTTTATTTTTAAATTATTTTCAATTTCTTTTAAATATTCTTTATCTACTTTTATACCAGTAAGTTCCATATCAGCAAGTACCCAAGTAAGGGGCATCTCAATATTATTAAATAATTCATCTTCTTCATTATCTTTTAATTCTTTTATAACTCTTTGTCTTGTTTCATAAATAAATTTAGCTTTCTTACAACAAATATCCTTTAATGTATTATCATCTACCTGTATTGGCCTTTTATCGGTACCATAAACATCTTCATATAAAGGTAAATCATAATTAAAGCTACGAGAGACAAAACTAATATCATCTTTGACTGTATAATCAAGCAAATACATTCCTATCATTGCATCGTATAAACAATTACTAATTTTTATGTCTAAGTTATTTAATACTACGATATCTTTTTTTAAATCATAAGTATATTTATTAATATTTGAAGAAAATACATTAGCATATTTTTTTAAACTATCTTTCTTAATAAAATAACCTTTTTCTCCATCATAAATACCTACTCCTAGTATTTCACTTTTACTATATATTGATCCTCTAGTTTCAAGATAAAATGAAAAATCTCTATCTTTCAAATTTTCTATGTCATCTATAATTATTTTATCTTCTTTATTTTCATTCATAGGAATATCAGTATTTTCAAAATTTATTTTTCTAATTAATGAATTAAATTCTAATTCTTCTAATATACTTTTAAATTTATTAGAATTAAAGCCTTTATATTTACAATCTTCTAGAGTAAAATCTAATGGTACTTCTTTATAGATTGTCGCAATATCATAACTCATATAAGCATTTTCTTTATCATTTATTAATTTTTCTCTAAGTTTTGAAGAAATATCATCTAAATGTTTATATACTCCATCAAGACTTTCATATTTTTCAATTAAATTAATTGCTGTTTTCTCACCTATTCCTTTAACTCCTGGAATATTGTCAGAAGCATCTCCCATAAGAGCTTTTAAGTCTATCATTTTAATAGGATCTGTTTTATAAGTGGCCTTAAATTCATTTTTATCCATCATTATATAGCCACTCGTTTTTAATAGTTTTACTGTTACTTCATCACTAATTAATTGAAGTAAATCTTTATCGCTGCTGACAATAGTCGCAACAAATTTATCTTCTTCATCTACAATTCTTGCAAGTGTTCCAATAATGTCATCTGCTTCATAATTATCAATATCAAAATGTTTTATACCCATCGCATCAAGTACTTCTTTTGCTTTAGGAAATTGAAGGCTCAAATCTTCAGGCATAGCAGCACGACCTGCTTTGTAATCCGTATATTTATCATGTCTAAAAGTTTTACCACGATCAAACGCTACTAAAATATATTCTGGTTTTTCTTCTTCAATAGTTTTATTAATCATATTAATAAATCCATACAAAGCATTTGTTGGAAATCCTTTAGAATTTCTCATAATAATACCTTTATATGCCGTTGCATAAAAACTTCTAAAAAGTAAATTATTACCATCAACTAAAATAATTTTTTTCATATAAACTCACATTCCTTTCACTTCGTTCAAGGCACACATAGTTATGAAAACTTGAACAAAATTTATTTTATATATAAAATAC
>OCVV011125802.1_pt1 | contig 12630 bp, 3 predicted proteins | sample 1539721 | NCBI WGS metagenome assembly OCVV01 (sample SAMN02144230, study PRJEB22623) | gut metagenome | biome: sheep rumen | host: Ovis aries | place: New Zealand
TCAAGCTCTTCTGCAAAAAGCGCCGTCTTCAAGAATGAAGTGAGCATGGCCTGCGACATGGAGATAAAAGAGCTGGCCTCGCTTAGCTTTAAGGATTCCGTCACGACGGACTCGAACCTGAGCCTTTCTGTGCCGAGCATTGATTTTGCCGAAAACGCCGCCTTCAGCCAGAGCGACGGCACAAAGACTGTTTCTTTGGAAGGTGAGACAGTCCTTTCATTCAAGGCCGCTTCCTTTGAGGCGGGAAGGCTTGTAATTGCCCAAAATGCCAGCTTTACGCAAAGTGGGGAAAACATTTCCCCGGCAAGTCAGACCGTACACGGAATCGAGAACAATGGAAGCTGTGTCTGGGACAGCGGGAGCGAGGGAGGAAGCCTGGTCCTTGCGGGAAGCATAGTCGGAGACAAGGCCGGCGAGGTTGTCTTCAACAAGAAAAATGTGAGCATAAGCCAAAACCCTGTCACAATCGCAGGCGTTTTCTATGACCTAACAATCCCGGCCGAATTTACCGCCACAAACGGAAGCTCCCTTGCCGTGCGAAGAAACTTCACCGTGAGCGGAACTTACGCACACAACGATAAGCCACTGACTTTGGGAAGCATTACCCTCGCTGATGGAAGAAAATTTGAAAGCGAGAACAACGAAGACGGAAGTGCGGGAAGAATCGAAATCGAAAGTGACTCAAACCTCGGAAGCGTGACCGTGGCCCAGGAGAGTAGCGGAAAAACTTTTGCCTCAGAGATAAAGGCTATCTCCCTTGGCCTAAACGACAAGACCCCTTCTGCGGGAAAAATCCTCTTTGAAAAGAAAGTCACTGCAGAAAGCCTTACGAACGAAAGAGGAAGCGGCTTTGAGATAGAAATCAGCGAGGCCTGCGACATAAGCCAGGCGGTCAGCTTCGGAACTTCCGGGAAAGTCATTCTCGGAAGAGAAGAGACGAGCGAGTGTAACTTTACAGGCATGGTCAGCCACACTGGAGGCGAGACAAGGCTTGCAGGAAAACTAAAGGCGGCATCAGCTGAATTTGCAAGGACGCTTCTCACAAAAAATACCGTGATTGACACGGGCAGCAACAGCGTCGTCTTCTCAGGAAAACTCGACAGCGAACCCGCCACAGAGCCTTCTTCCCTTGTAATCGGAAGCGAGACAAGTGCCAGTTCTGCCGTCTTTGGCGGTGAAGTCGGCTCGGAAGCCCCACTGCTTTCTCTTGAAGTCAAGGGAAATGCAAGTTTTGGGGGAAGCCTTACTTGCCAAGGCAAAATCATTTTTATGGGCGATGTCCTTTCAAAGGCTTCTGGCGTTAACCTCACTTCACAAAAATCTTATATCCTGGCAAATGGCACTGTCAGCCGAAAATGGGGAGCAGAAAGCGGAAGCCTTACAGTGGCGAGCGACCTTTTTGCCGACATTTCTTCAGATGCCACACTTTCCATTGAAAGCGACCTTCTTTTCTCAAAGAATCTTGTCCTTTACTCAGGAAATTTTTCGGCTGGAGCCGTAAATCTGTCTGTCAGTGAAGATTTTGCCATCTTTGGCTCTTCGTATTCAGCAGATGACCCCCGCTACAGTGGCTCTGACACCCGTTTTGCCTACTATAAATATACGCTTCAAGATGGCCTTGCCTACAAGCCTGAATCCGGGGAGGCCGCATTTGCAAGCCGTTTTGCCACATCCGGCACGAAAATTTCTGTAGGAAAAAATTTTTACGCTAACGGACTGGATTTTGACAACTGCAGCCTCCTTCTTCCTGACAATCGTAACTCAAACCCAAGCTTTAACCCGTCATCAGAGGTCACGGAAAAGCAATGGGGCAGCCCCTATGCAATCGTATTCAATTCTTCAATTTCAAACTGTACTGCAAAGGCTTCTGTAGATTCTGATTCTGCCTTTGTTGCGGCCGCCACTTTCCAGAACGTCACAGATGATTCCGGAAACTCTGGCTTCCAGTTTGATATTCCGAAAATAGCCGAGGCTTATTCAGTCTCAGATTCTGTGATTTGCATTTCTTTCGACATGGCTCTTGAAAATTCCCAAAATGAAGTTCAAAAGACCGTAGCCCTCGTTTCCAGCCTGCTTGAAGGAGGAATTTTCTATAATGAAGGAAAAATTGCCTTTGACGGAATCTTCTATACTAAGACTGACGGCACTGACTGTTCGATTCCTCTTTCTGATTCAGATTTTGCATCTTCCGACATTCCGGCAGGAACCAAGCTCTATCTAAAAGTTTCTTCTCTTGGTGAAAAATGGAATACTGATGCCACGGCTTCATCTTATGGAAACAGCGACAGCTCAGACAGGGGGGGAGAGCACCATGAAGTTACGACAGACCTCTCCATGTTTGAAGGCCTTTTCTATGCCGCTCAGGGTAAAACCATGTGCCGGAACTATGGAATTGGTTTATGGAAAGATGATTCTGCTTATGTGACTTCAAAGACCTTCCCGACCATCGATAGGGCCCGCCCTGTCCTTATTGATGTCTTTACGGGGCAGGAGCTTTATTCAACAAATACTGGAAGCGCTGAAAGCCAGAAGCCTTATGATTCCCACAACTTCATAGAATTACGATATTCTGAGCCTGTGGATATCGGAGACCTGCTTTCCGGCTCGACCAGCGAAAATCAGAATATTCAGGCCGAAAAAAACTTTGCCTCTTCTCAGTCTCACGGCGGCTCGATTTTAAAAAACGGCTCAGGCCTGTCTGTAACGGGCTTTGTTTCAATCGCCCAAGGCTCAGTCGAAGCTGGTATTAGGAACGGCTCTTCCCACGAAATAGACACGGCAAAAGCCCATGCCCTCTACAGAAAATTCCAGAGGAACGCAAAGGTTGCGGAAAGCGTTGAGCCATGCCGCATAAGAATTTCCATTGCGGGCTTCGTTGACATCGACAATCCTGTTACCATTGACGGAAAATCTTTCAATAACTGGATTGGCTATATTGATTCAAGTGAAAGCCCTGCGGGACTCGTTCAGCCCTTTGCGAACCCCTACATTACGGATTTGGCAGTGGATGCTGATGGAAATGCCCTCAAAAATGCCCTTGATGAAAATAATTCTTCTCGAACGATTACTGTCAACTCGGCTTCTTCTTCAATTTCCTCGGATTGTCTGCCAGACTCCCTTTATTCCCTTTACGGAGCCTGGGATTGCACCCATCCTTCATTCTCGCCTTACATTACATCCCTTTCTGGCGAGGAGGGCTATTCATGGACGGATGGAGACAGTGACAGCAGGACTTACGAAATTGTAGGCATGGTTGACTCAAATGTAAGCGCCTATCTCGACCATGTTGAATTCCACTTGTTTGACAATCAGCCTGAATACAAGTCTGGCGACACTTACAAATGGGTTTCCCAGCTGGGCTGGATGGAAAATGGCAGCGAGCTTCCTTCTCACATTGCTCCAGAAAGCACAGGTGGTGCCCGTCCTTTTGCCCAAGGTGTCAAGAAAAGCCAGGGTGGCATCCGCCGTTCAAGCCTGGCGGAAGCATATTCGGCCTTTGACTACTCTTACGCAACCGACGGCATTTACTCAGATTACCGCTCATTCAATGATGACGGCATTTTCCAGCATGTAAAAAGCTCTCTCTTCCGCAACAAGGATTTGACCGTAACCTCGACAAATGATGACGGCCTTTATATTGCCATGCACCTCAATTCATCTGATTCTAAGCTGCCAATGCGCACTAATTTTATAATCAGGTATTATCAGGAAAAATCTTTCATCACCGATTTGGCAGGAAACCGGCTTCTTCACAGCGATGATGGCAGCGTTAAGACCCTTCGTTCCGTTGACATCACTCCGCCATCATTCTCCATAGTTCTTTCTCCTGTTGGCGAAGACAAGCTCTATGCCGTTTTCACTAAGCCTCTGGCCTATGACGGCCAGCTTTTGCAGGACAGGGCAGACTTGCCATCAGTCATGGAAAAAATCCGGGATAACCTGGAATTCGTTTACTCGGCGGGCGACGACATTGACACAGGCAATTATGTCAGCGGCGAGGACGAAATTGCCATCACTAAAGTAGAGCTTGCTTCATACTCTGCTGACTACACATCGCTTTTGTTCACTTTGGACAGAAAAATCCGCCTCAATGATGTGGAGAAAATCTGGCTGCGAATTAACGAAAAGGGTGATGAAATCGAAACTTTCTCAGGCAAGCTTACAGCTTCTTACTTCCGTGACATCAGCGGAAACTCAATTCCCTATCACACATGCCACGCAATATCAGACTTTGCCGTCAATTCAGTCAATGTCCTTTATGCCCGCTCTCTTTCTGACGAGGATGAAGGCTGGGACGAGCAGGGAATTTACGGAAGCGGCGTGAACAGCCTTGCCAGCGACTATGCGGCACACGATTTTAGCGCGGAAGGCGGAAATTACGGAAAACTCCGCACGGGACACGACATCATCTTCCAGCTTCAGCTTATGGGCGGCGTGGATTCAGACGGATACTACGGCTTTAAGAATGATGAGAGCCTGGCCCTGGTAATCGACAAAAAATCCAACCTCAGGAATGAATGGATAAGCGACAAATTCAACCTGCTCACCAAAAAAGACTGGCGAATCTGGCTGGATAAACCCCTGCCATCCCTTGCTTCTTCTTACAACAGTTCTCTTCTTTCAAGAAACCCTGTTTTTGAAAAAGTGACCGGCTCAGACCTTCTTGAAAACATGACCCTCAAAAATGACGAATTTAATTTTGCCAGCAAAGAGGAATATCAGTTCTTCTTTAAGATTCTGGATAAAGACGGAAACCCGATTCTCATCAACCATGACGGCGACAAAACCACCCAGAAAATTCCCCTTTATGCCCTCTGGATGCCTCAGGAAAAAATCTCTTCGGGCGATTTCTCTTTCCTTGATTTGTGGTCATTTACCCTTTCGAGCATTACAAGGCAGAGGGGCGGAGTCACTATCCTCAACAATGTCATAGATGCCTCTGTCGGCGAAAAAACGGCAATTGAAGTTGATATGGTCAGCAGCGGAAACCTGAATGTCTTTATTATGACTCTGGACGGAAACATTGTTCAGCATCTTGCAAAGGACAGTTTCAAGGCGGGCAAGCACTATTTCTACTGGGACGGAAAAAACAAGGGTGGAAGTCCTGTCGCAAGAGGACTCTACTTTGTCCGAGTAAGCGGAAAGGGCATTGACGAGACCCGTAAAGTCATGGTCGTGAAATGACATGTGCCTTCTGTCGTGTCCACCCCTGCTCCCCACTATACATTTTTCTTGCTTTTCTTCATAATGGGTGATACATGAAAAATCACAGAAATTCGGAACGCTTCGACGATTTTGCCCGGGTTATTTGCGGCGATCTTTGCATCGTCAACGGCGTTCTGACAGACATCAGCGAGAAGGGCTTCAAGGCAGAATTCAACGCACCTTGCAACATTGACAACGAAAAGGAGTACGAAATTCAATTGCGTCTGTCGCGGGTAAATGCTGAGCCTCTAGAGCTTCTTTCTCGTCCCATGTGGTCAAATTTTGTTGATGGCAAAACATCAATCGGCTTCTCAATCCTTCATTCAAAAGACAGCGCCCGCCTGGAGCAGTACATAAAAATGCTCAAAGATGACAAAAAATCCGAAGATGAAATAGGCGTTGCTTCTTTTGACTCAGAATCACTCTTCATTTAAGTCAGGAAGAATAATGGCAAAAATCGAAAAATTGCGGGGCGTGGCCTTTCTTGCCTTCCCCGAAATGAAAAACCTGCTTGCCAGCGAGCTTGCAGAAAGGTTCGGCTACGGAAAAATAATAGAATCTGCCACAATCAGCGGCACATCATTTTCAAATTTCGGAGAGTCCACCTGGTACGGCGACTTGCTCTACTGCCCGGACTTCGATACGGCTCTTTTTAAGGCTTCAGGCGAAGCGGAGTCATCCTTCCCTTACTGGGCAAGAAGCGTCATGGCAGAGCCTTTTCTACTTCACTTTGAGTCAATCGGCGAGGCGGCTTCAAGCCTAAAGCAAATCCAGCGGAACTGGGCGCCTTATCAGTACCAGTGTTTCCGCCGGGCCAGCCTCATTCAGGAAAAGCTTCCCTACATCAACTTAAAGGTGCGGAAATTCCCCGCCAATGTCCCGGCCAGCCAGATTGGCCTTTACACCCTGCTTGACGAAAAGACCCTGATTGCCTCGGCCCTTACATCCTCACCACTGCCGGCTGGTACCATAGCCTTTGAGGAAGACCACGAAAATCCTCCAAGCCGGGCTTACCTTAAAATTCAGGAATCTCTTACCCTTTTCCATACATTTTTCGGCGTGGATTTCCCAAAAGAAGGGGACAAGTGCTTTGAGGCCGGAGCCTGCCCCGGTGGCTGGACCTGGGTTCTTCGCCAGCTGGGAGCGGATGTCCTTGCCGTTGACCGTGCCGAGCTTGCCCCCGGCCTAATGGCAGACCCCCATGTAAAATTCCTCGCCCACGATGCCTTTACGCTAAAGCCGGAAGAAGTTTGCCTCCTGCTGAATTGCGAAAAAATCGACTGGCTTTTAAGTGATGTAATCTGCTACCCGGAGAGGCTTTTTGACTGGATAAATACCTGGCGGCAGAGCGGCAGGGCAAAGAACATAATCTGCACCATAAAAATGCAGGGGGCGATAAACTGGCCCCTGATTGCCGAATTCGCCAAGATTCCGAATTCAAAAATAGTCCACTTAAATTACAACAAGCACGAGCTTACGATAATGGTAAAAAATGCCGCAACAGAGGCGGCATAGGCTAAGCTGACTGCGACTTTTTGCTTGTCACAAGTCTTTACGACATGGAGCTTGCAAGGTCGTATGGCGTTTCCTGATAGACATAGTAGTTGAGCCAGTTGGAGTAGAAAAGGTGAGCCGTGCTTCGCCATGAGCTTACAGGAGCCTTTGTCTCGTCGTCGCCGGGGAAGTAGTTCTGGGGAAGGTCGATGGGCAGGTTTTTGTTCTTGTCCCGCCAGTATTCGTGGGCAAGAGTGTCCGTATCGTATTCGAGATGTCCCATCATAAAAATCGAGCGGTTGTCCTTTGACTTTGACAGGGTAACTTCTCCCTCGCTGTTTTCGGCCAGAATAACCAGGTCTTTTTTTTCTTCGATAAAGCGGCGGTCAACGGTGGTGTGGCGGCTTGTTGGAACCGGGAAAATGTCGTCGAAGCCCCGCATGAGGGGGTCGGCATTGACGACCCGGTGATTTGGCAGAATTCCGAAGAGCTTTTTGGGCAGTCCCTGCTTTTGGATGCCGTAGTTGTGGTAAAGGCCAGCCTGGGCGCCCCAGCAAATGTAAAGGGTTGAGAAAACGTTTTCTTTGGCGTAGTCCATGATTTTGCAAAGTTCATCCCAATAATCAACCTGCTCGAAAGGCATTTGCTCCACCGGCGCTCCCGTAATAATCATTCCGTCGTATTTGTGCCTGAAAATTTCGCTGGAAGGGATGTAAAATTTTTCCAGATGCTCTCCGCTCACATGCGTAGATTCGTGAGCTTCCATTCTGACCAGGGAAATATCGATTTGAAGGGGAGTGTTTCCCAAAAGACGGAGCAGCTGGGTTTCTGTCGCTTCCTTTGTGGGCATAAGGTTTACGATTGCAATTTTGAGAGGTCGTATATCCTGACTTGCCGCTCTTTTTTCGGTCATAACGAAGATGTTTTCCTTTTCGAGAATTCTTCTGGCCGGCAAATCTGACTGAACTTTTATTGGCATGAAGCAAGTTTAGCAGATTTTAATATGATTTTCTAGTTTTTTAGCGCACTCTACTTCCTCGGGGCCTTACGCTGCTCGCTAATCGCTCGGCCGCTTCCCTCGCTTCGCTCAGTCCAGTGGCTGCCTGCGGCACAGCTCCACGCCCCGGCGCGGCATTTATTAAGAAAATATTAAATTATTGCCGAAAATATTAACAACTTGAGATAAATGTAGTATTATGTAATAAGCGGTAATCTTTAAGATTTTTTTAATACTTACTCGAGAGGCTCAATATGAAAAACAGAATTTTACATTTTACCCTCAATTCATTCGCACTTCTTTCAGCATTTCTTTTTACCAGCATATTTATTTCTTGTGGGGAAGATTCCGGCCTGGGAGCCACCATCGATACAGAGGCCCCAAAAATGGCCATCAGCTACCCTAACCCCAAGGCCAACAATGTAGCAATGGGCGAATTCGTTTTGGCCGGAACCTGTAGCGACGACAAGATTGTCAGCAGGGTAGAGGTCGCCGTCACCAACCTTGACAGCCAGAAGTCCTATGGCTCTTTCCCTGCCACGGTTAATGCCCAGGCAAACACCTGGTCAATCACTTTCAACACATTCGACGACTCTAACAGAGATAACTACAACGGCTATCCCTTCCCCGACGGAAACTACAAATTCGTCGCCACTGCATACGATAATGCCGGTCACTCAACTCAGGACACATCTACCCTTGAAATTGACAACACCGCTCCTGTATTCGTAATCTCAAAACCGGGCGTAGTAGTCTCTGAGACAAAAAAAGAATCAACAAGAATTTCAAAATACGGTTCAATTTTCACGATTGAAGGAACAATAGCCGAGTCTCATCAGGTCTCAAAAATGGACTTGCAGATTTATGATGAGAACGGAGAGAAGGTGAACGCCGAGCCTTACGAAGCGGACGAAATCTCAACGACAGGTGGCACGAGCGTCACAATTGCGCGCTACCTCGAAAACGGAACCGACGAAACGAACACAAGGTACAATGACATTTACGGAGTTGCGGGCAGCGTTGCCGATTCCGACGGAAACAAACGCTATTCATGTACGGTAACACTTTCTGATAACGCCAGAATTTTCCAGAATCCCGGAGATTCAGGAACTGGAAACGGAAACGAAACCTCAGTCGTCTACCTCAACGATTCTATTTATGAAAAATACATGAGCGCAAAAAAAGGCGCAGGCCTCAGTGCAGATGATTTCCGAAAGGTAATCAACAAGACCGCAACAGAATCTGACATCTCAAACAAGGGAAAGATTCAGGTCACTATGAGCGAAATTTCCGAAGCACTCGAAAGCAATGCCATAGACACTTCTCTTTCAGAAGAAAGCGAGAATCCGACCGACAACACACTCTCATTCTCACTCAACCCGAACGCAGACCCGACATACCTCGTCAGCGGCTTTAATTTCAGTTACAACGATGCGGGCGACAAAGTCCTTGATACTGTAAGAACAGCGATTGGCGGTCAGGGAATCGCTGTTGCAATCAGTTCAGGCCTTGACAGGGTACAACTCCTGCCATCTGCATTCAAAGTCTGGATGAAGGACATCGGAAGTTTTGAAGACGGAGTTATAAGCGAGGAAAAGACAAAAGAACTTGTCGAAACACTTGTCGCCGATGTAAAGGCCGCCGAAGCAAAACTCAGCGATGATGAAGAGGGTGAAAAAGAATTTGACGAAAGCTCAATCAGGAACGACTGGACTCTTCTTCATGATAATTCATCTGACAAGGCAGCTTCCGACAGCTCGGTCAACATCAACAAGGATCTTCCGGCTTCGATTGAATTGAATCGTTATTACATCGTCGTTGTCACCGGTAAGGACATGGATGATGTGGATCTTTCTCAGAAATCACTTTATGGATTTGTCGGAAATGTCGCGGGAACTCCTCCGACCGTAAGCGTCACAACTCCGGAATCTCTTGCATTCATCAAAAATTCAACTTCAGAATTCCTCAAATTCACAGGCGTTTCAAAAGTAACCACTCAGGGCACATCTTTAAAATCAATTACCGTCACCCTCACGGCTCAGGACGAGTCAAACAAGAACAGCGAAGTCGGAGTCATTTCACAGACAATCACTGCCGACAAAGATAACAAATGGGAATCTTTGGGCGGGCTTTCTTGTGTTTACGACGGAGAAAGCTATAACTGGGAATTCGTTCCGTCTGAACATTCAGAATACGGAAAAATCAAGGCTGAGAAAAAAGGTCTTGCCTATCTTTATAACATCAAGGTTTCGGTGGAAGGAAACACTGGTCACACGGCGGAAACGGAGCGAAGCATCCACATTGATACCGTTGACCCAATCGTAACATTGAATTCTGCCACACCTATCGTCATCGGAAAAGATTATTACGGCGAGGATGACGAGAATTATTACCTCAACGGTGAAATCAAAATTTCAGCGACTGTAGACGAGCAGAATCTTGAAGAAGTCAAATATGATGTGTGGGCAAGCACTGACCTCACAAAAGAACTTTCAAAAGAAGATTCAATTCTCGAAAACCTCAAGGCTCTTGCCCCGGACAAGGTTGACGGCTCTCTCGGAAAACAGTCAACAATCAGCGAGACTTTCGACACGACCTTAATCACGAAATACTTTGAGAGCCTGAGCTCTGAAAAAGACCCCGCGATTCAGATTGAAATGCAAATCACTGCCATCGACAAGGTTGGAAACGAGGTTACGGCTTCCACAAAATCCATCTATGACAAATTCGTAATCAAGCAGGAAACGGACAATCCTCTCGTTCATTTTGGAAACGCAAACCCGGAAATCACTTCTTCGGATTTACTTTCAAAGACCGTCAACATGTTTGGAACGAACACGAACAACAAGCTACAGATTACGATTTCTGATGACGACAAGATTAACCATTACTGGCTTTATCTTTACGAAGCCGACGGAACGACAATTGCTGCTCAGAACCCTGTCTACAGCAATAATCCGCTTCAGGTTGGAGTCGGACAGTCAACGGCTTCTATCAGCTATCTTCTTCCGGAAGTCGAGGGCGAATATCAGGTTAAGCTCATCGTCCGTGATTACATGCCACCTTCAGAGACGAATCCAAATGCAGATAAAGATCATCCTTATGGAAAAACAGTCGTCGGTCCATTCTTCATCGTTGTTGATGATGGTGCGCCGGAAATCTCAGATGTCACCCCTGCAAGCGGAAAGGAATTCAACAAAGCCTTCGCCGTAAACGGAACTATCGTCGAAGGAAGCGGAAAAGTCACATTGTCTGTCAGCGGAGACGGCACAAGTGAAAAATATTCTTCTTCAAAAGTAATCAGCGGAACTACTGGCGCTGGAGCAAAATTCAACGACACGATTGAACTTCCAAAAGACACCAACGGAAAATACAAAGACGGAAAGTACACGGTCACTTACAGGGCAGAGGACAAATACGGGCAGTACACGGACTATACGATTTCTTACAACGCCGACACTACGCCGCCGATAATTTCAAGCCCGGGCGCAGAAGCAACTGGAAGCAGCACGGAAGAGGGCATAACATATTTCAACAGCAATTATCCTCTGAACATATCCGTTTCTGTAAGCGATGCCACGGATTCTTACACAGGCACAATCAGTGATGTCGAATATTCCGCATATTCAGGAAACATTTCTTCTCCTTCTGGAACTGCGGTAATTGACTGGACTCCGCTTACCCACAAAAACGATTCTTACACAGGCTCGGCTTCGGGCTTCATCAATGCGGACGGTGGAAACGGAATTTCCGACGGAGAATACACTGTCTTCATCAGGGCGACTGACACCGCAGGAAACGAAACCAAAGAGGAAAACTTTACAACTATTCACCTCGTCGCGGACAAGACAAAACCTGTCCTTGAAACGACGACAGATCCTGAGACCGGAACCGAAAACGACGGTTCATACTTTAAGAAGGGTGAATTCTCAATCGAAGGAACTCTGGCAGAGACAAATCTTGCGTCTCTCACTTACACGCTCAATGGCGAAGAAGCGAAGACTCTTCCTTTGAATGATAGCAACTGGTCTATCGCAAGCGGAGAAATCCCGGAAAATGGCGGAGATTTCGCATACATCATCACGGCAATAGACAAGGCAGGCTCTGTCACAACCCTCAAACGAACCGTCACAATCGACAAAAAAGCTCCTCAAATCACTATTGACGAATGGAAAGATTCTACAGAAACATTCGTCGTAACGAACAAAAACAGCAGCACAGTAACATTCAGCGGAACTGTAGCTGACGAGACGAAGGGCTCAGGACTTGCAGATGTAATCGTCTATTATAAGAATGCTTCCGGGGCAAAGAGCGTTGAAGAAAAAATCAGCCCGAACAGCAGCGGCGCATGGACTCACACATTCACGAACCTTGCCGAAGGAAAATACACTCTCCATGTCGTTGCAAAAGACAAGGCCGGAAACGAAGAAGACAGCATAGAAAAGTCATTCGGCGTTGACCTTACAAAGCCTGCCTCAACATTGAATTTCATGGGCACGATTTACGACAACAGCCAGAACACGCCGGTTCTTCTTGATTCAACAAAAGAATACAGCGCGAAATGGAACAACAATGTAACTTACCTCGCAAAAGAAAGCTTCACTCTGAGTGGAACTGTAAGCGATAAGTTCACATTCCGTGCAAAGAATGTAAAAGTCACCGTAAAGAACGATGGTGGAACCGAAGAAACCGTAATCAGCTCAACGGAAACAGAAGAGATTTCTTCCTTCGACTGGACTTACACACAGACCGTCCCAACCGAGCCAACTGACCACACGGCAGACGGAGTTTACACATACAATGTCAGCGCAAGCGATGATGCAGGAAATATCGCAAGCTATTCATTCATCGTTCAAGTTGATACTACCGCACCGACTTTGACAATCGTAAAACCTGCGAGCGGGGCAAACTTCAAGCCTGCAAGCGGAAGCACG
>OCVV012836586.1_pt1 | contig 12628 bp, 16 predicted proteins | sample 1539721 | NCBI WGS metagenome assembly OCVV01 (sample SAMN02144230, study PRJEB22623) | gut metagenome | biome: sheep rumen | host: Ovis aries | place: New Zealand
ACGGCGCAGGGGGAACGCAGTTCCCACTGGATCGGCAGCGCATCTATGCTGCAATGCCGATCGGCCGTCCGGCGAGGGTGCAGGATGTCCAGTGGACTTCCGCTTTGCACCGACCGAAGCGGAGCGGAGATCTCCGAAGGACGCAATGACACCGGAACGGTGTATAATTGCGCCCTCATAAATTCGGGACTATCCCCGCTCTTTCATTTCCGCGTCTTTGATCATCTCCCGAAGCATTGCCTGAACATCATCCTTGTGAAATACAAATGTGAGAAGCTTCATGATCTGTTCATCTGACAGGATATCCGGTCTCTCAATGAACTTTTCCAGCATCCCGCCGTGACTGCAAAGTCTGTGCGTCCGCTCCGCGCGGGTCAGCTGTTTTATCTGATGTTCCTTGATCTTGATCTCGTTCTCATAGAACTTTTTTCTCTGTGCTCCTTTCTCGACATCCGCACGAAGCTCCGTCAGCGATTTCTTTTTGTTCATACGTCACCGCCTATCTTTTTAAGCATAAAAGCGACCAGCCGTTTAAGGTTGATCGCTTCATGTTTCAACGAACATGCTTTTCTATTCTATTCTTTTTCACGCATTCGCTGGCGCGTCTTCTTCGTTCTTCGCTATATGGCGGTATCAGTCTGATTGACACCCGGCTCTTTTGAATTTTGAAGGTGAAACCACCGTCACCTGTATCATCTTCAAGGCAGCAAAGCTCCGGATATTTCTTGGAAAATACCCCCAGTTTCTTTTTCAAACCGCAATTGAAGGTGTAGACACTATAATAATCATCTGCTTCATTGGTCAGGATGATCGTCTCTTTCTCGTACTTGGATCTGTGATAGGACATACTATTTTCTCCGTTATTGAACGTAAAAACAGCGGCGGCAATTCTCTCATAAGGGAAATGCCCACCGCTGTCTCTTTGATGTGAAAACATCCGGTCTAGACCTGTGTTTTCAACTGTTATATTTGATTCTGCGTCGCCGTTCTCTGTTCTCGCCGCTGTGCTGTTATCTTAGCAGCGCGTTTCCGGTTCACCTCTTTGCGCCTTGCAAGAACCTCGGCGGCATCCGGATCAGAATCCGCAAGTGCTTCAAGCTCCGTAATCTTCATCTTTCGAAGCCCTGCCAGATGCATACGTTCTGCTTTCTTCCGCTGGTATTCTGGATCGGCCTCTTTCTCCGCTTTCATTGCTTTCCGCTTCTTCTGGTTTGAGATCCGGTTCCGACGCCGGCGGTCTTCCAATACTGCGGCAGCCATCGGATCAGTTTCCGCAAACGTCTCCAGTTCTCCGATTTTCTTTCTCCTGATGTCTGCCAGCCGCTCCGCTTCCGCTTTCTTTCTCTGATACTCCGGATTGGCTTCTCGTTCTGCCTTTCGCTTTCCATAATTCCGGCGGTTGGCAGTCCGGTCAATGCTTCTTTGCTTTTCCAGAATACCGGCGGCATCCGGATCAGTATCAACCAGCTTCTCAAGGTCGCAAATCTTCAGCTTTCGGAGTTCTGCCAGATGATCGCGTTTTTCCTTTTGTCGAAGATATTCCGGACTTTGAATATATTCCTTTCTCTTCCGTCTGCGTTTCTCCGCAGCCTCCTGATTTCTCGCATAATTTCTCTTGCGGCGAAGCTGCAGCACATCGGCGGCTGCCGGATCGGAATCCGCGATCTTCTCAAGCTCACAAATCTTCATCTTACGAAGTTCCGCAAGATGGCTGAGCTCCTGCTGTTTTCTCTGCCACTCCGGATCAGCATGACGCTTTTCCCGTGCTTTTGCGTTGCCTCTTCGGTTGTTCTCCCGCCGTACTTCTGTGAAATGTTCCAACCATGCTGCCGCTTCCGGGTCTCCTTCCGCAGCTCTCTGCCTGTAGTCTTTTAACTTCTCGGCGCGCTGTTTAACAGCACGTTTCTTTTCCCGGGCATATTTTTCTTCTGCCGCCTGTCGGATCAGCTTATTCCGCTCATCCTCCGTCTGACATTGGGAAGGTGCCGTGTACTGCCCGATAAAATTGAAGTAAACATCAATTTCCTGATATCGGTAAATGCTCCTCCCGCCCTGTGCTTGATGAACATTAATGTGATCGATGAACTCATACAGCATCTTGTCGGTCAATTCCGTAATTCTTTGATACTTATCGACAAGCGCGATGAATCGTTCTACATCTACTTTTTTCGGTCCGGAAGACTTTTCCGTCACCGCTTCTATCTCGCTGATCTTCTGTAATAGGTTTTCCTGTTCCGAATTGTACTGTTCCATCAGACGAAAATACTGCCTCTGGGGAAGAATCCCCTTGGCGTTGTCCTCATACAACCCCTGAATCAGATGATCGAGGTCTGCAACGCGCTTTTTCATCGCGGACAGCTTTGCCTTATCTTCTTCCACCTGCTGATCGAGGATGTCGTTTTTCTCGGTCTGGAGCTGGGAAATGAACCCTTCCCGGTCATCCAGAACGAAATCCGATACCGCCTGAACCGATTTCAACACAATCTGTTCCAGATCAGATGCCTTGACATAATGGGAAACACATGAATGTGGCATAACTGCGTAATGACTGCACTGGAAATACCGGTTAGAATCATATTTCTTTTTTCCATCAACAACATGATTATCATGATAGGAAAGGCGGCTTCCGCAATCTGCACAGAAAACCAATCCGGATAAACGATGCGTAGGCTTTCCAGTAGCAAGTTTCTTTGTCCCCCGCCGTCTGATCCTCTGAACCTGATCCCATAGCTCCCGGTCAATAATCGGTTCATGTGTGTCTGAAAAGATCAGTACTTCATCCGGCGCAGCTTTTCTCCGTCTTTTCAGCTTAAAGTTCTCGGATATTGTCTTCCGCAGAACAGTATTTCCGATATATTCCTGTCGATGCAGAATATAATTCACAGTTGTTCCAGTCCAGCCGTATGGGTCTTCCAGATGGTGATGTCGGCATTCCAGATAATCCTTGCTCTCCGCGTATGCTGACGGAATCAGAATTTTTTCTCTCTGGAGAGTCCTGGCAATCTCCTTCAAGGATTGACGCTCTGATGCCATCTGGAATATTCTCCTGACCACTTGGGCGGCTTCCTCATCCACATAAAGTGTCTGTTTGTCGCCCTGCTTTCTCATGTAGCCATAGGGAACCGCTCCGCTGCACCGGAGTCCGTCTTCCATCCTGTTCCGGAAGACAGCACGAATCTTCTTGCTGGTGTCCTTCGCGTACCATTCGTTCATGATGTTGAGGAACGGCGCGAACTCGTTATCCATTGGATTATTGCTGTCAATATTGTTATTGATGGCAATGAACCGGACTTTTTTCTCCGGGAAAAGCATTTCCGTGTAAATACCGACCTGAAGGTAGTTTCTGCCGAACCGGCTCATGTCTTTGACAATGACCGTTCCGACCTTCCCTGCCTTCACTTCTTCCAGCAGAGCATTGAATCCCGGACGGTTGAAGTTCGTTCCGGAATATCCGTCATCTGTGAAGTGGCGGAGTCGTGGGAAACCGTTCTTCTTTGCGTATTCTTCAAGGAACCGCTTCTGGTTCAGAATACTGTTGGATTCACCCTGCAGCTCATCATCTCTTGAAAGTCGTTCATACAATGCCGTTATGCGTTCTTCCTTCACTCTCCGTCACCCCCTTTCTTGGCACAAAATAAAATGAGTGTGTAATTCCACAAACCAAAATGGCTAATGTACTTACACACTCACTCTAGCGGAAACTCACACCTTCGGATCCGTGATCACGTAGGAACTATGCATCTGCAGAAGGTTCGGCTTGAGCACAAATCTCGTCTTGCCGGAACCGGAGCCGCCGATCACCAGCACGTTTTTGTTTCTCGCATATTTTGGATTCTTCGGCCTTGAATTCATGGTGAGGCGCTCTGACTGCGAGAGAATCACGTTGTTCTCAAAAACCGGATCCTCATATGGTTCGATATCCGCATGTGTGCCCCATCTGGCCGAGCCGTACTCCTCATTATGCCGGAACTTCTTCGCATTCTTCCCTTTCAGGTAGACCGCAAGCCGGAGTGCCAGCGCACAACAGATTCCAACCGTCAGATCCAGCGGGTAAAGACTGGGAAACGGATTGGAAAATGCCTGCTGAAAGCCTCCGTCAAGGATCATGCTCTGTAACTTCTCGGAAGCATTCATCCCTTCAGAGATCCTCCACGCCTCTCCGAAATTAGTGGCAAAGAGGCCAAGGACCGCATAGGGAATATTCAGAATCAGCTGCTTTTTCATCTTCTGGTTCATCGATCCACCTCCTTATGCTTCTCCACGACCTTTTTCGGCAGCGCGGCTACAATCGCCTTGAACTTACCGAGCTTTTCCAGAAGACTTGGCCTGCCCTCCTTCCCGATCCGCATCTGCTTCGCGGTATACTCATTCACGACCGCATTGATGGCATCTGTATCTCTGGCCTTGAAAAATACCGAATACTTGGACGGATCCAGCTCCGTGCTCTTCACAATAGCGAAGTCCACGCCGTACTTATTGGCGATCCTCCGGAAATCACCAAGGCCTGCTCCGTCAATGTCGATGGCCTGGGCTCCCTGGTCCTTACGGATGAGGTCCTTGACCTTCATCTCGCCGTGTTCCGGATGCAGCTTGTTCCTGATCGCTTTCCCCGGTTCGGTGACAGCTGCTTTCAGCCCCTTAACCAGCATCTGCGCTGTCGGTTTGCCAATGCATTCCACTACGATGCGCTGCGCTGGCTTAACTACTTCTTCCTTCAGCCCTCTGGCCGCCCCATCTACGATCTCCTTTGCAACCTCTTCATTCATCACCCGGGCTCACCTCCTTTCCTGATTCCAGGCAAGCAAAAAGGCCGGCCAGAGGCGGCCCTCATTCATATCCGATCACACCTTCTAGGGATGTGACGATTACCTTTGCCTTCCTTGCGATGGCGATATCATCATTCACTTCGTCGTTCTGCTCCTTGCCGCAGATCACGAGGAATCTCGCCCTTCGAAGCAGATCCTCTGACATTTCTCTTCTGCGCTTATGGGATTCTGTATCCTCCGTGGAAAATATCCCGTCAAAAGCCAGTACCGGGCACAGAGGAAGATACCCTTCCCTGATCAGCTCACTGCAGTACTTCCTGGCTTCCTCCTTTGCGACCACCGGATTCTTGTCCCATGCCGCGGTCACATAGGCTCTTGGAATTGTTCTGCTCATACGATCCTCCCTAAAAAAGTGCCAGCGCAGAGAAAGTATCGCCCCCATCAACCAGGGTGGCCATTCTTCCCTCCATCATGTCCTTCACCTTATAAACCTCCTCATCAGTAAGTCCATGAAGCCGCTTGCCCTCCATCTTCAGTACCAACATACTGCCGACAAAAAAGCGGCCTTCCTCCAGTTCAAAGGCCTTATGGTCATTGAATATAACGAGGAAATCAACACCATCCGGCACATCCGCGAGTATGATTGATCCACTGCACTCGGAAGCAGCAAGTTCTCTCAAAATAGTGTCAGCTTCTCTGATATCTGTCAGCCTGAAATCCCCATTGGTTGCAATAATCAGGGCATGACGATCTGCCCGGATAGCATTAACTGCTGCTTTGTTTTCTGTGAATCCGTCCGTCAGAGGATCCAGTCTAATCTCAATGTGTTTACTCATTCCATCATTCTCCTTAAATGTTCCCTTCCGCCATATCATGGTGGACAAGTAATTTGTAGTAGTTGTTGATTGTCAGCGGCGCATTATAGAGTGCCGCCAGCAGGTACTGCTTCATGTTCCGGACCAGCGTGGTGTTCTCCGAAAGTCCTTTCAGAACGAATTCCAGATGGCTGGAATCAAGCTTCATAAAGCGGCTCTTCACAACCTCCGCTGGTCTCTGCTCTCCGGCAATACCGATAGTCTTTCTGCTGGTGCAGACGGTGTCCAAAATGAGCTCCAGAATCTCATCGATGGCATCCGTGTCATAGGGATACCGCCCCTTCATGAGGTCAATGGCAAGTGCATCCATGAAATACTTCCGGTACGCCTTCCTCTCTTCCATTCTGTTCTCGTCTCCAGAAGAGATAAGATCAGTATCGCTGTACTCAGTCTTTGTAATATCAGTATTATTTCCGTTCGATTTTCGTGACTCCAGACTCACGGAATTCGTGACCCCGGACTCACGATTTTCGTGATTCCGGAGTCCGATTTTTCGTGAGCGGATAAAATTCTTCACATAGATCCGGTTTGGCTTGCAAAGACCCTGTACGGTCCGCTCGATCAACCCGTACCGTTCCAGCTCCTTCAGAAGCTTTGTTGCCTTCTCATTGGCGCAGAGCAGATCTGCCTGAATACTCTCCAATGTGTAGTAAATGTAGACCCTGCCCTGCTCATCGACCCACCGGTTCTTTGCGGACAATGAAACGCGGTCCAGAAGCAGTCCATAAAGCACTTTGGCCGATGTGGAAATGCGTCTGAACCGCTCATCCGTAAACAGGACCTTCGGGATCCGGTAGAAGGCAAACTGCTCTGACTCTTCCTCATAAAAGTAGTCATAGTCCAAGAGATCACCCCTTCTGTCCGCTTTTCCTTTTCTCCAGGATCTCTTTCATGCAGGGCCAGCAGAAGCATCTCCCCTTGCCATAACAGCAGGGATGCTCACAGTTCAGTGGGTATGGCGCGGGGGCTCCCTGTAGGAAGTCCCCGCCGCCGTATCTGTTTTCCACAGGAATATGACCTGCAAAGATTACGGAAGTACACATGTTCATAATGCTTCACCTCCGCGGTTCTTCCTGACCGCATCCTTTGCGGCCTTTTCCGGTGCCTCCTTTGCAGCCTCCTTCTTTGCATTCAGCTGCTCAATGAGAGATCCCCTGTCTTCTTCCGGTCCTGCGGCCTCCATTTCTGCCTGGCGCTCCTCAAATTTATCTGCCGATTCGAAAATATGCTCCTTGCTGTCGTAGTGATAGGCATGGTCCGTCAGAACATCTTCCGGAGCAACCTCCGTGGCGTTGACCTCTTTGATCATTGCCGCCAGATCCCTGGAATTCATTTCACCGGTATCCTTGACCAGAAGCACTTCATGAATACTGCTAGAAATGATGAAATAATCTCCGCCGAGCTTTTCAGCGACATCCTCAAAGAAATTTGGATACGCGATGACGGCGGCTCCATGGCTCTGATCCGGAACGCCTGCCACAAACAGGATTTCATCCGGATCCGGCTCCAACGCAGGTCCGCCCTGCATTTCATTCAGTGTCTCCTCCATTCCCTTAATCTCTGCGGGGCGAATGAGTGGCGCATTCTTCATGGCGTCATCATGGAGCTGCTCATGTGTGATTCCGAACTTGTCCATCAGGTCATTGGTGACCAGAACCGTGCTGCTCGCACCTTTGCTCGAATTAAGCACCAGGCGATAGACAACGGCGATGTCCTCCATCTGCTCATGCGGGACATTCTGAAGCATTTTAGCGTTCCGCTCCGCGGATACGACCTCCATGGCCAGCTTGTTCTTCATTTCCGCGTAATTGGTAAGATCTGAAACCTGCAGCTTCGGCATATGCTCAAGGCTGCCTTTCAGTGATTCGGTAACTCCGGAAAGCACCTCGTTGTAATCTCTTCCTCTTTCTATTGCGTGGAAAATTTCATCAAGGTTCGCATTGACGCCGATGTTGCTTCCCTTCGGCGTAACACTTAATGCATCGTAGGAATCATTCAGCTTCTCAATGTGATGTTCGCTGACATCTGCCTCGATCCCCAGCTTCTGGAGATTGGTTTTGAGATCCTCTGCGAACGCTACCTTAAACTGTTCATAATCCATCAGGCTGTTTTCCTTTCTCTTGTGCTTTGTCTGAAATCAGGTCGTCACCAGATTTCGGGCAAAGGAAAAGCGCCAGACCCGCGACCATTCCGGTCACGAGCTGACGCTCATCAAAAGTCCCTATTTCATTCTTCTGCAAAAGAAAAACAAACGTGAGGTTTCTCGCCCGCACCGGCGATTTCATTCACGTTTGTCTATGATAATAATAACAACCCTAACATCATAAGTACAGTGTCGATTGGTATCGTTTAGTATCGTTTGGTATCATTTGGGGGTTATTTAGGGTCACCTGCAATTGTGCCCATAAGCCACTGCTTTCGTATTTGTATGTCAAGCTTTTACCCTTCAAAGCACAGCCTTCGTTACCGTTTCCTCGATTGAATCGAAACATACGCTTCGAATAATTCGATTCCAGTAGCTTCTGTCTGCGACATTCCCACTAAGTACCTGATCGCACAGCTCATTCAATTTTGGCTTGCTAACGGCGCCGCTCGTCTCTGCCATCCAAAATATAAGTTCTCCACACTGGATTGTTTTATTGAATGGAGCCTCTGGCTTTTTATTATCAGACCATGAATGTATTAAATGCCAGTACTGACTTGGTGCCTCTATTCCCACACGTCTGGTATTGGATATATATTCTCCAGACGATTGCATGTAACCTCCACTGATTAATCTGTCGGTTATCGGATGGTCAGTATGCTCTTTATCAATATAATATTTTCTTACCTGCCTATTGGTCATCATATGAAGTCTCCTTCCATTCAGGCATTGGAATTTATATCTTGCTCAGCAGACCCTTAACAGCATAAATCCCTTCTACTCCCACATTAGTTATGAACGCCGGGACCGCACCTAAGGCTATTCCAAGGAAAAACATCGGCCAGAACTCCTTCACTGTTACGATACCAGAGGGGAGGCACAACAGACTTGCTACCACAAAAACGAATCCGATAATACCGCAAATCGTACAAAATACACCACCTCCGAGACAAATACAGGTTGCAATGAATGTCAGCACGATCTGGATGACTCCGATCACCATCTTCAGCGCAATATATAAAATCCATCCGATAATCTTCAAAATGATCATGGTCTTATCTCTCTTCCATCTTCTTCTGATAGTCCATCAAAAGCTTCCTGATCTGCTCCCGGATCTCTGCTCTGTCCGGATTTTCATCCCCGGAATCACAGAAGAGATCCACGCAAAGCTTCAATGTATCTGCATTACTGAGGCTCTGTTTGTCCCCATAGACTAAGTGAGCATAACTGGCTAGTCTGGCTATCGGTTTCGTTTCCTCCAGGCCCCATTTGATAATCGTTCTGGCAAGAAAAGCCTTCTGTACGCCCCGCGTCATGTTCAGTTGCTGATTAATATCGTTTCTCAGTTTTTCATAGGTCTGATCATCTATCGTCAGATGGCTGATCGAAGTGTCATCGTCTCTGAATCCTTCCGGGGAAAATTCATCTTCAATCCGGATCCGACTGATCCTCTCCCAATCGATTCCCGGTTTCCGGGCTGCTGTATGCGACGCCCAGCGAAATCCCGGATTTTTTTCCTGATACACCTCTGGAGCGTTCTGGTTCAAATAGTCAATCGCAGCTTTCTCATAGGCCTTTAACTTTATTGGGATATCCATGGCGCACCTCATTAAATTATCTTTCTATATTACTGTCTGTTACTTTATATTACTATCTCCATTTCCATCATACTCGCTTACCATAGTACTGTCAATTACGTTTTAATACGCTATGAATTTTCCACTCAGACCACAGGATGCATCATGTCATAATTAACCTCTGCCTGGTAGTAATTCCCAATGGTCGCCGGAGCATTAAAGAGTGCCGCCAGGAGATATTTCTTGATGTTGCACACCCTGGTCGTGTTCTTCTTCATGCTGTCCAGCACATATTCCACATGGTCATACCGGAGCTTCAAGAATCTGGACCTTACCAGCTCTGCCGGATAGCTGTCCCTGGCGATATAGATCCGGTCCTTCTGGGACAGAACGGTCTCCAGGATCAGCTCATAGATTTCCTCCACGTTGTCCTGCTCATAAGGGTAACGCTGAAGGAGTGACGAGTAATCGATATTATCCTTGATCAGCTCTGAGTATCCAGCGACATCTGTCTGAGGCGTCCTATCCACATCCACAGATCGGATCAGATATGAGGTCTTATTAGACTCAGTATTATTAATATTATTCTTATTCGGGTCCCCTTTCGGGACTTCTAGAGGTTTTCTTTCGGGACTTCCAAAAGTTTGATTTCGGGACTTCTTGAAGTTTGAAATGTAAACTTCTGAACCGCTTTTTCCATCTCCTTTCCAGAAGTTTTTCACATAGATCAGCGCCGGCTTTCCTTGTCCCGGACGCTTTCTCTCGATGAGCCCGATGCCTGTTTTCTCATCCAGCTCGGACATGATCTTCACCGCTTTATTTCTGCCGATTCTCAGAAGACTCATGGTATCTTCAATGGAAAAGTAGATATAGACACGGCTTTCCGCATCTATCCAGCCATTCTTCGCTGACAGGGACATCCGATCCAGCATCAGACCGTAAAGCATCTTGGCATCATTCGAGACCTTTTCGAAATAATCACTCGTGATCAGGAGCTTCGGCACCCGATAGAAAGTGAGCATTTCTGATTCTTTCCCGGTAAAATAACCGAACCTGATTTGATCATCCATTCGTTTATCGCTCCTTTCCGCTTCAATTCAGAAGTGCAGAATCTGCACTTCTGCTACCGGGATTCCACAATGAAATTCTTGACATAGATGCAGTTCGGCTTGCCATTTCCCTGCTTCTTCCGTTCCACCAGACCGACCTTTTCCAATTCGGAGAGATTGTCCATGATCTTCCTCCGGGACAGGTTCAGGTCCTCCTGGATCTCATTGACCGGATAAATGATATAGGCCTTGCCTTCCTCATCGAGCCAGTGATTCTGGAAGGACTTAGACATCCGGTCTAGGAGCATCCCGTAGAGTACCTTGGCCTGCAGGGACAGGCTGTTAAAGTAATCCTCCGTGATCAATGCCCTGGGAATCCGGATAAAGCTGAACTGCTCGGACTGGTTGACATCGATATAATCAAACATCCGCACCCTCCTGTCTGTTCTTCCAGTCATCCAGCAGAGAGAAGATGATCTCCTGCCGTTTCTGCATGGTGTAATTCTTCGGGAAGTACTGATCCAGCTTCTTCCTCGTGAAGCTGATCCTTCCTGCTTCCTTGATTTCCGGCTGAACGGAATTCAACAGCTGCTTCAATGTGTACTCGGTGGCATTCTCCAGATTGGTCTGGTTCTTCAGAACCTGGATCTGCTCCTTGGTCATGGCTCCCGTTTCCTTGTAATTTACATAGATGGCATGCTGAACCTCCTTGCTGAAGTAGGAGATCTCAACTGCCAGAGTAATGACCAGATGCTTGTTGTCTACCAGGTCCAGTAGCTCCGGGATCAGCTCGGTCAGACGGATATAATTCTGAACCTGTCTGCCCTTCAGCCCGAAGGATTCACCAACCTCCTCCCTGGTCTTCTTATTCAGAGTGTCTGCATCCTCTGACTTGTGGCACTCACTGCCACAAGTTCCATTCTCAAGATCTGCCCGGTAGCCCTGCCTCCTCATGGCATCCATCTTCATCTTCAGTGAGAAAGCCCTCTCGCTTGGCAGGATTTCCTCTCGCTGCATATTGGCATCGACCATGGCAATAGTTGCTTCATCATTGGTCATTGGCTTGATGATAGCCGGAATAGTGGCCAGGCCTGCCAGCTTTGCCGCATGCATTCTGCGGTGACCGGAGATCATTTCATAGGTTCCTTCATCATCTGGTCTCACCAGCACCGGAACAATCACTCCGTTATCCCTGATGCTCTGGACCAGGTCAGACATCTTGTCGTCATCCACTACCTTGAAGGGATGATTCACAAAGGGATAGATCTGGTCAATCCGGATCTCGGTCGTTGCGTCCTTTGTTACCGGAGCGCCAAGCAGCTCCTCAACGGTCTCAAAATGAATCTTTTCTCTCTTAGCAGCCATGCTTCAATACCTCCTGTGTCAGTGCAGAATATGCGGATGCAGCCTTTCCCTTCGGATCATAGTCATAGATGTTTTTGGCAACCATGCTTGTCTCAGAAGCCCGGACGGAAATCGGAATCTCCGTGGAGAACACCGGAATGCTCTTTCCGTAAGCCTCATTCACTTCCTCAATAATTTCCTTCGCATAAAGAGTCCTGCGGTCCACCATGGTGAAGAGGATCCCCTCGATGGAAAGTCTGCTGTTCAGCCTCCGCTTCACGGTGTAGATGGTCTTGATCAGCTGTTGAAGGCCCTTGACCGGAAGATAGGCAGCCTGGACCGGCACCAGAACGGAATCTGCAGATGCCAGGGCATTGACGGTGAGGATTCCAAGGGACGGCATACAGTCGATTAGGATGAAGTCGTACTTCTCCCTGGCCTGCTCAATGTAATATCGAAGAACCAGCTCCCGGCTCATGGCATTCACCATGGAAACCTCCACAGCAGAAAGCTGTATATTGGAAGGAAGCAGATCCATGTTGTCGGATACATGAATCAGCGCCATACCATCCGGGATATCTTCATCATTCACAATTCCTGAAATAATATCTGCGACAGACGCTTCCAGCTTGTCCGGCTCACGATAGCCGAGGCTTAATGTCAGAGATGCCTGAGGATCCAGGTCCATCAGCAGAACCTTCTTTCCTGCGGAAGCGAGCCCTGCCCCGAGATTCATCACGGATGTAGTTTTCCCTACTTTATGCGAAGCTTCGCATAACGTCGGTTATGGAAAGCTGGAGATTATGCAAAGTTCACAGCCATAAGCCTTGATTTTATTGCGTTTCCAGGTTGATTAACTTTGCATAATCCAGCA
>OCVV011266641.1_pt1 | contig 12627 bp, 9 predicted proteins | sample 1539721 | NCBI WGS metagenome assembly OCVV01 (sample SAMN02144230, study PRJEB22623) | gut metagenome | biome: sheep rumen | host: Ovis aries | place: New Zealand
TGCTCTTTTGCTGAGCTTACCTAAAAAGAATCCCAGTTTAAGAATAATGTTTCATCAGATTGATATAAATAATTTTAGGGGTATTAAAAAGACTTCCATAAAAGGACTCGGGCAGGTGAATCTGTTTTGGGGCCGGAATAATTGTGGCAAGTCCTCATTGCTTGATGCCATCTTTTTAGTGGCTGGCCAGTCCAACCCCTTGTTGCCGGTCAACATTAACAGGATGCGAGACTATAGGGGAATCAGTGAGAGTGATTTCGCACTGAATTTCTTCAATCTTGATGAGGAAAACAGAATACAGATTACTGCGTACAATCAGCAACCCCGTAGCTTGACGATATCCGAGTTGCATTCCACCTCATCTAGAGTGGATGTGTTGGATTCCTCAAGCGATCTCTCCACGACCCAACAAGGTAAGCGTTACGGCTATCTTCTTGCGTTTTCTAACGATGGCAAGGGAATGCACTCAAGCCTAATTCTTAGGCAGAAGAATGAGACGGAAATAGAGCAGAAGATAGAGGTAGATAACCATTATTCGGAGAGGCTTAAATGCCGATATATCAATTCGAAATATGATTTTCAGACCTCGGTGGAAGGGTTGTCCACGATAATGGCGAATAAGGCCGAACAATACATCTTGGATGCCTTACGCGTGGTTGAACCAACAATAAAAGATATCCTGTTGTCCCAGTCAGACATTCTGGTAGACGTAGGCCTGCAGAGACGTATTCCGATTAATCTCCTAGGAGATGGCATCCGGAAAATGTTAGCCATCGCGTCTACCATCTATGAGTGTAGAGACGGTATCGTTCTGGTTGATGAAATCAGCAATGGGTTTCATTACAGTGTGATGGAGAACCTCTGGAAGGTGGTATTTAAGGCGGCTCAAGATAACAATGTTCAAATATTTGCATCCACACATGACATTGATTCTATCAAAGGATTAAGCAAAGCCGTAAGGTCAGCGGAAAGACTGCCAGAATCTTTTGTTTCTTGTTTCAAACTTCAAAAAAAAGATGATGAACTGATGTCGTTCTGTTATACCTCCGATCAATTGGAATATGCCATCGAACAAGAGATAGAAATGCGTTAGTCTATGGTTTACATAGTACTTGAAGCCAAAAGCAAAGATACGCCCGAAGCCCATTTTATTCGAGCAGTATTGGATTGTCATTTTCCCCATTCAAAAATTGATGTAGACTACAAGATAGTCTACGCAGACGGAAAAGATAATTTAAAGAATCTTACGCCGATGCTTCAGTCGAATAAAGAAGAAGGGGCAAAGAATGTCCTAATCTTTGATGCTGACAGTCCTTCGAATGGCGGGGGATATGAGCGCAGGAAAAAGGAACTGATAGAAGCCCGAGAACGGTTGGGTTTGGATTTTGATTTGTTCCTGTACCCTAATGACGAGCAAGATGGCGATGTAGAGGTGCTGATGGAGCGTGTGGCCCAAAGGGACAGGCATAGACGTTTCTTTTCTTGTTTTGAAAAATATGAGGAGTGTATATCGCTGGACAAGGATAGCAATGGAGATACGAAATACTCGACCCCCAATAGAAAAGGAAAGTTGCATACGTACATCAGCAGCATGAAGTTGTCAAGCAAGCAAAGAAGGTCAATAGGTAAAGGCGATTGGTTATTCTATAACACAGAATATTGGAATCTAGAGTCAGACGCTCTAACCCCATTGGTCTCCTTTTTGAGAAAATACCTACAGTAGTAATTGGTTTCACAGATGGTATCGATTGGTCATAAGGGTCACCTAGATATCGCAGAGACAGGGCTGTCAATCCTCATTCTTGAGGTGTTTAGCGAAGCCCTATTCGTGTAAGTTGAGTGGTTTGTGTTCAGGTAATAAAACTCGTGCAGATGGCAAAGGAATCGTAGACCCTCAGACCTGAGGAGGTTAGTAATCCCCATCCGCGCCTTGCGATGTCAGAAATAATACACGAATTTTCTGATTTCCTACCATTGAGAAACATGTAAATTTTTAGTTTGTAGAGAACTCAACTTCTTGAGTAAGATAATATCATATCATAATCCATAGTATAGTAATAATAGGTCATGAAAATTTCAGTTGCCGGTACAGGCTATGTCGGATTAAGCATTGCTACCTTGTTGGCTCAGCACAATGATGTCACCGCTGTGGACATTGTTCCCGAGCGTGTTGATTTGGTTAATAATAGAAAAAGTCCTATTCAGGATGATTATATTGAAGCCTATCTGGCTGGTTATAAAGCCGAGAAGGATGAAGATATTAGGGATTGGCGTTCGGGTAGAAGTTCCAAATTGAAGACAATAAATCTAAACCTTCATGCCACCCTCGATTGGCAGAATGGTTACAAAGACGCTGACTTTGTCGTGATTGCTGCCCCGACCAACTACGATACGCATAAGAATTTCTTTGATACCTCTGCCGTAGAAGACGTGATTGACAAGGTGCTGCAGGTCAACCCCAATGCCGTGATGGTCATCAAGAGCACCATTCCTGTTGGCTACACGCGCAGTTTGTATGTCCGATATGCAAACAAGGGGGTAAAACGGTTTAATTTACTGTTTGCTCCTGAATTTCTGAGAGAGAGCAAAGCTCTATATGATAATCTTTACCCCAGCCGAATCATTGTAGGTGTTCCTAAGATTATTGATAGGCCTGAATTTGCAGAGGAAAACGAGGCAATCTTGAAAGTGACAGATGTCGCCTACTTACAGCAAAAAGCGCATGAGTTATCGGATTTATTAAAAGAAGCAGCGATAGGTCCCAGCAAAGACTCAGATTATTGGAAGTCTTGTGACATGGCAGATGTGAAAGCCCACCAAGAGGCAATTCCAAGGCTCTTTATGGGTATGAAAGAGGCAGAGGCCGTGAAACTCTTTGCCAACACCTATCTGGCATTGCGTGTCAGTTATTTCAATGAATTGGATACTTATGCTGAAATGAAAGGTTTGGACACCATGTCCATCATCAATGGCATCGGTCTGGACCCCCGTATTGGCACCCATTACAACAACCCCAGTTTCGGCTATGGTGGCTATTGCCTTCCCAAAGACACTAAGCAGCTGTTGGCCAACTACGAAGACGTTCCGCAGAACATGATATCGGCCATTGTGGAGAGCAACAAGACGAGGAAGGACTACATCGCCGATGCCGTTTTGAAGAAAGCCGGCTACTACGAAGGCAGCAGTTCGTATGATGCCAGTAGGGAACGCCAGTGTGTAATCGGAGTGTACCGTCTCACGATGAAGAGCAACTCCGACAATTTCCGGCAGAGCGCCATTCAGGGCATCATGAAGCGGATTAAGGCTAAGGGCGCCGAGGTCATCATCTATGAGCCCACCCTTCCCGATGGCGACACCTTCTTCGGCAGCCGTGTGGTAAATGATTTGAAAGAATTCAAGAAACAAAGTCTGGCTATTATTGCCAACCGTTACGACGAATGTCTAGATGATGTGAAAGAAAGAGTTTATACAAGAGATTTGTTTAGGAGAGACTAGTCTTACCTTTTTCAAATATCGTTCACAACAGAATAATTGAGTTATAATAATTATGCTCTTTTTGTCTGATTTCGAAAGGGGCTTCCGAGTATAATCTTTATTGAGAATCGGCAAAATATGGCAGGATTAAATAGTAATGTGTGTGAAAAGTCTTTTAGAGTTTATATAAAGAATGTCGCATAATCGGATAGTGATGGTTGTGCTTGTACATATAGTTTAGGTGTTATATGTTAAATCAGAGGACTCTTTTTAATTATACTAAAAATATTGGCGCATATTTCAGTGCATCTTTGATACCGATGCTTTTAAATCTGGTATCAAATCCATTTATCTCAATGAATATGGAGCCAGAGGACTATGCTATTGTGGGTTATTACTCTTCATTTACGACACTTCTCCAACCTCTGATAAATTTTTACATGCTTCATTACTATACGAAACGGTTTTATGAACTTGACGAGGAGGGGCGTCGCATACTTAGATCAACGTTAATGAAGTCGTTAATATGGTTTTCCGGTTTGTTAACTTTGCTAAGTATTGTTGGAGTTATTATATACATAGTATTATTCAACAAAGAAACGTCAATGCCACTTTTTCCATATGTTATAATGACTATGTTGCCACTACCGTTAAGTGGTATCATGTCTTTGACGACGACAGACTATCGGATGTCAAGACAAGCTACAGAATTCTTTAAGTTATCGGTATCAAATGGGGTTACTTTAGTAGTCTTGAATGTTTTTTTCGTGGTAATAATAAAATGGGGTGCTTTTGGGAAAATGTTAGCCCCAATAGTTACAAGTCTTGTTTTTTTTCTGTATTGTTTATACCAGTATCGGGATTTAATTAGGATTCCTTTTAATTGGGATACTTTCAAAAGAATGCTCTTATTTTGCTGGCCCCTTACAATTGCAGCTATGCTTGGTTTTTTTTCCAATGGTTATGACCGTGTACTTCTTGAACGATTAGGTAATACCAAGGAATTAGGATATTATTGTGTAGGAATACAAATAGCTGCTTATGTGAATGTATTTAAGACCGCCATAGGCTCTACATTTCAACCTGATGTTTTTCAAAGTATAGTGCGGCGTGATTGGAAGAAATTGTTCCAAGTAACATTTGTACAAGTTTTTGTTCAGGTTTGTATTGTTGCTGTTTTTATTTTGTTCGCTCCGTTTATTATTAGAATCTTGACAGCGGGACGTTATATGATGTCCGTTGATTATACAAGAATCTTGGTGTTTTCTTCGCTCACGGGTATGCTATATTTCAGCTTGTCTCAAATAACGATTGGCCTAGGCTATACTAAAATTATGCTTATTAATAAGATTGTGTCAAGTATAGCTATGATTGCATTATTTGGTATACTTATTAATAAATATCAGTTTATGGGAGCAGCGTGGGGACAAGTGTTATCGTATGTAGTATTTCTCGTTGGAAATGCTTTTTTATTATTTATATCAATATCCTATAATAAAAAGAGGAATGTCGTTAAGAATACTTGATTTAAAAAATAAGTGTACAGGATGCGGAGCGTGTGCCTCAATATGCCCTAAGTCTGCAATAGAGATGTCATATGATGATGAAGGATTTTACTTTCCTCATCTTAATGATGATTTATGTGTAAATTGCAAGGCCTGTGAATCTGTATGTCATGTACTTAATTTGGATTCTCCATTAGAACCTTCGAGAAATTACTCAGCCTTTATATTAAAATCAAAGGATATAGATGTCGTTCGTAAATCTTCTTCTGGAGGGGCTTTCACTATGTTGGCTAATAGTGTGTTGAAAGAAGGTGGGGTCGTATATGGGGCAAGATATAATTATGAAAAAGAAGTTTTAGAACAATGCTCTACTGAGCATTGTTCAATGGATGAACTGAGAAAATCCAAGTACATAGAGTCTTATACTGGTACTATATTCCGAGATGTTAGAGATAATCTATTGCAGGGGCGGATGGTTCTTTTTTGTGGGACCCCATGCCAGATAGCAGGGCTTACTCTTTTTTTAGAAAGATGCAAAATTCCAACAGACAATCTTGTACGTGTTAGATTCGTATGTCATGGCGTTCCGTCAAATCAGTTCTTTACAGAATATAAACACTATGAAGAAAATCTTCACAGGGCAAAAATGATATATTTTGATTTTAGACCTAAAACACGTGGATGGCGAAGTTCTGATTGGCTTATGAGGTTTTCTAATGGAAAAATAGTTGGTGGGCCGTACTACTATTACTATTACTATTATTATTTTCAATACAATTATTTATTACGACATAGTTGTTATCAATGTGAACACCTAAAACATGAATGTGTGGATTTTACCATAGCGGATTTTTGGGGTATTAAAAAGTATCGTCCGGAAAGTAAAGAAAATGAAGGTCTTTCGTTAGTGTTGACACATACGACTAAGGCTAAAGAGTGTTTATTTAATATAGTGGATGATTGTTTAATAGAAGAATTACCCTTATCAGCAGTCGATTATATTTATAATGGTGCCATTCAAAAGCAAAAATTATTAAGTAAGAGGAACTCAGTGATGGAGCAGGTGAAGAAAAAAGGTTATATGACTATCGCTAATAATACATTGCATAACAAAATTGTTATCAATAAAATACATGATTATCTAGGGAGTTTTAAAAGACGATTCTTAGGATTATGCAAAAAATAGGGATACTCACTTTTCATTCAAGTGATAATTATGGTGCTGTTTTGCAAGCGTACGCTTTGCACAATTTTTTGGTAACCCATCTTGAAGCTGATGTGGAAATCATTAATTTTTCTACTATTGAACAGCAGAAATCTTACCGGATTTTGAATTTCGATAAAAAAAAGTCATTATGGGGTTTATTGTCCGCATTGTTGTATTTATTACTATTTAAACTACCAATTTTTATTCAATTAAGAACTAGAAAGTATAAATTCTCGCGATTCAGAAAAGATTTCTTAATATTGACCTGTCGATTTTGGAATAAAGAAGAGTTATTTGAAAATCTCCCAATGGAGGATGTGTATATTACTGGTAGTGACCAAGTGTTTAACCCCTATGGTAAGTATACAGATGTATATTATTTAGGGTTTAATAAAGGAAAATCTAAAAAAATCGCATATGCCCCGAGTTTTGGGGTTTCTAACTTTAAAGAGTCTGTTGGAGAGAGATTACGTGGGCTTTTGATGGATTTTGATGCAATTAGTTGCAGGGAGCAAGTTGGTGCTGATTTTTTGACAGAAATCCTAGCTAAGCCGATTTCATGTGTAGCAGACCCAGTTTTCCTTCTGACAAAAGAAGAGTGGTTTGATATTGCGAAAGTTCCCAATGCGGTGAAACGCTATAAAGGGAGATTCATTTTTGTATATAGATTAAATGGTGGAAAACCATTAATGAAATTAGCGAAGAAAGTATCTGATGCTACGGGGTTGCCGATAGTATGTCTATCTATGGATTGTCGTAATCGAATGGGGGCTCGCATGATATATACTGCTGGGCCATTAGAAATACTTGGCTTAATAAAGGAATCCTCATACGTTATTACTGATAGTTTCCATGGGACAGCTTTATCCTTAGTTCTTAGGAAAAAGATTATACCATATATTGCTTCACTAAAAAATGCAAGCAGAATTACATCTATTATGGACAAGTTTGATATGTTAAAGAATGTAGTTTACAATGTAGATGATTTTAATATAGATGCATTACGTCATTCTAATTATGAAGTTGCTATGTCTAGATATATAGAATATTCCAAAGCCTTTTTATTAAAGGAAATAAAGCAATAAAGATCCAATTCTAAGATTTTTTTAATTACCTCAAAAGAGATGTGTCGGAATCATAAAAATCTATAGAAATCGTTATGGAGAGAAAGAATTGAAATGATTGACAAATAAATTTAGCAGATACTAGGCATAGTGTTGCCTGAGGAATTGTTAATGTGTATATCAATACTACAAATCTATATCAATAGAATATGAAACTTTGCTGTATTTTTAACTACCCACCGTTATATAGACAGTCTATTTTTTGTAAAATAGATCAGAATTTTGATACTCAGTTTATTTGGGCAGAGGAACTGCAAAAAGGGGTACCATGTGATATTAAGAGAATAGACTATAAGTTATTTAGGAGAGTTCCGATTATTAATGAAAACAAGTTGTTATTTGGTCGCCTGGGTTGGGTGACAAAAATCCAATTACTACCATTTAAAAAGTATAGTACCTTTCTAATAACGGGTATAGGATCATTTTCTATTTTGTCATTTTTAATAATATCTAAACTATTTGGCAAGAAAGTATATGGATGGGGTCATGGCCATAAGAATTTTTCTGGACTTTTGGGTTTATATAATAAAACCATATATAAATTATTGAGTGGTTTTTTTACATATGGTGATAGAGGAAAAGAGCGTTTAGTAAGTTTAGGTATACCAGAGAAAAAAATTCATGTGATATATAATTCTATTGGAGGTCGCTTTAATACAGGAGATAGAAACTCTTGTGAAAGTGATGTGCTAAAAAAACATTTTGGGAATAATTATCCAACTTTATTATTTATAGGACGCTTAACCAGAGTAAAGCAATTAGATTGGTTAATTAAGGCAAAGTACAATCATGATAGAGATGGAATTCATTATAATCTATTGCTAATCGGTGATGGGGCAGAAGGAGAAGAGTTGCAGAAATTAATCCAAAAGTTAGATAATCCTAATGAGGTTTGGCTCTATGGGGATTGTTATGATGAGAATATATTGAATAGTTTAATTTATAATGCAGATTTGTGTGTCTCTCCTGGCAATGTGGGTTTGACAGCACTTCATTCCATGATGTATGGGACTCCTGTACTTTCTCATGATGATTTTGAGATGCAAATGCCGGAGTACGAAACGATTGTTCCAGGGAAGACAGGTATACTATATAAACGTGGTTCTTTTGAGGATTTCTGTAATAAGATAAAAGATTGGCTTATAGAACCGAAAAACAGATTAGAAATTAGACAAAATTGTTTTGAAATGATAAACGGTAAATGGAATTCAGATTATCAACTGGAAATCTTTAAAAAGGTATTTTATGGTTAATAATGATGTAGTATGTGATTAGATACTAATAGCATAGTGTATTCAAATTATCTGACTTTGTGATGGAGTATTAGCTTGATATTTTGGTTAGAAATTGAGTTATTTTTTTGTAAACTCATGTAAAATTTGGCTTCTTAATAGGTATTATATATACAACAAATGAATATTGTATGGATTTCAAATATAACATTTCCCGAGGCACAAGCTCTTCTTGGTGTTAAAAGTAATTTAAAATCATCTGGTGGTTGGCTTTTGGGTTCAGCGGCTGCTCTTGTTGCGCAGCCAGACGTTGTAATATCAGTTATTTCTATAAATAAAGGAGTCTCACGCCTCACACGTCTTGATGGTGAGAAAATATTATATTATATTGTACCATTTTGTAACCGCATAAAAGATTACAATAAATATATGCGGAGGATTAATAATGAGGTTCAACCCGATGTAGTGCATATACATGGTACAGAACTCCCATATGGTCTTTCTTGGTTGACTGTAAATACTTCAGAGAACGTTGTCGTTTCAATTCAAGGGTTAGTTAGTGTGATAGGCCGTTATTATTTAGCTGGCCTTACTCATAAAGAGATCATTAGTAGTATTACTATTCGTGACATATTTCGTAAAACTATTTTAGGCAATCAAAGGGATTTTCAAAGGCGTGGCAAACGTGAAATAGCTGTAATTAAAAGTGTAAAACATGTTATTGGGAGAACAGACTTTGATAAAGCCCATAGTTTATCTATTAATCCAAGATTAAAATATCATCATTGTGAAGAAACTTTGCGCGAGAATTTCTATGAGGGTCAGTGGATGTATAATTGCTGTATTCCACATTCCATTTTTTTAAGTCAAGCGACATACCCAATAAAGGGGTTGCACATTATGTTAAAGGCACTTTCGTTAATTAAATTAAAGTTTCCTGATGTACAATTACGGGTGGCCGGAGGCAATATTGTTAATAATAATAGCATAATTGAGTGTATTCGTCGTTCTGGATACGGAGAAATTATTAATAAAATCATCAAGCGTAATTGTTTAGAAAACAATATCGTTTTTACAGGTCCTTTAGATGCGGAAGGCATGAAAAGGGAATATTTGCATGCGAATGTATTTGTCTGTCCCTCAGCTATCGAAAATAGTCCAAATTCTGTAGGAGAAGCTCAATTATTAGGTGTTCCCATAGTCGCTTCTTTTGTTGGGGGTATACCTGATATGATGAAGGGTGACGAAGACCACTTATATAGGTTTGAAGAGGTTGAGATGTTGGCTGCAAAAATAGTTGAAGTCTTCGATAGTCGAGATAATATAAAAACAAAAACAGAAACGATGCGACTCAGGGCTCAAAAACGACATGATCCGAAGAAAAATGTTCAGCAATTGATGTCTATATATAATTCAATATTAAGAGCAGATTGCTAATGTCACAGGTGTCTCTTAATTTTTGTTAGTGGCTGTTGCGTTATAATATTATTATTGAATTTTAAGATGTCTTATTTGTCTTACTTAAATACTAATGTCAGAGAATAAAGTGAGAATAATAATGAAGACCAGATTTATCAGATATGCGATGATATTGAATGAAAAAGTAAAAATAGAAACGTTACATTTTTTCATTAGTGTCTCTTAAAATGTTTAACATTTTCCGCAATAACTCTTATCTTCACGAGAATCATCCAGATGAATAAATGGAGCGACCTTACGACCCTTGAAAGATTCTCGTGGACGAATGTAATTTCAAGCCACGGACATTTAAAACGCAAGTCAAGTTACTAAAAATATTTTTTTTATAAAAAGCGATTAATAGAATTTAAGAGACGATAGTGGCATTTTTTATTAGTTGTTAGTGAAGGTAGGAATGTTTGTTTCCTTTTTATATGTTTGTTAGTTTGTTCTCTGTGTTTGATATGAATTGAGCGTAGGCTTTCGTCAAGTGTTGTTAGGAAAATACAATTGCAAGTAATTATATGAAGTAGAAAGGTTTATTGATACAAAATCGGTGAAAAAAATATAGTTATCAACATGCAAAAAAATAAAAGTGTTAAAGTTGCGTCTACGACTAATTCTTTAGTTGTGGTCATGTTTGAGTTTCTTCGTGCTGCTGTTTTTAACCGAGAACCAATTCTGAATCAATGTGTTGAGATTGATTGGGACAGCTTGATGGATTTGTCTTCATCCCAAGGTATACTCGCGTGGGTATACGATGGTATATGCAAACTTCCAAATAGGCAGCAACCACCTCGACAAAAACGTATTAATTGGGCCTTATCTGCTCAGGAAATATGGAATAGTCATGCGAAACAAAAAGAGGTTTTATCATATATTATCAATCGCTGTCATGAAAATAATATTCGATTGTTGCTTTTGAAAGGCATTGGTCTTTCCTTATTGTATCCGAAACCAGAATCGAGACCAAGTGGTGATATAGATATTTATTTGTATGGAGATTATGATAAAGGAAATCTTTTATTTAGTGAAAGTGAAATAATTGAGGGTTCGAAACATTCAGAATTTGTGTGTCAGGGTGTCGTTGTAGAGAATCATCGTACCGTTATAAATATTTCTTCTAAAAAGATGCGGCGAATTAATGATTATTTATCAAATTCAACCGCCACTACATGCAGAAGCTTGCTTGGATGTTGTGAGTTCACCCCATTAAGTAATCTATTATTTTTAGTAGTTCATGCATCAAACCATCTCAGGTACGATGAGAAGTCAGCACTTTCCATTCGTTCTGTGCTAGATATTTCTTATTTGATATATAAGTATCCAAACGAGTTAAGTCCCTCTGTATGTAAGAAACTAATGAGCTCTTTCGGCTTAACCTTACCCTTCGAGTTGTTCCTTCGATTAGGGGAATGGATTTTAGGGATTGATATGAAAGAATATTTTGGACGTAAAGTCTCCAAAAGGGATTTAAAAAGAGCGGAAAATTTCCTTATTAATGGTGTTTATAGAAATGTTAATAGAGTCGATTTTTTAGGAGTAGTGCGTTTTCTTGATGCATGCGTGTTGCAGCATCAACGGAGGTGGCGTTTTAAGTTTCTTCCAGATTCTTCAATTCGTCGTATAGAGTCTTTATCTCTATGGAATAGGATTATTAGTCATTGCAGAACTCATTTTTCAAATATTAAGATGAGAAAGAATAGGATGGTCAATTGAATTTTATTTAAACGTCCATAAAAAACTGTGATACTACCAGTGCTTCTTAATCATTGTTAGATTATTTCATATTTATCTTAAGCACATTTAGTTATGGGGAGGAGGTATTGTCCAAGGCTAGGATTTCGTACTTTTTTCCGATAAAAAGGAGCAAAGATGTACGATGGACGATACTTATTCACACAAATCACAATGCATTTGCCCTAAAGGCAATACCGCAGAATCGTTTTCTAAATAAAATGAATGGACGCAGAATTGTATCCTTTTATATTGGAATCACTTGCTTGTCCTCATTTTCGGACAGCCTATAGGATGCGGCACATTCAGAGAACTCACAGACATTACTATGGCTCATGCCAAAAGGGGCAATCTGCTTGGTTTCGGCAACTTGACAGTCGTCAGGAACACGCTTTCCAAAGCCAACATGCTCTGCGAGCATCGGAACTTCGAGGACTTCGCCTTCTATATGGTATCTTTTGCTCAGCGAAGACGAATCACAAGGGAGTTTGAACTTCATGGACGATTCTACGCTGTCGATTCTACAACCATCGACCTCTGTATGTCTGTTTTCCGCTGGGCACTCCTCCGCAGTAAAAAGTCGGGCATCAAAGTCCATACCCAGATTGCCATCACCAGGGAGATATCTGTATTCTACATAATCACAAATGCCAAAGACCACGGCAGTAAGGCCATGGTCTGGATTGACAATGAGTCTAATGCCTGCTAGATTTTCGACCAGGGTTATTTTGACCTCGCAAAGCTTTTTAGAATATATCTCTATGGCAATAGTTCGGAAATAAAATTTTAACAAATCAAGTGGCGCAAGCCGCAATATCATATAGTTCTTTGAAAATTTTGGCATTTAAGGACATGTTAGGTCTGAAACCAGACATGGCAAAAAATCTTTT
>OCVV011268871.1_pt1 | contig 12626 bp, 14 predicted proteins | sample 1539721 | NCBI WGS metagenome assembly OCVV01 (sample SAMN02144230, study PRJEB22623) | gut metagenome | biome: sheep rumen | host: Ovis aries | place: New Zealand
ATTGTGTGGTGAAAAATTATTTAATTCTTTTAAGAGTGACTTAGAAGTTTTAAAACTAAATAATGGTAAAAATGTTATGAGTGACTTTGAATATAAGGATTCTAAGATAATTAAAGTATCAAAAAAGAAAGATAATATATTAGTAAAAGTTGTTTTGAGAGTAAGATTTTTTGATTATGTTATAAATGATAAAACTAAAGAAGTAATCCGAGGTAATGATTATGAGAAGATGGATAATACTTATTTATTAGTATTTTCAAAGAAAAATAAACCATCATCAAATTGCCCTTCATGTGGTGCTGATCTTGTAAATAATAAACGTAAGAAATGTAAGAGCCCTATTATTAATAATTTTGTGTTATATACAAAAAAAATAGTTAAGTAATAAGGAGGTAGAGGAATATGAGAAATAAAAAAGCATTATTAATATTAGTGATATTTATTATTATTCTATTTGTAGTTTTTATAGTAACTGATAAACTGGCTAATGATAAAAAAATGTATCCTTTTCGTGAAATTGATTTTACACTACCTTCAGGGTATGAAGAAGATTTAGAATTTGCTGATTTCAATTATTCATTTGATAGATTATCTTTTATTTCTTCTGATGATGACGATGAGGAGCATACTTGTTCTTTTGATATTGTGGCAGTGTTAAGGAGTAAGAATAGTGTTGGTTTAAAAGAGTATGTTGAAAGAAGGACTAATAGGTTATCTGAATATTATAAGTATTCTCCTATAGAAGAATATGAGGTTGGAAAAACATTATTTTATAAATATAGACAAGTTGATGGATCTGATGCGGAAGATTATTATATTGTTGAATCTTCGAATTATTTTTATGTAATCTCCTTTACTGATTATGAATCATCTTATTCTGCACGTGATGATGAAAAAAAACTTTTCAGTATAGATTTTTGCCAAAACGAAAAAAAAGAATTTCTTAATTCAATTAAAATAAAATAAAAAGTTGGATAATTTTTTCCAACTTTTTTATTCTATATTTGATACTTTTATTATTTCGTTCATATCATCATCATTTGCCATGATGTTTTTATGTTCTTTATTACATTTTGTACATTTATAAAGTATTTTATAAGTGTCTTTAAATTTTTCTATTCCAATTGGTTTTAATAATCCTTTACATGGATTAGCTCTATCTCCAGGATTGATATCTACATGTTTTGAATATAGGCAGTATGGACAATGGTCTCTTGCTGTGTAGTTTGCTTTTTTTACTTCTTTGCCACAATTTTCACATATAAAGTTTTCATCCATCATATTAAATTGTTTCATAAGGACTCCTTTTCTTCTTTATTATAACACAAAATTCTTTTTATTCCTTATTTCATTATGGTATAATATTTATTGTAGTTCGGAGTGATACTTATGGATGTACAATTTAAGATAAATGAATTTGAAGGACCATTAGATTTATTACTTCATTTGATTAAAGAATCTAAGATGGATATTATGAATATTGAGATAGAAAAAATTACCGATCAATATATGTCATATCTTGATTCTTGTGAGAGAATGAATTTAGAAATAGCTTCTGAATATTTAGTTTTGGCTTCTGAATTAATTGAGATTAAGTCTAAGTTATTATTACCTAATGTTAAAGAAGAAGAGTCTGAAGAAGAAATAGAAGATCCAAGAGATGAATTAGTTAAGAGATTATTAGAGTATCAAGCTTATAAAGAAATAACAAAAGTATTACAAGAAAAAGAAGAATTACGTAAAGAGATTTATACAAAGATTCCAGAAAACTATTCTAAATATAGTGATGGAGAAGTTGTAGTTAAGGGTGAATATCAATTAGATGATTTGATTAATGCCTTAAAGAATTATTTAGCTCGTAAACAAGAGAGTAAACCATTAAAAACTAAGGTTACTGTTCATGATATTAGTGTTGCATCACGTAGAAGCGATATTAAGAAAATATTAAGACAAAAAGGAAAGATGTCTTTCTTTGAATTATTTCCTGTTGTTACTAAGGAATATGTTGTTGCAACATTTTTAGCTGTATTAGAAATGGCTAAGGCTCATGAACTTACAATAAAGCAAGATAATGCATTTGACGATATCATATGTGAGGTGATAGCAGATGAATAAGATGGCTGTATTAGAGGGTCTATTGTTCGTTGTTGGTGAAGATGGATTAACACTTGATCAAATAGAAGAAGTTTTAGAAGTTTCTGAAGAAGAGGCAAAAGAATTACTTAGTAATTTAAAGAAATCATATGAAAGTGATGATCGAGGTATTCGTATTGATTTTTTAGGTAATAGATTTAAATTAACTACTAAACAAGAACATAAAGAGTATTATCAAAAATTAATAGAAAATCCAGAAACTAATATTTTAAGTCAAGCGGCTTTAGAGACATTAGCAATTATTGCTTATAATGCTCCTATTACTCGTATTCAAATTGATGCGATGAGAGGTGTATCTAGTGTTTCAATTGTTCGTAAATTAGTTGCGAAGGGATTTATTAAAGAAAGTGGTCGTAGTGATCTTCCTGGTAGACCAATTTTATATGAAACTACTTCTGATTTTTTAGATTATTTTGGTTTATCTACTTTGGATGATTTACCAAATATGGATGATTTTATTGAGGAACAAAGTGAAGTAGAAGATACTGAATCTGATTTATATACATCTAAATATAAAGAGACGGAATAGTCCGCGTCTCTTTTTTTCTTGTTATTTCAATAATTGTTTGTTATAATTTGTTTGTATGCATGTGTGGCGGAATGGTAGACGCGGAGGACTCAAAATCCTCAGTAGGTAACTATGTATGGGTTCAAGTCCCTTCACATGCACCAGTGAAGATTTTGTTCGAACTATTCGAACTTTAAATATAAATATCAACTCAGTTTTGGTTGATATTTTTTGTTTTATAAAAAATTATCCTACTAGGAGTTAAAGAAACTTATGCTTTAATTGTTAAATATTAAAAATATATGCTATACTATGATTGTTGAGTGATATTTATATCATTTGTTCTATTTTTAATAGTATAGCAGTAAATAAATAATGGAGATAGTATGTATGATAGATTATTCAAAATGTTTAAGATATGAAGATGCTTTAACTGATAATGAGATATTTACTTATGCAAAGTTAATTGATCAATTTGAAAAAGGAGAAAGTGATTATTCTGCTTTGAAATCTGATTTCTTACTACAAGGTGTAAATCTTGAGGCAATTCCTGTGGATATTTCTAATAAAATGATGACAGTTAATGATGCTGAAGATTATAAAAAGAGAGTATCTGAACAAAAATATATTTCTGATGATATTAGTGGATATTTATTAAATGCTGAAGATTATAAAAATGTTATTTTTTATATGGATTATAAAGCTATTGAAGTTTTAGCAAATCATGGTATTCCTGAATATCAACAAAAATTGATTGGTATTTTATCTACGCAATTAACTCATTCTTCTGATTCTAATGATGAGATTAGTGCTAAAAGAACTATGTGGAAAAGAAGAATTGATGAATTAAAACAGAGTATTGATTCTAATAAGAAAGTAAGATAAAAAAAAATAATATATTTATTTATATTGTTTTATGCCGAAATAGCTCAGTTGGTAGAGCAACTGATTCGTAATCAGTAGGTCCTTGGTTCAATTCCGAGTTCCGGCACCATGCCGTAATAGTATAATGGTATTACGAGGCCATGGTAAGGCTTTAATCTAAGTTCAATTCTTAGTTACGGCACCATATAGAAATTAGATCGAACTTTTTATAGGGTTTGATAATAAGTGGACAATCAATTCTAAATTAGGATTGATTTTTTTTTCTTGTTTTGAAAGATAGATTATTATATATTAAGTGATAAAGGAATTGTGGTAGTATGAGAAAAGTTTTGAATAATAATATAAAAATCATTGATGTAATAAATGATGATAATAATGAATTACCATTTGTTATCAGTATCCCACATAGTGGATTATATTTAACTAAAAATATGAATGATAATATGAATGATGATGTTATATTAGCAAATAGCGATTGGTATTTATCGGAATTATATTCTTTTTTAAAAGAATTAGGTTTTACTGTTGTAATTAATAATATAAATAGATATGTTATTGATCCAAATCGTGAATTATCTTTTGAAAATAAAGATAATTACTCAAAATCATTAATATATATGAAAACTACATTTTTAAAAGATATCTATAAGAATTCTCCTACAGAAGAAGAAATAAATTATAGAATTGATAATTTTTATCAAAAATATCATAATGAACTACAAAAACAAATAAACAAAAAGCTTAACTACTTTGATAAAGTTTTTTTAATTGATTTACATAGTTTTGGAAAGAATATTGAAGCAGATATAGTACTCGGAAATGATAATAATAAAACAATGAGTAAAGAACTATTTGATAAATTTAAAGATTGTTTTACAAATAATGGTTTTATAGTTAGTGATAATATTCCTTATAAAGGTGGATACATAGTTAGAAAATATGGAGCTTATGAGAATTGTGAATCAATACAAATAGAATTATCATATAAGTCTTATATAGAGAATAGAGAATTTATAGAAGAAGAATTGCCAAAAATTAATCAACATTTAATGAGTGATTGCCAAAAAAAATTGAAGAAGACATTTAATTCAGTTAAAAACAATATTCAACAATAAGCAATAACGAATACTTTAGTTCAATAGTTTTTTTGTTGTATTTTTTGCAAGATGTTTTTTAGAACAGAAATGTTCTTTTTTAATTTTCTTATGATATAATTATTGCAGAATAGGGAGGATTTATGAAAGCTATTGGAGAAATTACATTTGATGTATTCTATTTAGTTTTTGCAGGTTTAGTTGCTTTTTTTCTTATAAAGAATGCTAAACGTGGTGAGGGGAAAATGATGGGGTATGCTACATTATTTTTAGTAGTAGGAGATGCTTTTCATTTAATTCCTAGAATGGTTGATTATTTATTAACAGTAGATCTTACAGGATTTTTAGGTTTTGGTAAATTAGTTACTTCTTTTACCATGACCATTTTCTATGTATTTTTATACTGGATTTATTTTCAGTTATATCATGAAAAAGAAAAACATAATGTTAGTTTAACTTTTTACTTTTGTATGATTGTTAGATTCTTTATGTTAGTTTTACCTACTAATCATTGGTTTTCAAATGAAGGTACGGTATTTATGGGCATAATTAGAAATATACCTTTTGTTATTATGGGTGGTATAGTTCTTTTAATGTATTATAAAAGAAGAAAAAGAGTTGAATTATTATCTAATTTTTGGATTTATATTTTATTATCATTTTTGTTCTATTTACCAGTTGTGTTATTTGCAAGTACTTATCCAATAGTTGGAATGCTTATGTTACCAAAGACTATATGTTATATCTTAATGATTAATTGCTTTTTAAGATATGCAATATATTTTTGTGTCCCATTGGATGAGAATGGGATTGACTATGATAAAAAGAAGTAGTTAATATACTTCTTTTTTTCTTGACATTACCTTTATGTTTTTGTTATCATGGAAAACAAAATATAAAGGAGGATTTTGATATGACAAAAGTTTTAGATGATATTTCAAGAACATTTAATGAATACCTATTATTACCTAATCTTACTGATGAAAGATGTATACCAGGTAATGTGAGTTTACGGACTCCACTTGTAAAATATAAAAAAGGAACTGAATCAAAGTATTATGCGAACGTACCCATGGTCTCTGCGATTATGCAGTCTGTATCAGGAACTGATATGGCAATTGCATTAGCAAGAGAAGGTGGGTGCGCTTTTATTTATGGATCACAAAGTATAGAAGATGAAGCTGAAATGGTTAGAACTGTTAAGAAATACAAGGCTGGTTTTATTGAGAGTGATTCTAATGTTAAAAGTGGAACACCTATACGTGATGTTATTGCATTAATTGAAAAAACTGGACATTCTACTGTTATGATTACTAAAGATGGTACTAGTAAAGGTAAATTTATTGGAATGGTTACTGATAAAGATTATCGTATTTCTAGAATTAATATGGATGATCCAGTTGATTTATATATGACACCTAAGAAAAAGGTTGTTTGTGCTAAAGTTGGTATTACTTTGAGTGATGCGAATGATATGATTTGGGATAATAAAATTAGTTGTTTACCAGTTCTAGATGATTCTGGAAATTTAGATAGTTTAGTATTTAGAAAAGATTATGAAAGTGATAAGAATAATCCTAATTCTTTATTAGATGATAATAAGAGCTATATTGTTGGAGCTGGAATTAATACTCGTGATTATTTGGAACGTATTCCGGCACTTGTTGATGCAGGAGTAGATCTTTTATGTATTGATTCTTCTGATGGTTATAGTGTTTGGCAAAAGAATACAATTGCTTTTGTAAGAGAGAAGTATGGAGATTCTGTTAAGATTGGTGCAGGTAATGTAGTTGATCGTGAGGGATTTAATTATTTAGCTGATGCTGGTGCTGATTTTATTAAAGTTGGTGTTGGTGGAGGAAGTATTTGTATTACTCGTGAAACTAAAGGTATTGGTAGAGGACAAGCTAGTGCTTTAATGGATGTAGTTGCTGCTCGTGATGAATATTTTAAGAAAAATGGGGTATATATACCTATATGTAGTGATGGTGGAATTGTTCATGATTATCATATAATTCTTGCTTTAGCTATGGGTGCTGATTTTGTTATGATGGGACGTTATTTTGCTAGGTTTGATGAAAGTCCTACTCGTGTTGTTAAAAGAAACGGTACATTCTACAAAGAATATTGGGGTGAAGGAAGTAACAGGGCTAGAAATTGGCAAAGATATGATTTAGGTGAAAATAAGAATAAGCTTAGCTTTGAAGAAGGAGTGGACTCATATATCCCTTATGCTGGTAGTCTAAAAGATAATTTAAGTGTAACTGTTCATAAGATAAAATCTACTATGTGTAATTGTGGAAGCATTACTATACCTGAGTTTCATGATAAAGCTAGACTAACTTTAGTTTCTAATGTAAGTATTAAAGAAGGTAGTGCTCATGATGTAGTTTTAAAAGAAATTGAAAATAAATAAATTAGTGTCTTTTTCTATCTTTTCTTTTATGCTATAATGTATGTTATAAGGGTACGTGGTGATATTAGATGATAGAGAAGATAAAGGGCTTCATCAAATTCATTGGGTTCATCATACTTTCCATTGTAGTATTCATAAGCGTTTATACTTTTGTGTTTACTCAAGTAATGAAGAACGATTATGTTAATCTATTTGGGTTTAGCTTCTTTACTGTACGAAGCGGTAGTATGACTGGAACCATTGAAGTTAATGATGTAATAATTGTTGATGTAAATAAAAATGTTCATGAAAACGATATTATCACTTATTATGATGAGCATGATGATATTGTTACACACCGTTATATTAAGACTGAAGGTGGAAAACTGATTACTCAGGGAGATGCTAATAATACGCAAGATGCTCCAATTGATAGAGATGATGTTATTGGTAAAGTAATCTTTGTTTTTTCTCCTAATCTAGCTGTTAAATTATTCTCTGTTATCCTTATCATTGTAATATTCCTAGTACTTATAAACTTTGATGAATTAATTAAAAAATATGTTTTAGATGTAGACGAAACCGATAATAAAAAAGATGATGCTAAAGTACCTGAGGTGTTACCACAGGATGTATTTAGCAGTCCTGAAGATCGTAAAAACTATAAATCTAGTGGTCTTACAGTCTCTATCCCTTTATATGAGATTGAAAGAATGAAAAAAATGCATGAAGTTGAAACTAACTCTAGTGCCCTTGTTGATTTCGAAGGTAATGTAATTGATGAACCTGATAACACTAGTCGTAAACAAAAAGAAAAAGAATTAGTTGAACTAATTGAAAGTCTTTTAAGAGTAAAAAATGATAATCTTCATACTACGAAGATTAATAAAGAGTGGTTGGAGAAATTCCAATATGTTTATAAGTTAGTTAATATTATTCAAATTTCTGATACTAAGAGTTTGGAAGATGCAGTTAGACATCCATCTTTTAAAGAAATATATGATTATGATTTAGATAAGATTGGATTATATGAAAATTTACGTAATCGTTTATATGAAATGCCTATTTATGTATTCTTAAAGATCTTATGTTATGCAGTTTTATATAATGATGCTGAATTCTTTGATGCGGTATTTAAAATTATGAAATATAAAGTTCTAATTGATAAGAATGGAATATTTAAGAATATTGATAAAGAATCTAGTTATGAGAAGAGACAAGTAAAAGCTCTAATTGCATTTATGCAAAAACTATCATTAAGTTATGATAATAATAAAGTATTTGAACTAGATAGAATTGAAAGACTTGTAAAAATAAAAGGATATGTTAATGAATAACATATCTTTTTGTGTTATATTAATTAGTAGGTGAAGTAGATGAACGATTTAATTGATCAATATAGATATTTAGTAGGTGGATATTATGGGATGTGTTTAATGGATGAGTATCCTCTTAAAGAATATACACTACAAGATATTAAGAATTATGTTATTGATTTTATAGAGATAAATCCTATTGATAATTTTGATTATAAAAAAGAAGCGGAAATAATTAAAGATACAGTTAGTGATAGGGTTAAACTACAAGATTTATTACTTGTATTAAATAAGATTAATGCGAAAATGGAGATTGTTTTCTTAGTTAAAGCTAAATTAAGAGAATTAGGTAGAAGAGATAATTTTTAGTTTAAAAAAAATAGTAAGTATGATATATTTTTATTATAAGGTGAGGCTTATGAAAAGAATAAAATATATTATACTTTTTTTAATTGTTGGGGCTTTAGCTGGTTGTGGATATAAATATGCTAGTTTTACTAGAGAAATAAGACATAGTGGTTTTACTTTATCTAGTTTCTCTTTTAAGTGTCCTCCTATTTATAATGAGGATGGGAGTGGTGATAAACCTGCTTTTTATATCGGTAATTATATAATAACTGAATCTGGTACTTTATATGAAACTAATTTAGGTAAACCTTATTCTAATGATATGAATTGTAGAAAGCCTAATTTTCAAGAAAAAGTAGCTGCAATATTTGATATGAAGATAGTTAAGACTTCTGATGGAGAATTTTATTATTTAAGTGGTAGTGAAGAAGTTCCTGCATATTCAATTGTTCCTGAGTCTGATGAGGATTATCGTTTATATGAAATATTACTTAGAGAGGATTCTGTAGTTAGAGTTGTTACTGTAAATAGTAAGGGTGGTATTTATTACGTATTAAAGAATGATGGTAATATTTATCAATATAATATTATAATGGAAAATAACGAATGGTTATTAGATACTACAGAGTTGGCTTATAGTTATAATGAATTTGGTTCTAAGATTAAAGATTTTAATTATAATGGTAGTAATTCTACTACTTATATTAAAAATGAAACAAGTTACTATCGAATGATGGTTACTAATCAAGAGAAGTGTTCTAAATATGCAGATGTTGCTTGTGAATATAAATTAAAGCTTGATGAAGGACTAAAAAATACATATGATAAGATACTTGCGTATAATGGATCAACATTAATTACCAATTATGGAAAGATTTTTAATGTAAATAATTAGAATAAAGCGTGCTTTATTCTTTTTTTCTGTTATAATAGTGTGTCAAGTGAGGGATTATATGTTTATTATAGGAAAAAAAGAGGATAAAGTAGATGAAGGTTTACGAAATTGTTTAGGTGCGAATAATATTAATATTATTTATGATTATTTTGATTCTTATTATTCAGTTATGCATCAACAAGATGAAATTAATGATTGTAAGAGACAATATAATAATGCTAGTAATCGTTATTATAATGCTTGTTTTACTTGTTGGGGTGCTTTAGGCTTTTTACTTAATTATCCTAAATATAATAATTTAGGTAGAGAGATGGACAGAACTAATGATGCTTTAAGAAAGAGTGAAGATGATTTTCTTTTAATGGAAGGCAATTTAAATAAAAGTTATCAAAGTTTTTTAGATTCTGATATATTGGTTCGTATGGAAGGGGCAAGAAATTTTTATTCTACTGTAGCTAGTGAACCTACTAGTGAAGATTTATTAAAAGACTTAATTCTAAATAACGAATTAGATTTAATAGAAGATCATTTTATTGATAAACTAGAATATGATGTTGATAAGAGAATTTCTAAGAAACATAAAAAGGATAATTATCATAATTATGAGTTATTTGAAGAAAGATTATATAATGTGGCTTTACAAAATCAATTATTAAAGAAAACAATTGAGAATCATTATGATGCAGATGTTGTTTATGATGTTATTGATACGTGTTATTCTGCATTACAAAGAAGAGATACTGCATTAAATACAGCTCGTTATGATTATTTAAATGATGATATTCAAGAATATATTGATGAAACTAAAAAGGGTATTCATATTACTAAACATAATAAAACTAAAAGGAGATAGATTTTATCTTCTTTTTATGTTATAATTTGTTTGATTTTGAGGTGATACTATGTTACTTGCAGATAAATGGAAAGATTATGAATTAATAGATGCTTCTTTAGGAATGAAGTATGAGCGATGGGGAGATGTTTTCTTATTAAGACCTGATCCACAAATTATTTGGGATAATGGTGATTTAATGGAAAAGTATAAGAATCAACTTCATGCTGTATATCATCGTAGTAATAAAGGTGGAGGTTCTTGGGAAAATTTAAAAGTAACTCCAGCTTCATGGACTATTAAGTATGATAATTTAGTTTTCCACATCAAACAAATGGGATTTAAGCATACTGGGCTATTTCCAGAACAAGCAGTTAATTGGGAATTTATGATGAATAAGATTAAGAATAGTGGAAGAAAAATACGTGTTCTTAATTTATTTGCTTATACAGGAGGTGCAACAGTTGCATGTCTTTCAGCTGGTGCTCATGTTACACATGTTGATTCTTCTCGTGGCATGGTAGATTGGTGTAAGGAAAATGTTGCTGATTCTGGTTATCAAGGAGAAAATGTTCGATATATTGTAGATGATGTTGTTAAATTTGTACAAAGAGAAGCTCGTCGTGGAAACACATATGATGCAATTGTTATGGATCCACCAAGCTATGGTAGAGGAGCTAACGGTGAGGTTTGGGATATAGAGAAAAATCTTAACTTTTTAATACAAGAATGTATGAAGATTTTAAGTGATGAACCTTTATTTTTCTTGATTAATTCATATACTACTGGTTTTTCTAGTCATGTTTTAGAAAATATATTAAAGTTAACTGTTAATAAAAAGAAATCTGGTAAGATTACTTGTGGTGAAGTTGGATTACCTATAAAGAATGGAGATTTCGTATTACCTTGTGGAATATACGGAAGATGGGAAAGTAATGAGTAAATTAAATGTTTTATATGAAGATAATCATATTATAGTTGTAGAAAAGCCTATTAATGTACTAAGTCAGGGAGATGCTACTGGTGATAAAGATTTACTTACTATGGTTAAGGAATATGTTAAAGTAAAGTATAACAAGCCAGGAAATGTTTATATTGGTCTAGTTCATCGTTTGGATAGGCCTGTAGGTGGAGTTATGGTTTTTGCACGTAGTAGTAAGGCTGCTGCTAGACTTAATAAAGAAATTCAAGAACATAAAATGAAGAAAAAATATATGGCTGTTGTTCATGGAAATATTATGGATAAAGGTACATTTAAAGATAAACTTGAAAAATTAGAAAACGGTAATACTGTTTTATCGTGGGATGGAAAAGATGCGGAATTAAGTTTTGAGAAACTTGCTTATGATGAGAAGTCTAATACTAGTTTAGTTTCTATTGATTTAAAGACTGGTAGACATCATCAAATTCGTGTCCAATTTGCCTCTCGTGGATATTCTTTATGTGGTGATCAACGTTATGGTAGGGTTGATCATACACAACTTGCATTATTTGCTTATAAGTTAGAGTTTACACATCCTGTAAGTAAGGAATTAATGAGTTTTGAAGTAAAACCACCTTGTGAAGGATACTGGAAAAATTTTTCAGTGTAAAGTTTGTAAGATTATGAAAAATGTTTGCATTTCAAACATTTTTTTGTTATTATTAATGTAGATTAAAAGTAAAGAATAGAGGGATTATTATGAGTTTTCAATTCGATTGGTTTTTAACTTTACCAGGGATGTTTATTACTGGTGGTGTAATTTTACTACTAGTAGCCCTAATTATATTAATAGTAACAAATAAAAAATCTAAAAAGGAACCTAATCCATTAGCTGCACCTGCTGCAGTACCTGGAACTGATCCTAATGCTGTTGGTGTTGCACCTGTTGCTCCTGTAGCTGATCCTAATGCTGCAGTTGTACCTGCTGCTCCAGTAGTGGATCCTAATGCTGCAGTTGCTGCTGTACCTGAAGTTGCACCTGCTGCTCCAGTTGGTGGTGTTCCTACACCTGAGGTTGCTCCTGTTTCTACAGAACCTCAAATGGTAGATCCTGCTGCTGTTATGGCTGCTACTGCTAATACAGATCTTTCACCTGCAGTTCCTACTATTGCTGCTCCAGAAATGGCTACTCCAACAGAAGCTGCTCCAGTTGTTGATCCTGCTGCAGTTGCTGCAGTAAATCCTGCAGCTGCACCTGTTGCACCTGCCGCTCCAGC
>OCVV011356529.1_pt1 | contig 12623 bp, 9 predicted proteins | sample 1539721 | NCBI WGS metagenome assembly OCVV01 (sample SAMN02144230, study PRJEB22623) | gut metagenome | biome: sheep rumen | host: Ovis aries | place: New Zealand
CCCGATATGCAGGGAGCAGAACTTTGTTCTGCGTATCTGCAAGGGCATTTAGATAAATTATAATGAATGCTTTGCATTCATTATACCATACATCTGCGCCAAAGTCAATTGATGACATAAAAAAGTCACAAGCTTTGCTTATCCGAGAGGCTTTAGCTTCGGTTTTCTTTGATTCAGGGTCTTGACACAGAACCTTTAATGGTATATAATAATCTATGTATGAAAACTGCATGAGCAGTAAAAGATAGAAAAAGAAAAGAGACAAAACACTTTTGGAGGATACCTATGAACAGAATTCTTTGTTCTGTAACGGCAGCCCTATGTGCAGGACTTGTGCTTGCAGGCTGTGATAATCCGTTTTCAAAGAAAAAAAACGAAGACAATACTATGTCGGGCTACAGCTACACTGCCGACAATACTGTCAAGGAACAGGCATACAGCTGGCTTATTAAGCCCTCGATCGATGCCGATAACATCATCACCTTTGATGCAAGTCAGGTTGACCCTGACAACGAAAAAAGCACTATGACCGAAAATTACTCGATCATCAGGCGAGACGGCAAGTACGGGCTTATTGATTACGGCGCAAATGTTGTAGTTCAGCCTGAGTATGATGACTTTTACACCTGCTGGTGCGGTGAGATAGTACTGTACAGGGAAGCCGAAGATGACTACGGAAATGAGTATACCGAGTACTGCACTATTGACAGCTCGCATCAGACAGTTGATTATGTCAGCGACCATGAGGATAAGTCACCGTCATATTTCTGGAATGAAGACGAAAAACAGGTCTATGTGAAATATGCAGATGATGACTACGGAAGCAAGTATACGGGAAAGAAGACTGTTGTAGTCGGTCAGGCGGATATTGAAAGCGCAGGCGGTGACAGCTACGAGATCACTCCTAAAGAGAACAGCCTGTACGGTCTGGCTAAAAAAGACGAGCTGATAATCGAGCTGAAATATAAGGACTATTACGCGCCTTCATTCAAGGGCGCAGGAAAGACTGCTATTGCTTTCTGCGATACGAATGACAAATGGGGCTATGTGGGCTCTGACGGCAAAGTGCTTGTGGACTTCAAGTGCGGTGCAGACCTAAATGCCTACTGCGGCGAGCTGATAGATAATATAGACAAGTCTCACCCTTATCTGTACTCGGCAGACTTTGTGCCTGTACTGGTGGATTCGTTCTATGGATACTATAATTCAGACGGAGAATGTGTGGTAACCCCGGGAGAGTTTGAGCAGGCAAGGCCTGTTCACAACGGAAGAGCGTGGGTGCGTTCAGATGGAATGTGGGGAGTTATTCAGTTAGGAGAGATAGTTGAGCCGATAGTGACTACAACTACCACAACTACAACGACTACTACTACCACATGGCAGACCTGGACTACTACCGAGGAAACTACCGAGGAAACAACAACAACAACTACTACCGCTGTAACGGCAGCTCCTGTGATAACAGAGACTTCGCCCGTTGTTACCGATCAGCCTGTTGTTTCCGAGGATACAGGTCTTGTGCCTGCTGACCCCGTTGAACCTGCAGTGCCGGTTGAGCCTGTAGTGCCCGAAGAGCCTGTTGTGCCGGATCAGCCTGTGCAATATTAGAGATCAAGGAGATGCAGAACGCATCTCCTTTTTGTTTCGGGAAATAGTTTAAATTATGATTGACTAACTCAATAAAGTATGCTATAATCAGTTAGTAAATTAAACTATTAAGCAACTACTTAAAGGAGGTTGGAAAATGCCAAACACCAATGAATACATCTGCCCATGCTGCGGCGGTGCTATTCAGTTCAGTGCTTCCACTCAGAATATGCGCTGTCCGTACTGCGACAGTGAGTTTTCTGTCGAAGCTGTTGTGGACTACGCAAAGCACCTGCAGGCTGACGGTCAGGACAATATGTCATGGGAAGAGCGCAACAATGACTGGTCCGAACAGGAAGCCGAGGGTATCAGGGTTTACCACTGCTCATACTGCGGAGGAGAGATCTACGGCGATGACAACACTGCCGCTACTACCTGTCCGTACTGCGACAATCCTGTTGTTATGCAGGGTCAGGTGTCGAACTCACTGAGGCCTGATTACATAATCCCCTTTATGCTTGAGAAAAAGCACGCTGTTGATTCATTCAAAAAGCACCTTATGGGAAAGAAATTCCTGCCTAAGGTCTTTAAGGACGAAAACCATATCGAGGAGATAAAGGGTATGTATGTGCCGTTCTGGCTCTTTGATACAGGTGTAAACGGTACGATCAGATATAAGGGTACTAAGGTTCGTCACTGGAGCTCGGGAAACTATTACTACACCGAAACCAGCCACTACTCAATTGTCAGGGGCGGTGCTATGCAGTTTGACAACATAGCTATCGACGGTTCTTCAAAAATGGCTGATGACCTTATGGAGTCGGTATCTCCTTTTGATTTCAGAGCAGCTAAGCCGTTCTCTACTGCGTACCTTGCAGGATATGTAGCTGATAAGTATGATGTCACTGCCGAGCAGACTATCGACCGTGCAAACTACCGTGTGCGTGAAAGCGTTGATACTATGTTCAGAAAGACCGTACAAGGCTATCAGTCTGTTAATATTGAGAATACTAACCTCAATCTCCAAAATGCAAAGGCGAAATATGCTCTTTACCCTGTGTGGATAATGAACACAAAGTGGAAGGGTCAGATGTATATGTTCGCTATGAACGGTCAGACGGGAAACTTCGTAGGAAACCTTCCGCTTGACAAGAAAAAATACTGGAGGACATTCTGGTCACTGTTTCTGCCGATAACAGCAGGACTGTACTTTCTCTTCTGGTTTGTTCTGGGAGCGTATGGCCTATGAAAAAGATAATTTGTACTTTACTTTGCCTGCTCAGCTTTGCAGGACTTCCGTTCTCCGCTTATGCAGAGGAGGAGAGCACATACCTCAGAATTGCAGATTACAGAGCAGGCTTTATAAGCAGCCAGCTTGATACGCTTGAAAGCGAGCTTAACTCGGTATATGATGAATACGGTGTGAGTGGTGCGATTATTATCTCAGACGTATTTGAAAGCATTTCAGAGGAGCAGGCAGTGCAGTTCTGTCAGGACAATGACATACTCAGTGACAACTGCGTGGTGCTCACCTACAGCTTCAATGATAATTATTTCAATGTACTTTCTCTGAGTGACGAGCTGAATATGTTCTCAGATGCCGATACACTGAAAGCATTTGAAGGTCAGCTGAATGAAATGTACGATCAGCTCGGCTACGGTATCTGGTCAGCTGAGTATGCCTATACCGTGTGCGACAGCTTCTGCACCGAGCTTTCAGATTTGTCCGATGCAGCAGCCAACGGAACACCGCTTGACAAAGGGTATTTTGCAGGCTATGGATATGAATTCAGACAGAGCTTGGAGGAATCGGCTGCAGATACCGAAGCGTCTTCGGACAGCGCCTATGACAGCAACGGCTTTGCGTACTACAGCCACGATAACGCAGGCTGGATAAACGAATACGAGGATACACGAACTATCCCCGACCACAGGCTGGTTCCGAGACTGGTTGATGAAGCCGATCTGTTAGGCGAAACAGCAGAAGCAGAGCTTATCAAAAAGCTTGATACGATCAGTGAAGAGCATCAGTTCGATATAGTAATAGTTACCAAGAAGAGCATAGGAACAAAGAGCTCGGAGGCTTACGCTGATGACTACTTTGACTATAACGGCTTTGGCTACGGAACTAACCATGACGGAATACTCTTCCTTATCAGCATGGAAAACCGTGACTGGGCTATATCCACCTGCGGCAAGGGCATACCCTATTTCACTGACAGAGGTCAGCAGTATATGCAGGACAAATTCCTGCCGCCTCTCAAAAACGGTGATTACGCTCGTGCCTTTACCACCTTTACTGACCTGTGCGAGGACTTCATAATTCAGGCTGAAAACGGCAAGCCCTATGACTACGGCAATCTGCCGAGAGCGCCGTTCAGCCTTGTTGCTCTCGCTTCGGCTTCGGTACTCGGACTGCTTATTGCTTTCATTGTCTGCACGCATCACAAGCGTCAGCTTACATCTGTTGCCTTCAAGAAGGGTGCGGCTGATTATTTCAGACCCGGCAGCTTCAATCTGGCACAGAAGGACGATATTTTCCTTTACAAAAACGTATCCAAGGTACGACGCGAGACTTCCTCAGGCGGTCATGGCGGACACGGCGGCTCGTCATCCCATCACAGCTCCTCGGGGCGCTCTCACGGCGGCTCTCACGGACACTTTTAATTAGGTTAATAGGTATTTAGGGAATAGGTAAGGAGTCCGCTTTGCGGACTAATGCCCATTCGGGCACGTAGATAGTGCAAAATTTTTCTATTGCTGTTCTACAGAAAAATAGAAAAGCAAAAGGCTCCGAAAAAAATCGGAGCCTTAACTTTTACCTATCACCTATGGGTATGGGGCAAAGCCCCATTTTAAATCATCGCCGAAGGCGACACCATACCTATTCCCTATTCCCTATTACCTATTACCTGAAAGCTAAAAAGACAGTTGGTCGGGGTCTTCGATGTCCTTTGCAAAGCTGCCTGCTACAGGGATAGTTTTGCTCTTGTACTTTTTGAGCTCCTCTGCCTGCTCATCAGTAACGATGAATGCACGGTCTACTACGCTCTTTGCCTTGCAGGTCATGCACTGAACACCTATGGTGTCCCTTGCTGCCTTCGGGAGAAGAAGCGCTGTATTGAAGATCATTGCTCTGCCGTTTGTGGTGCGGAGCATGATATTTGCATTCTCGGGAACATGGAACATAGCTACCAGCTTGCTCTTTGCACTGTAGGCATTGGCAAGCTTCTTTCTATTGGTCTTGGTCTCATAAGCCGAAAGCGGTACCTTTGCGACCTTTCCGTTCTCAAAGCAGAAAAGAATATATCCCGAATAATCCGTAGTTGCAACCATGAACTGCACAGCCTCGCCCTCATCAAAGGAGAGAACGGCAGGAATATAGTCTCCGAGAGCGCTGGCTTTAGTGTCCGAAAAAGCGGACGCTTTTGTTTTGTATACTGTCGCTGAGTTCGTAAAGAACAGGAGCTCATACTTGTTTGAAGCGTCGATCTCCTGACTCTGGAAGTCGCCCTCCTTAAACTTCTGGTCGCTCGCCATTCTGAGCGACTGCGGTGTACACTTTTTGAAATAGCCGCTGTCAGAGAGAATGAACTTGCACTGATAATCGGGCACCTCTTCCTCAATGCTGACCTCTTCAATATCGGTCTTGTAGAAGAACTGTGTGCGCCTTGGCTGACCGTACTTCTTGATTATGTCTTTAAGCTCGTTTACAATGATGTTCTTGATCTTACGGTCAGAGCCGAGTATCTCTTCAAGCTCTGCAATATCTTTTTCGAGCTTGTCGGTCTCGGCGGTACGCTTTAAGATATACTCACGGTTGAGGTGACGAAGCTTTATCTCGGCAACATACTCGGCCTGTATCTCATCTATTCCGAAGCCTATCATAAGGTTCGGTACTACCTCGGATTCCTCATCAGTCTCACGGATTATCCTGATAGCCTTGTCAATGTCGAGAAGTATTTTTCCGAGACCCTTTAAGAGGTGAAGCTTATCCTTTTTCTGGCGGAGTTCGTTCGCTGTACGTCTGCGGACACACTCCATACGGAACTTTATCCACTCGTCAAGTATCTCGTAAACACCCATGATTTTCGGGTATCCGCCGACCAGGATATAGAAATTGCACGAATATGCGTCCTGAAGCGGTGTAAGCTTATAAAGCTTCTGCATAAGCTTGTCAGGGTCAACGCCCTTTTTGACATCTATACCTATCTTCAGACCGTTAATGTCGGTCTCGTCACGAAGGTAGGATATTTCCTTGATCTTGTTTGCCTTTACAAGTCCTATGATCTTTTCGATGATAGCTTCAACTGTTGTGGTGGCAGGAATCTCGGTTATCTCCAGAGTTCTTGATGCCTTGTCAAACTGGTATTTTGCCCTGAGCTTTACAGAGCCCTTTCCTGTGCGGTATATCTTGTCAAGCTCCTCCTCATCATAGAGAAGCGATGCACCGCCCGGGAAGTCGGGGCCTTTGAGGGTTTCAAGGAGGTTGAAGTCCTTGTTTTTCATAAGACCTATAGTTGATTCGCATATCTCGGTCAGATTGAATGAGCACACCGATGATGCCATTGAAACTCCGATACCGACATTTGAGTTCACCAGTATCGAAGGAAACCTTACAGGCAGGAGAGTCGGCTCTGTGGTGGTGTTATCGTAGTTCGGGACAAAATCTACAGTATCCTTGTCTATATCTCCGAAAAGTTCGTTACAGATCGGCATGAGCTTTGCCTCGGTGTAACGGGCAGCAGCATAAGCCATATCACGGGAATACGCTTTACCGAAGTTACCCTTGCTCATTACATAGGGGTGAAGAAGAGCCTCATTGCCCTGTGAGAGCCTGACCATAGTTTCATAAATTGCGGCATCACCGTGAGGGTTAAGCCTCATAGTTGAGCCTACGATATTAGCAGACTTCGTGAGTTTGCCGTTCAGAAGCCCCATTTTATACATGGTGTAGAGAAGCTTTCTGTGAGAGGGCTTGAAGCCGTCTATCTCGGGGAAGGCTCTTGACACAAGCACGCTCATAGCGTAGGGCATATAGTTTTTTTCCAGCGAGAGGGTTATACTCTCGTCCTGCACAAGACCTGCGCCCTCAATGTAGGCATCAGACTTTTTCTTTGCAGGAAGCTTTGGTTCTGTCTTTTTTCTTGCCATTTACTTTCTTTCCTCTTATATTTTTCTCTGTGATACACTACGATATATCTGCAAGGTCAAGGTAATCTACACCGTTATTTGTGATAAATTCCTTTCTGCCCTGCAGGTCATCTCCGAGGAGCATATCGAACATCCACTGGGTCTGCTCAATGTCATCGGGGTGTATTTTTATAAGACGTCTTGTCTCGGGGTCCATAGTGGTAAGGCTCATCATGTCAGCCTCGTTCTCACCAAGTCCTTTTGAACGCTGAATATCGAACTTTTTGCCCTCGATCATTTTGAGTATCTTTGTCTTTTCGCTCTCATCATAGGCAAAGTACTTTTTGCCGTCAGAGGTGGTTATCTCAAACAGGGGCGACTCTGCGATATAGACGTATCCCTCCTTGATAAGAGTAGGTGTCAGCCTGTAGAGCATAGTCAGTATCAGTGTTCTGATGTGGAAGCCGTCAACATCGGCATCGGTACAGATAATTATCTTGTTCCATTTGAGGTTATTGATGTCAAAAAGGGATATTTCCTTGTTCTTTCCTGTTTTGACCTCAACTCCGCAGCCGAGAACTTTTATAAGGTCGGTAATAATCTCGTTTTTGAATATCTTGTCATAGTCTGCTTTAAGACAGTTGAGTATCTTTCCTCTTACAGGGATAACAGCCTGAAACTCTGCATTTCTTGCCATTTTTACAGAACCGAGCGCTGAGTCACCCTCCACGATGTAAAGCTCTCTCTTTGAGAGGTCTTTAGTACGGCAGTCGATAAACTTCTGCACCTGATTTGAGAGGTCGATAGTGCCTGCGAGCTTTTTCTTGATGTCTACTCTTGCCTTCTCGGCACGCTCACGGCTTCTCTTGTTGACAAGCACCTGCTCGGCTATCTTTACAGCCTCGTCGGGGTTTTCTATGAAGTAAACCTCAAGGTTATGCTTTAAGAACTCTGTCATGCACTCCTTGATAAACTTGTTTGTGATAGACTTCTTGGTCTGGTTCTCGTAAGATGTGAGTGTCGAGAACGAATTTGACACCAGCACTAAGCAGTCCTGAATATCCTGAAATGAAATGGTCTTTTCGTTTTTAAGATACTTTCCGTTATTTTTCAGATACGCATTTATCTGCGAGGTAAAGGCGCTCTTTACCGCATCATCGGGAGAGCCTCCGTGCTCCAGCGGGCTGGAGTTATGGAAATACTCAATATGATCCACCTGATTTGAAAACGTAAATGCTACCGAGAGCTTTACCTTGTACTCATCAAGGTCAGCACGGTCACGGCCTTTTCTGTCGCCTGCAAAATACTGAACTGAGGTCAGGGTCTTCTCCCCTGCTATCTCACGGACATAGTCGGCAATGCCGTTTTCATAGTAATATGTTTTCTCCTCAAACGAACCGTTTTCTCTCTGAAGTCTCAGCACAAAAGTGACATTCGGGTTTACAACCGCCTGCTTTTTGAGTGTCTCCTCATAGTACTCGGGCTCAATATTTATATCTGTGAACACCTCAAGGTCGGGCTTCCAGCGTGTGCGTGTACCCGTCTTTTTGCGTGTGGTGTCCTCGGTTTTTAGTCCGCCGATGTTCTTTCCCTTTTCAAAGTGAAGGTTGAACTTCTGCTTGTCTCTGTATATCTCAACGTCCATATACTCAGAGGCATACTGCGTTGCACAGGCACCCAGACCGTTCAGACCGAGCGAATACTCATAGTTGTTGCCTGAGTTATTATCGTACTTGCTTCCGCCGTAGAGCTCGCAGTAAACGATCTCCCAGTTATATCTTTTCTCATTCTTATTATAGTCTACCGGACAGCCTCTTCCGAAGTCCTCTACCTCAATTGACAGGTCATTGTAGCGTGTGACTACTATCTTATCTCCGTAGCCCTCTCGTGCCTCGTCGATAGAGTTTGAGAGAATCTCGAACACTGCGTGCTTACAGCCGTCGAGACCGTCAGAGCCGAATATAACCGAAGGTCTTAACCTTACACGCTCCTCATCCTTGAGGAGCTTCATTGATTCGTTGCCGTAATCATTCTTCTTAGCCATAGCTATCTCCTTTAATACAAGATTTCCGCATACTTATTTATCATACCACAAGATATAGGTTTTTGTCAAGTGCGGTCACGACAAAAAAATCCTCTCCCGAAAAGGAGAGGTTTTCCCTGCCATTATCAGCTTACTATCCCCGAAGAGCTACCGTTTGAGGGCTTGACCTCAACGCTGACCTCAAAGTCACCTACATAGCTGGAGTTTACATCTATAACATAGTGAAACATGAGCGTTCCGCCGTTTCTGTCAACTGTGGAGCTCACCTTTGTAGCGTTTACTCCCACCATGAACTCACCGTAGGGTGTACCGTAGGCACAGTGGTGCTTAGTGCCCATTTCTACCACAAGGTCGGAAACCACCTTGCCCCGACGGTTCATCACTACCTTATTTCCGTCAGTAAATTCGAGAGAGGTTGTGCTTCCGTCAAAGCCTGTAGCCTCGGTCTCCTCATAGGAAATTATATAACCTCTTTCGGTCATTTCCAGAGTTCCCATAGACAAAAGCTCGGTCTCCTCACAGTCCTGACCGTCTATCTGCTTACTCAGCAGTCTGATCGATACGTCCTCTTTCATTTTATAACCTCTGTTTCTTTGCTCTAAACCAATTTGCATTTTAGAATCTGTGCGTTTATGTCTCTTCCCAGAAACTTGCGTACATTGTCAGCGAAGAGAGTTTCACTGTCGGTACAGTAAAGGCTTATTCTGCCCTCTTCCCTTCTGTCAGTTCTCTGAGCGCTTGCGTTCAGACTTTCCGAGGCTTTCTTCGCAAGCTCTGCACTCGCTGATATGAGGGCAACATCACTGCCCATATACTCGGAAATGACCTCAGAGAAATGCGGAAAATGCGTACAGCCAAGTATCAGGGTATCTACCCCGAGCTCCTTTACAGGGCTGAGATATTCCTCAGTGAAAAACCTTGCAGGCGGACAGTCGGGAGCTGTGTAGCCGTTTTCGGCAAGCGGCACAAGCATAGGGCAAGCCTTGCCGATAACGCTTACGCTCTCATCTATCGCTTTTAAGCTCCTGTCATAAGAGCCGCTGCTTATTGAAGCACCCGTTGCAATTACACCTATCTTCTTGTTCTGTGTAGCCTTATAGGCAGCCTCGGCGGCAGGGATAACCACTCCGCTGACAGGGATATCTCCGCACTCATCACGCACAGAATCGAGCACCGAGGATACTGTTCCGCAGGCTACCAGTATCATTTTTACATTATGCTTTTTAAGGAAAGCTATATCCTCTCTTGCATAGCTGATTATAGTATCACGGCTTCTTGTACCGTAGGGCACTCTTGCCGTATCTCCGAGATAGACTATGTCCTCATTAGGAAGAAGCCTTATCAGCTCCTCAACGCAGGAGAGACCTCCCACTCCCGAGTCGAACACACCTATTGGCGAATTATTCATAATCGACCCCCGCTCTGTCAAGGGCAAGCTTTATAAGTCTGTCCTCCTGCTCCTCAAAGCTGATACCATCATGCTCCATAAGCTTCGGATACATACTGATAGGAGTGTGTCCGGGCATTGTGTTTATCTCGTTGAGTATGACTTCGCCGTCGTCTGTGAGGAAGAAATCAACTCTTGCAAGACCGCAGCAGCCAAGAGCCTTATAGCCCTTTACGGCAGTTTCACGGATAAGCTCTGCCTTGTCATCGGGTATTCTTGCAGGGATATAGGTCTTGGAGTCGGCATTGTTGTATTTTGCGTCATAGTCATAGAACTCGCTTGCAGCGGCAATTTCTCCCACGCAGGAAGCGAACGGCTCGCTGTTGCCCATAACTGCGCACTCTATCTCCTTACCCTTAATCTCAGCCTCAATAACAACTATGCGGTCATGTGCAAAGGCAAGGTTTATGCCCTTTCTGAGCTCATCTGCATTTGTTACTCTTGAAATTCCAACCGAAGAGCCGCAGTTCGCAGGCTTTACATACATAGGATAGCCAAGCTTTTGCTCGCACTCGGCACATTTTTCATCAAGCCTGTGGCTGTCCGAGAGAAGCACAGTCACCCACTTTGCGGTATTTATGCCGTTCTGCTCAAGGATAGTGTGTGTAACGCTCTTATCCATACAGCAGGCTGAGGCAATAAGACTGCAGCCGACATAAGGGATCTCCGCCAGATCAAGAAGACCCTGAATAGTGCCGTCCTCACCGTTTTTGCCGTGAATAACAGGAAAAACCACATCAAGCTTTACCTTGTTCACATCGTCTCCGTCAAAGGTCAGGAGTCCCTTATGTATCGGGTCGGGGCTGATGATACAGGGCAGGTTGTCGGGATAGGTCTCCCATGAGCCGTCCTTTATCATATCAGGGTCGCCCATAAACCTGAACCAGTGACCCTTTTTAGTTATTCCCACCATCACAATATCGTACTTATCCTTCGGTATGGAGCTTATGATATGTGATGCCGATATAAGCGATATTTCATGCTCGTTTGATCTTCCTCCGAAGACAACGGCAACTTTCAGCTTAGCCAATATCCACACGACCTTTCGGTGTAATTTTGTCATACACAGATATTATACCACACTATCTGACAAAATGCAAGACCTCTCTTCCGACATTCTGTCACTGTCCTCAAACAGGCTGATATAATTATACAGTGCATAGCCCTGACAGCCGGCATTCAGGGCGTCCTCCGCCTGACGGGAGATAATGCCTGCTGTGTCTGTGAACTCGTCCTCGGAGCCTATTTTATAGACTGCAAGACCTATCACGAGCTTTTTGTCCTTATCAATTTCTCTCCATGTGTTCAGAGTATCAAGGTAGGGCTTCACGGTGTTGTCATAGCCGTAGTATATCTGAGGTATCATGCAGTCGCAGTAGCCGTCCTCGGTGAGCCAGCGTTCAACGTCTGCATAAAGGAATTGATAGTTGTTCTCGATATTGCCCTGAGGTGAAATGCCAACCTCGATATTCTCGTCCACCGACTTGACTGCGCTGTATATCTCGGCACACATTTGAGAAACGCAGTCAAGTCTGTACTGCGCAAGGTCTGAATAGCTGTCCTGAACCGAAAAGCACTCGGCATCAAAGTCTGCGTCGGTTGTGGGATAGAAGTAGTCATCGTAATGTATGCCGTCTACATCGTAATTTTCGCAAATTTCAGAAGCACCCTCGGCGATAAGCTTACGCACCTCGCTGTGTGAGGGGTCAAGCCAGAGGTGAGCGTCCCCCTCGACGAAATTGACCTGACCCTCGCCGCTTTCGTACCACTTAACGGTCTGATAGCAGTCAGAATATGAGGAAAGAGTGTCTTCCGACTGCAGTCTCAGCGGATTTATCCATGCGTGTATGGAAAGCTCATAGCTGTGGGCGGTCTCGGTCATTATCTTCAGGGGGTCAAAGAGGATATTTCCGTCATCGTCCTTCGGAACATATTCCGAGGGTGGAAAGAGCTTGGAACGGTAGAGAGCATCGCCAAAGGGGCGCACATGGACATAAAGCGTGTTAAGCCCCAGCTCCTTACAGTTTCGGCAGACCTCTTCAAAGCCAGCTGTGAACTCATTCTCCGTACCTGTGAGCAGAGGTGCAAGATCAATGTAGGACAGCCAGACCGCCTTTACAGGCTTGTCCGCCCCCTGCGCAGCAGGCTCTGCGCTCTCTGCACTCTCTGTACTTTCTGTAACAGGAACGGGAGAGCTTTTCGCAAGGGGCACGCTCCTCCTCTCCGAGACGGGACTTCCCGTCTGTCCGCAGGCTGTCATCATGGCTGTCAGGATAAGTGCTATAATTGTTCGTTTCATAGTGTCCTCCGTTTTTTCATTATAGGCAACACCGCACAATCATTGTGCGTCAGAAACGCCGTCAGATTTTTCGTCAGAGTGCATAAAGTTGACGACGGCGGGCTGGCGCCCGG
>OCVV011222467.1_pt1 | contig 12621 bp, 9 predicted proteins | sample 1539721 | NCBI WGS metagenome assembly OCVV01 (sample SAMN02144230, study PRJEB22623) | gut metagenome | biome: sheep rumen | host: Ovis aries | place: New Zealand
TGTCATCCTGATCGGAACACAGCTTGTGCCTCAGCTCTCCGGTCTGTTCGGATAGAAAGGAGAAAGTAGTCCATGTTCGATGCGATATTTGAATCGATCGAAGTGTGGATGCGGACCCTTCTGACAGCCATGGTGAAGTCCAACCTGGAGACCATGTTCACGGATGTCAACACAAGGACAGGCGAGATTGCGTCCCAGGTTGGACAGACGCCGCAGGGATGGAACGGAAGTATTTTTAACATGATCCAGAATCTGTCCAATACGGTGATTCTGCCGATTGCGGGGATGGTCATCACGTTCATCATGTGCTATGAACTGATTTCCATGCTGACAGAGAAAAACAATATGCATGACATCGATACGTGGATGTTTTTTAAGTACGTCTTCAAGATGGGAATCGCTGTATATCTGCTCAGCAATACTTTCAACATGACAATGGCAGTGTTTGACGTCGGCCAGCATGTGGTAAATGCAGCCGCAGGAGTGCTTAGCCACGATACAGCCATTGATGTGACGGCCCTGATCGCACAGACAGAAACGGCTATGGTGGATATGGAAATCGGAGCATTGGTTGTACTCGCTCTGGAAAGCCTGGTCGTGAGTCTCGGAATGAAACTCATGTCCATCGTGATCACAGTGGCTTGCTATGGGCGCATGATCGAAATTTACCTGTATATTTCGGTTGCCCCGATTCCTTTCGCCACCTTGACCAACCGGGAGTGGGGACAGATTGGATCCAATTATCTGCGGGGACTGTTTGCCCTTGCGTTCCAGGCATTCCTTATGATGGTATGCGTAGGAATTTACGGGGTGCTGGTCGCAACTATTCAGATCACGGCAGACCTTCATGCATCCCTATTCGGAGTAGGAGCATACACGGTACTGCTGTGTTACACCCTGTTTAAAACAGGAAGCCTTTCCCGCCAGATCTTCAACAGTCATTGAGAACCTGCAAATGATTCGTCTTTAAAGAGAATTTTTTGCAGGTTTCGGGCGGGAACCGGCAGGCGGTCACCAATGTAGTTATAACGGCTGTCATAGCAGAAAGGTACGCATCTTCAGAGAAAACAGAAAAAACAACTGTCTAAAATCGGCGGATGAATGAAAGATTTTACAACGATCAATCATATTCGGTCCATATGAGGCAGTGTAAAAGAATTCAAAGAGAAAGGAAAAGCAGTCGTCTGCAGAAGAAGGCAGTAAATGGCTGCAGGTAACAGGATGGCTTATGTCAGTGTCCCCAAGGATTTGACGAAAGTAAAAAATAAGGTGGCATTCAACCTGACCCGCCGGCAGATCATCTGCTTCAGCATAGCAGGAGTCATCGGTTTTCCCTTCTATTTCCTGACGAGGAATCTGATCGGAAATGGAAACGCGATGATGGGGATGGTTCTTCTTATGGTACCCGCCTTTTTGTTCGCGATGTATGAAAAGGACGGAATGCCACTCGAGAAAGTCCTTATGAATATGATCACTGTGAAATACAAGCGTCCTCATGTGAGGCGCTATGAGACAGTCAACTTATATGAGATGCCGGAACTGTCATCGCATGCATCGTCGGTCAAAGGGCGTGGAGATAAAAGACTGCATTTTGCAAAAGGAAAGGAAACGGTTTATGCCGCAGGAAACTACGGGAAAAACATGAGAGATCGGTTCACAGAGGAAAGTATAATGGCAGACCCCCCGGTCAGCGGTAAAAAGGAAGAGTATGGTCGCAGTTTTATAACGACCGGCAGTTATGGAGTAAACCAGGAAGGAGGAAGAAACCGTGCGAGACAGGGATGAGTATTCCGCGGATCTTGACAAGCAGGATGTAACTGGACGTCCTCTGACCCGCAGGGAACAGAAGCAACAGGAGAAATTTGAAAAGCAGGCGGAGGCGATTCGCAGACAGCAGGAAGCACTGGAAGCGAAGCACAGAGAAGCCCTTGAAAAAGAGACGGCACGTCAGGCAAGGATCCAGGAAAAACAGGAGGAGAAGCTGCGCAGGCTCCGAGAAAAAGAGGAGAAGCGCCGCGCGAAAGAGGAAAAGAAAGAAGCAAAAAGAAGGGCCAGGGAGGAGGCCCGCAATGCAAAAGGGAACAGTGGAGCAGCCAAGAAGGGAGATGGGTCCGGAGGCAGTAAGAGCACACAACACACAGCGTTGAGTTCTTCGCATGCACCTTATGCGGCGAAAAAGGCCGGTGGGAAAACCTCAGGAAAGAAAAAGAAGGGAGGCAGCCTCTCTGCGCAGCAGTCAATTCCTTATAAGGAAATGGGGCGTGACGGGATCTGCCGTGTGCAGGATCGGCTGTATTCAAAAACGATCCGCTTCTACGACATCAATTATCAGCTGGCGCAGAATGAGGACAAGAGTGCGATATTTGAGAACTGGTGCGATTTTCTCAATTATTTTGACAGCACGATCCGCTTCCAGCTTTCATTCATAAACCACAAGTCGAACCTCATGGAGTATGAGAATGTAATCCGGATTGAATCTCAGGGGGATTCTTTTGACGATGTCCGCATGGAATATGCTCAGATGCTCCGGGACCAGCTTGCCAAGGGAAATAACGGACTGATCCGGACAAAATACATCACCTTTGCCATTGAAGCTGACAACATCATGGATGCCAGACCTAAGCTCGAAAGGATTGAAGCCGATATTCTGAATAACTTCAAGGTACTGGGCGTACAGGCATATCCGCTGAACGGTGTGGAGCGGCTTCAGATCATGTATGAAACATTTAATCCGGAGCAGAAGGCCCCGTTTACCTTCCAGTACGACCAGCTGATCAAGAGCGGTCTTTCCACAAAGGATTTCATTGCGCCGACCAGTTTTGTTTTCAAGAATGGGCGGTACTTTCAGATGGGGGAGACGCTGGGAGCGGCGAGTTACCTGCAGATCCTTGCCCCGGAGCTCACAGACAAGATGCTGGCGGAATTTCTCGATATGGACAAGAACCTGGTCGTCAACCTTCATGTACAGTCTATTGACCAGGTGCGGGCGATCAAGCTTGTCAAGGGCAAGGTTACGGACATCAACCGTATGAAGATTGAAGAACAGAAAAAAGCTGTGCGATCAGGCTACGACATGGACATTATCCCTTCAGATCTGATGACCTACGGCAATGAAGCAAAGCGGCTTCTGGAGGATCTGCAGTCCCGAAACGAGAGGATGTTCCTTGTGACAGTCCTCTTTCTCAATACGGCGAAGAACAGGCAGGAACTGGAGAATGTGGTCTTCCAGACTTCGGGAATCGCTCAGAAGTACAACTGTGTGCTCCGACGCCTGGATTATCTGCAGGAAGCGGGGCTGATGAGCAGCCTGCCGCTGGGGCTGAACCTGGTTCCGGTCAAGAGAGCCCTGACGACAACCTCCACCGCAATCTTTGTACCATTTACAACACAGGAACTGTTTATGGAGGGCGAGTCACTTTATTACGGACTTAATGCACTTTCCAACAACATGATTATGGTGGACAGAAAGAAACTCAAGAATCCCAACGGACTGATTCTCGGTACCCCGGGTTCCGGTAAATCCTTCTCCGCAAAGAGGGAGATCAGCAATGTCTTCTTTGTGACAAAAGATGACGTGATCATCTGTGATCCTGAAGGCGAATACTATCCCCTTGTACATGCACTTGGCGGTCAGGTCATCCACATCTCTCCCACCAGCCACGACTACATCAACCCGATGGACATCAACCTCGATTACTCCGACGATGATAACCCGCTCGGTTTCAAATCGGATTTCATCCTGTCGCTCTGCGAGCTGATTATGGGAAGCCGGAATGGGATCGAACCGGAAGAGAAATCCGTCATCGACCGTTGCCTGCCCATCGTATACCAGAAGTACTTTGAAGATCCTGTGCCGGAGAACATGCCGACATTGGGAGACCTGTACACAACACTGCGTGCCCAGACAGAAGTACAGGCACAGCGAATTGCGACAGCTCTCGAGATCTATGTCAACGGATCCCTTAGAGTTTTCAACCATCGTACAAATGTACAGCTCGATAACCGGATTGTCTGCTTTGACATCAAAGACCTCGGCAAGCAGCTGAAAAAACTCGGCATGCTGATCGTACAGGATCAGGTGTGGAACCGGGTTACACTAAACCGCTTCACCCATAAATCCACCAGATACTATGTGGATGAATTCCACCTTCTTTTGAAGGAGGAACAGACAGCAGCCTATTCCGTTGAGATCTGGAAGAGGTTCCGTAAATGGGGAGGAATCCCCACCGGCATCACCCAGAACATCAAGGATCTGCTGGCATCGAGGGAGATTGAGAACATTTTTGAAAACTCGGATTTCATATACATGCTCAACCAGGCTTCCGGCGACCGCCAGATTCTGGCGAAGCAGCTGAACATCTCCCCCTATCAGCTGTCCTATGTCACAAACAGCGGTGAGGGCGAAGGACTTCTCTTCTACGGGAACATCATCATTCCCTTCAAGGACAGATTTAACAAGAACCTCAAGCTCTATGAACTCATGACCACCAAGCCCGAGGAGGTTCAGAAACGGAAGGAAGCAGAGGAATTGGTGGAAGAAGAGAAGAAAGCGGAGGAAGCTGATGCGGAAAGCACCGGGCGGGCTTATGTTTCCAGGAACCCTTTTACAAACAGGCTGGAGATTCACGTGTAAAAGGCAAAATGGAAGACAGGGAAAGCGAAAAGGAAAAGGAGGGACAGGCGGATTTGTGCCGTCGGAAAGGAACAATATGAAAGAAGCGAACATGAATAAAAAAAAGAAAGATTTCAACGGAATCGGCTGCAGGATGTTCCGGAGCGGTTACATCGAAGGACCGAACGGAGAAGTTCTGGAATTTGGCCAGTGCCGCCCTGATCTGGAAAAGATTCTGCCGCCCGGGAAATGCGGGGTATACGCAACCAGAGTTTATTTCGAGATGCTCAGGGATCTGAGTATCCTTCGCAAAATGATCGCAGAGTCCTATGCCATGATGGCTATGGCGGATGCCGGGTGGAAGGATCCGTCATCTTTTGTCCCCACGCTGAGATATAACCACAAGATGGCCGGAGAGGTGCTTGACAAGTGGCTCGACTTTATCGACCAGAAGAATTGAGGCCAGATGAACGGAAGGAGGGCTTGATATGGCCGGACGGGAGTATAAGGCGAGGGATAAATCGGTACAGAAGATGAGCCGGGACGGGCTCGTGGAGGAAAATCTCCGGACAGGGAAGAGCCAGCGGGCAGTGACGGGAAGGATTGATGCAGTCCGAATCGGGGACAGGCCGATGGAACATTTTAAAGCAGCCGGGGATCTGTCTGAAGACGGGAGATTGGACAGGATCAGCCGGGGCGACAGGCATGGGTTGAGAAAGGAGGATGCAGTCAGAGAGGCTGTTGAAAAAGAAGCCTTAATGAATGGCGTACCGGAGGAGGATTTAGACGCCGCCGGGCACAGAAACAGGGTACAGAGAGCAAGGGAGTCTTCGTTCAGGGAGGCTCCTTCTTCTTTGGATGAAACAATCTCCAGGACAGCGTCAGGCGAGTTGCGCGGGGAAAAGATCGGAGAACATTTTGCAGATGGGACAGATGGAAGTGGCGAGGGTCACTTTTCAGAAAGACTTCAGCAGGACACTTATCCGCTTTGTCGGGATGACGCCGGAAATCTCCCTGATGGACCACCAGAAGAATGCCGTCGCCCACATCCTGTACGGGGACAACACACTCCTCGCCCACTGTGTCGGGGCTGGGAAAACCTTCCAGATGATCGCCGCGGGCATGGAATCAAAGCGCCTTGGTCTTGCCCAGAAATGCCTCTACGTCGTCCCCAACCACCTGATCGAACAGTGGGGGAGCGACTTCATGCGGCTCTATCCCGGGGCAAATATCCTTGTCGCAACAAAGAAGGACTTCGAGCCGGCCAACAGGAAGAAGTTCTGCTCCCGCATCGCGACTGGGGACTACGATGCCGTCATCATCGGCCACAGCCAGTTTGAGCGCATCCCGCTCTCACGGGAGCGTCAGGTCGCGACCATCCAACGCCAGATCGACGATATCGAGGATGCCATCTCCGAGTTGAAATACGATCGTGGAGAAAACTACACCATCAAACAGATGGAGAAGACCCGCCGGACACTGGAAGTACGTCTCGCAAAGCTGAATGACCAGAAGCGCAAGGACGATGTCGTGACCTTTGAGCAACTGGGCGTAGACAGGCTGTTCGTGGATGAAAGTCATTTTTACAAGAATGCCTTTTTCTACACCAAGATGCGCAACGTCGCGGGTATTGCCCAGTCTGACGCGCAGAAGTGTTCCGACATGTTCATGAAATGTCAGTACTTGGACGAGATCACCGACGGCAAGGGCGTCACCTTCGCAACAGGCACACCGGTCTCTAACTCTATGGTGGAGCTATATACTGTCATGCGTTATCTGCAGTACGGCACCCTGCAGAAGCTGGGCATGGGGCATTTTGACTCCTGGGCAGCCGCCTTTGGCGAGACCGTCACAGCCATCGAACTGGCACCGGAGGGAACGGGGTATCGCGCCAAGACCCGCTTTGCCAAGTTCTACAACCTGCCGGAGCTGATCACCCTTTTCAAGGAGTGTGCCGACATCCAGACTTCGGACATGCTGGATCTCCCCGTTCCGGAAGCGGAGTACATCAACGAGGTTTTAAAGCCCAGTGAGGAGCAGAAAGAGCTTGTCTCTACCTTTGCTGACCGTGCGGAGGCTGTCCGTTCCGGAAAGGTCCAGCCCACAGAGGACAACATGCTCAAGATCACCAACGACGGGAGAAAGTGCGCTCTGGATCAGCGCCTGATCAATCCCATGCTGCCGGATAATCCGGAGAGCAAGGTCAACCGCTGTGTCGAGAACATGTTCAGGGTCTGGAAGGACACGGAAAAGGATCGGTCCACCCAGCTCTGCTTCTGTGACCTCTCCACACCCAAGGGCGACGGATCCTTCAACGTCTACGATGACATCCGCGAAAAGCTCGTCGCAAAGGGCGTCCCGAAGGAGGAAGTCGCCTTTATCCATGAGGCCAACACAGAGACCAGAAAGGAGGAATTGTTTGCCAAAGTCCGCTCCGGCCAGGTACGGATCCTGATGGGGTCCACGCCCAAGCTCGGCGCCGGCACAAATGTGCAAGACAGGCTCATCGCCCTGCACCATCTCGACTGCCCCTGGAAGCCCTCCGACCTGGAACAGCAGGAAGGCAGGATCCTTCGCCAAGGCAACAGAAACCCGAAAGTTCAGATCTTCCGCTATGTCACGGAGGCAAGTTTCGACAGCTACATGTGGCAGATCCTGGAACAGAAGCAGAAATTCATCTCCCAGATCATGACCTCCAAGTCCCCTGTCCGCTCCTGTGAGGATGTGGACGACACCGCCCTCTCCTATGCGGAGATCAAGGCCCTGGCTACTGGAAATCCCGCCATCAAGGAAAAGATGGATCTTGATATCCAGGTCAGCCGTCTGAAACTCCTAAAAGCAAACCACACCAACGAGCACTATCGTCTGGAATCTGATATCGCCCGCACCTACCCCATGCAGATCACTTCCGTCAAGGAACGGATCGGCGGCCTGCAATCCGACCTTTCTGCTGTCAAAACCCTGCATGCACAGCAGGAAAAGGACAAGGAAAGAGACACGGACAGCTTCACCATGACCATCGGTGGAAAAGAGTTCACGGACAGGAAGGAGGCAGGAACCGCTCTGATTGCTGCCTGCGCAGGCCTCAAGGCCGTCCGCACGGAAGGAACCATTGGCGAGTACGCGGGCTTCTCCATGAGCGCATCATTCGATGGCTTCCGTCAGGCCTATCTTGTGACGCTGAAGCGCAAGTGCAGTTACACCGTAGAGGTGGGAAAAGATCCTTCAGGCAATATCACAAGGATCTTTATGGACGCTATGCGTGCAGTCTCACCTGTGCCGATCCGGTTTGATGAGATCAAGGGAGAGTCAAAAGGCTATTACGACAGCACTAACAAGGAGATTGTTATCCAGAGCGGAATGAGTGAGGTTCAGACCATGAAGACCACAGCGCATGAGCTGGCTCATGCCCGGCTCCATGATCGGGATACCATGCGAGAACAGGGTGTTATAAAAGACCAGAACACACGGGAAATTGAGGCTGAGGCCTGTGCTCATGTACTGCTGTCCCATTATCATCTGGATTCCTCTGGCTATACGATTCCGTATTTGGCTTCGTGGTGCGGAAGCCAGGATACGTCCGCGCTCCGTGCTTCCATGGATACGATTCGAAAAACAGCCTCAGAGATCTTCGATGAAGTCGAAGCCTATATCGCAGAGCGGGATGTGGACCGCTACACAATCTATCAAATCGATAAGGATAGTCCCGCAAGAGACTATTCATTTATGGATCTCGTATATGCCAGGGAGACAGGAATTCCTCTGGCAATGGAATTCTACCAGGATGTTTATCATGGATACCTGCGTCCCGGTGATACTCTCGACAGCCTTTATGAGAAATTCAACCGGGATGACCGCCCTGCAGCAGGGCAGATGCATTCCCTCAGCATGAGCGATGTGATCGTTCTTCATCAGGACGGAAAGGATAAAGCCTATTATGTGGATCGCGTCGGATTCGAGGAGCTTCCAGAGTTTTTCATTCCGGTACAGGAACAGGAAGCCTTCGAGCAGATAGACTCGGAAAAAGAAGAAATACCGTTTGAAGAGGCGAATCAGGCTGTACCAGTAAATCCAACAGTCGTATCCCATGAACCCGATAAATCACAGGAAGTACATTCATCAGAGAACAGACCGAATATCTCAGATGACAACACGGATCATTCTGACTCTGATGAACAGAAGGATCACAAAGAAAGAACCCTTACCTTTTACGTTGCGGAGTGTATGGAGTTCCCTGTCATGGGGGAAGTTCATCGGGGACTTACCCTTGAGGAGGCAGTAAAAGCACTCCGGGACATTCCGGATGACCGTATGCACGGAGGAAAAGGCATTGGTTTTGAACTGCAGGACGGAAGCGAATATGCAGGCAGCTTTCCTCTCGTCGTATCCGGACAGGTAAGGGAGGAGACAATCAACTCCGTGGATTATTATCGTGCCCATACCAGTCTTCAGGCGGCCATTGCTGAGGCAAAGTCTTTCTTCCCGGATCATTCTGTCACCGCCAAAGAAGAGCAAAGGACAGCACCTGCCAGAAAAGAGGAGAAAGCACCTGCGGGAAGAAAAGAATCAGTCCTTGCTGCCCTCAGGGCTCATCAGGAAAAAGCACGGGCTGAGGATAATGGACATAGAAGCAGGGAAACAACCAGGCAGCACAGAAAGGGGGAATTATCCTTATGAAGAAGATTACCTTTGATGAAGAAGAAATGTTTGTCATTGCCGTTTTCAATCCGGATACACGTTCCAATACGATTCATATAATGAGTGAAGTTCTTCCTGAACTGAAAGATGATCAGGATATGTTTGACCTGCTGTTAAGTGCCATGGAAAAGCTGAAAAAGATCTCTGATGATGAGTATAAAAAAATGGATCTCTCGGATTACCGTGATGAAATCGAATGGGCTATCGAAGAGGAGGGGCAGGAGAATCCCGAGGAAGAAGGGCTGCAGAAGGAGCAGGGGATCACTGATAAACCTCAGGAGCAAGCGGAGTCTGATTCTGCATATGATGATAAAAGCATGGAGGAAGATGAATGAGCGGCAGGGTGAACCAGTTTGTGATCTATCGCCTCAGACGTGATAAGAAAGAGATTCGTGCCTTGCGCCACCAGTCCTACCAGTATCTTAAGGAATACGGCTTTACGATCAATTCAGATGATTACGTGCAGCTTTATCTTGCCAGCTTTGATCCGGCACTAATACTTACACCGCAAGATCTGCGTAAAAGTATCGATCAGGACTTGCCGAGAGGCGTAACCGGAAAAGCCCTTGAAACAGGAGATATCCTTGCGATCACCAGAGATGGCATCTCAAAAGCCTATTTCGTAGATCCTGACAGGCTTGTTCCTCTTAGTGGATTCTTCCATGTCACCTCTTCATCTACAGTCCTGAATACAAACACAAGCGGCTATGCAATTGAAGGACGGGAAGGACTGTGGAGCGCAGCAGAAGAGATGTGGATCGATGGCCAGAACTTCCTGCTTATGCAGAGTGACGAATATGACGATGAAGTGGCCTTTGCAGTTCTTGACAGCCATGGAAAGACGGCGGCGGCAGATACCATGGACGGCTTTACAGACCAGGTTATCGAGCAGATTCGGGAATACATGCACAGATGCAGAACGCCGATGCGCCAATCTTCTGAGAATGTTGACAAGGGATCTGATGCAAACAAATCTTCTACGATGGCGTCTAAAAACACCACCGAGAATACAGAGGCTGAACTTACGCCAGTGGGAAAAACGGAAATTCTTCCTCCTGAAGAATCAGCTCCGGAAAGAGGCCGACTCAAGCGGGATGAGAAAAAAGAACAAGAAGCACGACAGCGTAGGAAGAAAAGACGAAAAAAAGGCAAACTTCCACTAAAGGGCAGGGATTCTGTCCTTGACAGGTTAAAGAGATACCAGGAGAAGGTCAGAAAGAAAGCAGAAGCGGGTACACTTGTATGATAACTTATCAGGTCGGTAGAAGCAGGATGAAAAAATAGAAAATCAGATTACCCTAATACCAATTCGCCGAAGGGTTCATTTAGGGCATGGAAGCAAGAAATGAAGTGAGAATTACTCTTTAGGTGGTGTATGGGTTTATGGCAGGCAGGGAGACGATACAAGCATATCGTTTCTCTGCTTTTTTTGTGTGAAAAGTTCTAGGAGATACAAAAGCAGTAGCGATGGAGAATTTACTGTGTTAAAAGGCATATCTGTATACTGGTTGCCGAATAAATATGCTTACATGATATAATAAATAAGGACTTAGCTTAGTGACAGGAAGGAGAGGACGACACTGACGCTTACAGGCCAGGTAATATGGCTGATTTAATCTCTTGGAAAGGCTATAAAAGTGCTCTAAGCAGAGCAGTTGATGAGTCGGGCTAGTCGGACTGAATGTCTTTGAAGAGCTTGAAATTGCCATTTCTGCATGGCCACGATTTAATAATATGGGTTTTTAATTTTTAATTGGAGATTTATTACATGGACGAAGAAAGAGAAATGGAACTAGAACTGGACAAGGTCTATACTTTGCCCGACTTTGAATATATCGAATATGATGGCCGTTGTCTTGCTATAGCTCCTGAAATTGCGAAATGGATTGTATTAGAAAACAATGAACAATATGAGATCCTGACAATGTTTGCTGGCGGAAGTGACCTTCAGACAGTATTAGAACAGTTCGAGGAAAATCAAGGGGACGTAATTGCCATCCTTACGCAGCTTGAAGCCAAGCACGTCGAGTGCGTAGTATTGATGTCACGTGCCGACAGGTAAGAGGCACTGATAGGCTTGAAAACAAGCCGTTTGTCGATTTAGCTCTGATCGGGACGACCACTCGCGCAGCGCGAAAAACACTCGCCGGTAACTTATCTACAGGTCATTTTGACAGAGGGTTGAGTAGGCCATTTAGATGTCGGGGGTCGAGTGCGCCATTTAGATGTCAGAAACCATAGGGTTGAGTGGGCTGTTTAGATGTCGGGGGTTGAGACGGTTGTTTAGATGTCAAGGCAGAGAGGTGCGTTACTATGGGAATAGAACTTAAATCACTGGCTCCTGATGATCGCGAGCAGTTTATACTGGATAATCAGGAAGCGTTCAGGTACGGAGCCCTTGAGGAATTCGGTCTTAGAGATGACCATTTCGAAGAAGATGGCGAAATCATCTCACGTAAAACGATCGAACAGTCCATCGATGGTGGTGAAGCATACAGGATCATGCAGGACAACCAGCCAGTCGGTGGAGTTGTCATCAAGGTAGATGGAGATCATGGGGAATTGGAGTTGTTGTTTGTATCTCCTCGTGCTCATAGCAAGGGAATCGGCTATGCTGCATGGTGCGAGGTTGAGAGACTGCATCCGGAAGTGAAGGTGTGGGAGACGGTGACGCCGTATTTTGAAAAGCGCAACATCCACTTCTATGTTAACCGCTGTGGATTCCAGATCGTTGAATTCTACAACAGCCACCATCCTGACCCGAATGAGCTGGAGGAAGATGATGAGGCTGCACTGGATGATATGGATGGCATGTTCTGTTTTCGCAAAGATATGAGGTCAAATAAGAGCGAATGAGTAGAAAAACGATCGTACTAAGCCTTTTTATGGTACTGATGATAACCGCACTTGTAGCATGCAATTCAGAAAAGGGAAAGTTGCTCGAATCCGGCGACATAACAAAAGAAAACATATCGCAGGTGTGCGAAATCCTAAATGAGGCAGGTCTCTCCAATGTGGATGTGTTTGAGAAATGGGTTAAGGAATCGGCATCTGGAGCATCCGAGAAAGCTTCGGAAGTGTCTGGCTTTAACGATGCCGATTGCCGCATGACAGTTATGCTCCTTGCAGGTGATCAGATCAAGTTTGACAGCGTTGAAGAGGACTATGGCGGCACCTATCTGATGTTTGATGTGGATGCCATAGAAAATAACGACGAGTATAGCGTGCTTAAGGACAAAAAGCAGCTGTTTACTACCATGTTTGGCGAAATGGCAATCTCGAAGAATGGATTTGCCGAAACCCTACACGAA
>OCVV011281048.1_pt1 | contig 12620 bp, 25 predicted proteins | sample 1539721 | NCBI WGS metagenome assembly OCVV01 (sample SAMN02144230, study PRJEB22623) | gut metagenome | biome: sheep rumen | host: Ovis aries | place: New Zealand
TATTGCCGTCATAGAACCAGGCGTAACCAGCATTGAAACGAGCGGCAAGCCAATGAGAAATCCTCTCGCAAGTCCAATAACCGCCGAAATCGAGGGCATCGCCACCGATAAGCTCGAGGGCCTCCATTATGCCCAGATCCTTTGCATCGGCCATATCAAGGGATTCGCGGCGAGTGGGCGCACGGAAGGAGAGCGATACCTCGGGGGTTTTGAAACCCTCGGCGTATTTCATAGCATCGGGCCAAGGCATTTCCTCCTTGCTCCGATTCTTTGAGATGTAGAGGATATTGCCGCTCTCGTAGGCAATGGCAACGAGATTGGCGGCCTTGGGATCCTCAACCTTTTTCCAATCCTCAACGGGAACGAGGCCCGCGTTTGAGGGATTAACGATAAACACTTTCATAGAACTTGGTATTTAATTGTACGGAATTTCATTTCTTGAACGGCGCGAGATTTACGGGCAAAGGCAATGAACTCATTCGAGCCGCAAATGGTAATCTCATCCTCGCCGTTGAGGTAAGCGTATTGCTCCTCCCTCACGCAAGCCTCCGGGAAAGCCATATCCGCCTCGAGGCGGCGATATATAGGGGCGAATACTTGCGTGCCAAAGAAGCCGTGCCACATCTCAAAGAAGGGATTCCCCGGCACCTCGTAGATTCGCCCGTATTCCGAGCTATGCTCCCTCTCCATCTTGTTTACCTTGATGATCTTCTTTGCATCATCCTCCGTTATCAATCCGGCCTCCTCGCTCTGCGCCGGAGAGAGGATGATCTGATATGTGCATACCCCGCCATCGGTAAAGAACTTTGAGGCAAGGCCAGCGATGGCAAACGGATGCAAGTATTTACCCTTGATTGCCTCGCGGGCGGCTCGGCGGGCCGTTTCCTTATCGATAGCCGGCGGTAATGGATATCTTCTCAACATAGGGCTATGATTCAAGGAGGTTATACATCAACTTGCGCCCACGGCAGAAGGCGCGCATTACATCCGCGATGCGGTTGTTACCCTCAACGAGATATTTCTCCAGCCAGGATACCAACGGCTTCGGGGCGGTAATGAGAACTTGCTGGGAATCGCTATTGCATTTAATCCTCGGATCGAGGAGGCGTTTTGCCATCGGATCGAATCGGGTAATGGTATCGTTGTATATCTCCCGCCAGGCGTTGAGGAAATATGAATTGGTGCGATTGCTCCCGCTCTTGAGATTCCAGCCATCGGCCCACGCGAGGAGTTTGCTCATTGATGTATCCATCCTCGCGCCCTTCCCATCCTTCCAATCGTTGAGGACATTCACGCGATAGAACTCCTCCACCTCGACATTCGGAGAGGTGGAGTTTTTAAAGAAGAATAATTTATAAATTTCCTCTTTTCTTCCTTTTTCGGTGGCGAGGGAATCCTCGCGCGCTTGGAAGAATATATTTTTATATATTATTATATTATTATCTTGTCGGCAAATTTTGCCCCCTTTTGTGCAAGATTTTGCCCCCTTTTCGGAATTATTTGCCCCCTTATTTATAGGGGCAAATTTTGCCCCCTTTTGTGCTTTGGATGCAATTTCGAGGTTTGCGCGGTATTCAACCAGCGCGCCACGGCCCTCTCCGAGAGCGATGCGGCGGATATACCCAGCTCTTACCAAATCGGAGATAATGGAGCGCGCGGTGCGCTCGCATACATCGGCCCACTCCTGGAAATAAGAGAGGTGGCATCGGCAAGCGGTAACACCATCTTGCGAGAATCCGTATATAATGGCATATATGATCAGGGAAGGGCCGCTCAAAGAGAGGCCAGCCTTCCCCATCCACCCTTGGATGGATACATATTGATTGCTATTTGTTATCATACTCCGCGCTTTGAGGGGTTTGAGGTGCTTCGCTCGGGCAAAGAGCATTGAGTGCCGCGATATCCAGGATTAGGGCTACAAATAGGCCGCAAATCCAAAGGATGGTATCGGAGAATGAGAGATCCGATTCCATAATGCCACCAATCAGCATAACGATAAGCCAAAAGGCAATGGCGAGGATGCATTCGATAAGAGATTTCATTTCGCTTGTTGTTTTGTGGTTAAAGATTGATATGCCCATCCGCCTCTTGCAACTGAAGCTCTTGGAGGGCAATGATAGATTCAATGGAGTATAGCGTGCGGTTACCCACCGGCACGCCCACGAGAAGGCCGTTTGCTATCGCCTCATTCATCCACTCGCGGCCATATACCCGGCGGCACTCCGAGAGAGAGCGCATCACGGATATATCCCCGCGTTGCTTGAGGGTTTGGATTACCGCGAGCTCGCTGGCCTTGCGGTGCGCCTCGATGCTGGCCCTTGTAATCATATCGTGCGGGTGATTACGGCGTAGTTGATAGTTTCCGACACCGAGAAACGAGCCTCGCCACGATTGTTAATGCGGGAGATTGCGGTGCGTATTGCGGAGATACGGAATTGCGGAGATACGGGGAGCTTTACGGCCTCGTGCACATCGAGTTGCTCTACGGTGGCGGTTAGATCCACCTCCCTCTCCTTGTAGATTGCCTTTTTGTAATTCATTTTTCTTACCTTTGTAATAACGAGTGCAACAAAGGTAAAGAGTTTATTTGAATTTTCAAAGCAATTCCGAAAATTTTCAACGCAAACCCGAAATCGTATGAATGGCGAAAGTATAAAAATAGTAATCCGGCGGTACGGCAAGACACAAACCGCCGTTGCGAAGATTATCGGCGAATCACCGCAAAATCTCGGCTCGATGCTGGAGGCCCGTGATGTAAAGAGCTCTCTCGTTGAGCGCATTGCCGCCGCCCTCAACATTTCCATCGGCGAACTTTATGGGGAGGCGAATATGCCTATATCCAGCGCATCGGCCTCGGGCCAATCCGCCGCTATTGTCGGGAACGGAAACAACCTAAACGCAAACGAAGCGCGCCTCCTCGGCTTGTTGGAGGAGAAGGATAGGCAGATTGCCAAACAACAATCCCAAATATCAAAGTTGCTGGATATGTTGGCCGCTAAATGAAATACCCCGCCAAAAGCGGGGTATTTTGTTACCAAGCCTCAACGGCTCGCCAGGTATTTGATATTGCTCCAATCAAAGAGATCGAGCACCTTCTCATTCGCATTCCATAGGTTTTCCCAATCCCTCTCGATATACACATCCGCCATCTTCAACTCCTGATCCTTGTGCACAAGGCACTCGTTTACCAACGCCTTATCGATACAAAGGCGCGATGATCTGGCGATAGTGGCCCACGAATGGCGGGCGGAGTATAGGGTGAAAGGCGTTTCACCATTAGCAAGTGCCCAAGAGCGATATAAGCATCGGAGAGAGCAATCAAGGGCCTCATTGCTTCGATAGTAGAGATAGAGATTGGTGAGGTGTTTCCCTTCTGGATCCTTGTATTTGTCAAGGAGTGGCTTGATTCTCGGATCTATCTTCACCCGATGCTCCGCGTGATCTGGGCGGCGATCCCTCGTTTTGGCTCGATTGTATGTGATGATTCCCTTCTTGGCGGGCGCGGCCTCGAGCAAATCCACCGCATTCATTCCCATAAGAGCAAACGATATGATATAGATATCCAGCGCGAGCCGTTGCCCTCCCGTGCAAGGCCCGTTATAGGAGATAATCTTTTGAATCCATTCGGGAGATTTGGCCGAGTGGGTGATGCTGGGCGAATACTTGAGCTCGAGCTTTTGGAAGGGATTCTTGGGGATGTTTACTATGCCGTTATCCTCATCGTTGTATTTCTTCTTGGCCTCAAGGTATATCGCCTTGATTTTGATGGTATAGCCCACGCGCGCGCCTCCCTTCTTCTTTGCGTGCACCTCCACCTTCTTCTTCGGGCTTTCGATTCCCATACGGGCGAATTGCTTTGGCTCGTTATCAAGAAATTCCCCGAAATTGTAAATCATTTGGTAGGTGATATCGTTGATATCGAGGGAATCCACCCCCGCAAATCTCTTGAAGGCGTTGATGGCTGTTATATATGTGCCCTCCGTGCTGGGCTTCTTCGTTGAGGCGTATGCGTAGGCAAACTCAAAGAAATCCAGCCGGAACGCCCCGCCATTGGAGGCCTTTCGGCGGATATACCTCAACACATCATCCACCTCCATCTCCTGGAGGGAGAAATAGTTTAGCTCGCTGGCGTATTGGTAGAATTGTGAGATAAGGCGATTGGCCGCGATCAGGGCCGCGCCCTTGAGCTCGCCCTTGGAGTTGAGGTCTTTCGCCATGGCGGTGAGGTTAGTGGAGAGATACCGGCTCACGCGCTTGAAGGTAACCCGAATCTTGATATTGAACGAGCCATCTCTCCGCTTTTGGGCGGGCATAACCACCGCCTTGTAGGTGATGCTTGATGATGCCATATTTCGCTTGTTTTACGGAATGCTTTGTAAAACATACGCAAAACATTCCTATGCAAATATAAGCATTTATCGGTAATAATTGATACGGGGGCGGTAGGGAGTAAAGTGCAAATCGTGGGCTTGGCGCGATATATTCACGATTTTTCTTGGATTTTGGCGAAACTTTTCGCTAAATTCGATTTTCGCCCTTGTAGCGGCCTCGGTGGCGTTGTGCCATCAAAAGCGTAAAACATATGTAAAACAATCGGCCTCAAATCGGCTCGATTATCGCTCTTATCAAAAGGAGGGAGGGCGTTGCAAACCCTACCCTCCACAAGCGAAATGCGGGCACAATGATGCACCAACATCTCCGCAAAGGTACGAATTTTCTCGGGATAATCAATAGGATCCCTCTCCAAAGAGGCCCTTATTTATCAAATCGTACACATCATTTACCTTCGCCTCAACCAGCGTGGCGAGCTTCCAGCCGCGAGAGCCGATGAAGGTAATCTTATCCTTGGTATCCTGGCTCACTCGTATGCTTATCGTGAGCACGCGAGGGCCGTGCTTGCCCTTGGCCTTCCGCCCGGCACCAGCACGCCGCCCGCCTCTTGTTTTCTTTGCTTCCATATTAAAGTGGTTTATAGTATCTTGTTTTATGCTCGGTTGGATAGTGCTTTATTTCCTCACCGAAGAGGGTGTATGAGATTAACTCTCGTGGGCGGGATGGCATATTCCATCCACTTTTACCCCCCCCCCGCATTCTCAGCATCTACCAGCCATCCCGCCGCGCGCATCGTAACCCCACTCTCCGATTCAAGGATATATGTAATGATCTTCTTGAATCCCATCTCTCTCGCGATCCTGGCACATCGCCCGTATAGGATAGAGCAAGCGTTTCTCGTGCCATCAGTACAACAACGATGTACCTCAACCGTTAAGCCATCGCATAGCTTCCTCGCCACGGGGTTACCGACTATTGCAACGCCGCAAAGCCTATCGCCATCGTAAACCCCAATGGAGAATCGGTGCACCAGCACCTTTCCATTATGCCGGTGATGGGCCATTACATAAGCATTGGCGGTTTTCAAGTCAAGTGGTTTTATTGTGAGCATCAAAATAATGAGTTTGGTATCGCCTCCTCGGGCGAGAATAGGTTTTTAAATATAGCCGCAAGCGTATCCACAACAATGGAGTTGCCCGCGAGTTTATAGTGGCTGGTGCGTGATAGCGGAGTTGCGAGGAGTTTATCGATATCCTCATCATTCACGCCCATAAGGCGGTACACCTCTCGTGGTGTAAATCGCCGGAGTATTGCTTCATCTCCCATCATAATAATTGGTAAAAAGGATGTTGTTATTGCGGTTGATACCCCCCCCCAATGGTAAACTCGCCACTCGAGGCTTGGTTGCTTTCCATCAACCTTCGGATTTATGCATATCGTTTTTGCTTCCATATCCCAAAAAGAGGATTATCGAATCACCCGAGGATGCCGTAATGGTTGGAGCAATACCCCCCCCCTCGATAACTCGCCCCCGGCGGGTTTCGCTGGAGGGATAGGCGGCATTAAAGCATCCATACTCCTCCACCTCAACATAGCCCTTGGCGGTTGCTTGCTTAATCTTGAGCACCTTCTTCATTTCGCTTCCTGATCATTAACTTGGCGATGCCATCGTGCCCTCCATCATTGATGCACGGAGAAACGCCATCGGCATCGATTACGGTTTTCGTTTGGCTTCTCCCGTATCGGAATGCACGCGGTACATCGTATCCGTTTGCCGCGCCCCGTATCGGGTTGTTATTGCGGTTGCTATCTGCCCCCCCCCTCGGAATTGAGGCCTAAACCCACATCCTTCCGCCAGCTTGCGCTCACAATGCCCGAGGATCCCGGCGATCTGGCTCTCGGAAAGGAAATACCCCTCATCCACATCATCCTCAACGATATCACGAATCCGCCGCGTGAGCGGAATCGGCTCGGGGAAATAGTAGCACCCAACCTCATCGCGGATGGATATAACGAAGATGCGCTCCCGATTTTGGGGCACGCCGTAATCCTTCGCGTTGAGCACCTTGTAATGATTCGTATAGCCATATCCCTCAAGCTCCCTCAACCATTTGAAGAATAACGGGCGGAATGTGCCCGATACGAGGTTTTTCACATTCTCCATCAAGAGATATTTCGGCTTCTTGGCAATGATAGCCTTGCGGCACTCCCAAAGGAGAGAGGAGCGCGTGCCCGAGCCTTCCTCTCCGCCAGCCATCCGCCCGGCGTTGGAGAAATCCTGGCATGGTGAGGAATAGGTGAATAAATCGAAATCGGGTTGCCCCCCCCAATCAATCTTGGAGATATCTCCCGCATTCCTATCCGCCCATTGCGGATATACCGCATTATGGGCCGCGATGGCATTCGGATCTATCTCACTCCAGCCCACAAGCTCGTAGTTTACCCCGATTCTATCAAGGGCCATACATTGGGAATCATAGCCCGAGAAGGCCGTGAATACCCTCAACACCTCATCGCGCCCTACCATACCAATTCCCGCGTTACAATCCACGCCTCGGTAGCCCCGTTGTGATAGAGCTTCGCCTCGCTCGAGTATTCAAAACCTTGCTCGTGGAGGGCCAGCATTGCGCGGGCCGCGCTACGGAAACATTTGCCATCCAGCCCGCACGCCTTGCGTGTATTGCTGGCCTCGATCTGATAAATAACCATATTATTCGGCTGGTACTAATTCGTATAGGTGAAAACAATTCTCGTGGATGTTTACAAACTCCTCCCTCGGCGGGAAGATCTGGGCCACGCTCATATCATTGGGCATAAACCGATATCGGATATCCTTGAGCTCGTAGTAGCCAAGGGTATGACCGAAGGAAACGGAGAGATGCCATCGGCCATCCTCAACATTTATGAAGATATTCTTGCCCTTGTAGTGGAAGAATCCCGTTGAATATACACCGTACACATCCTCGCGCTTATCTTCCACGAGGATCTTGGCAAGAATGCCAGCTTGCGGCGGTATTTCGCGCCGATACTCTTTCAATTCTTCTTTTGTCATATCGAGAGGTATTATTCCCCGGCGGTAATTACCAAGCGCGAGCCTTCGGGAAAGCGGAAGGCCTTATTAAAGAGCTTCGCGCACCGCTTGGGAGGGTTGATATAAGATTTGTGATTTTCGCTCCATTGCATACACCATCCATCGCAAGAAGGGCATAGTTGAGAGCCGTTGCTTTTCCAAAACGGGCAAGAGCCGCAAGAGCCGGGCTTCTCATAGAATGGCGTATCGTTGATTACAATCATACCAATAAAGAATGAGGGGGCGGCGAAAAACCGCCCCGTTGGTGTCTTACTTGATATTGGCGATAATGTTGGAGATTTGGCTCTTGAGATTGGCAATGCGCTCTCTATTCTTGGAGAAATTCACCGCGCCATCAAAACCCTTGAGATCCTCGCTATCCTGGATAGCCTCGAAGCAAGCGCGGAAAAGATTCTCCTCATCGCGGAGCTCTTGCTGGAGGCGCACAAGCGCGAAGATTTCGGTAATATATTCCTTGGTATTTGCCTCCTTCACGAAATAGAAGGCGGTATCGGGGTGGATGCCCCAAGAGATGATGCGGCTTCCGTTAGCGGTTACCTCAAATCCTACGGTTTCAAAGTTTTCATTCTTTGCGATAAGTGCTTTCATTGTGCTAAAATTTAATAGTTAAACATTTCGCTTGGGCGAGGCAACGAGTGCAACAACCTCAACCCGAGTGCAAAGATACGGAATACTTTTGATTTTGCAATACTTTTTCAAAGATTTTTCAAGTATATCCCGAAATTACCAAGAAAAAAGCGAATACGATACCCCGATGCCGATATATGGCGCGGGCTTGATTCCGTTATCCGTAGCGCATACGCCGAGGCCGATTTGAGGCCCTATGCTCCAGCGTTTCGTAACCCTCACCTCGTAGGGAATCTCTTTGGTGATTATTTTCACCTCGGGATACACCTCAATACTATCGAGCTTTGGCTCATAGCCCGATATCCAGGCGGTGAAATCCTCGCCACCCGTTATGATCTGGGTGCGCGGTAGGTAGATGGTATCGTGCACCGCCACGGGGTAAGGAATAGAATCCACCACGCGGCGCGTTATAATCTTCGCCTCGGGCCTTATAGTGTCGCGGATGATGAGAGTATCCACCCACTCGGTTATCGGCTTATTTGCGGCGTTTCTGCCGCGGTTGTAGCCAAATAGGAACACCAGCGCGAGAAGGCCGATGCATATGAGGGTATTAACAAACTCTTTTTTCATTTCTCTTGGAATTAAAAGCGGTGCTCGATTTCACAACCAAGCACCGCACCCGTACAAAAGTGTTTCAAAGGCAAGGGTATTTAATAAGTCCATATCCCATCGGGGAGGGTGGCATCGGTATCAATATGAACGAAGGATCCGGCCACGCCTATACGGCGGATGTCGAGAGAGATGGCGGCACGCACAATCTTGAGGCGGGTGGCCGATGCGTTGCAACGGATATCCACCGCTTTTCCTTTCGTATGTGCGCCCGTGCCGGTGCGCCCGTGCGATTTATCCCAGGCGGAGGAGCGGAAGGCGGATGTAAGCACGAGCGGAATGCCCGCCGCATCCCTCAACATATCGAGGGTATTGATAAAGGCCTGATCCATATCTTGCAGAGAGCAAGCTGGAGAGCATCTATTAAACTCGGCCTCTTTGAAATGTCTTGCGGTAATCATGGGGATTGTGTTATTTGGCTTCGCTGGCCTCCTCCTTGGTGGCGATACGCTTCTTGCCAAGGCGTTGGAGGAGTTGATTTACGGGAATATAATCCGCGCCAAGCGTTGGATCTCCCGCGTGAGCCTTGAGATAGTTATCGCCCTGGCCGAGAGCGGGATCGCGGAGAACGCACCCCATATGCACGCAAAGCATACTCTTGGCGGAGGCTGATTCCTCGCATTTATCCTCATACCTCTTGCGAGCCTCATCACGCTCATCGGTAACGCGGGCAATAACCTCATCCTTTCGTAGATTCTCGGCACGCACCTCGTTGAGAGTGTCCTTGAGGGCCGATATGGCGAGGGAATCATTGTTGAGATTCTCCTTGCGCTTTGTTTGCGGGATGAGGATGAGAGCAACCAGCGTGCCGCCGCCGAGGATTCCGCCGAGAGCGGAGATGATGGCAATAACTATCGCGCTCATAGCATCTATAATTTACGGAGGTGGCGTATCTCATCGGCGATGCCATAGGCGATAACGCCGAGGATGATAACCACACCAACCAAACCAAACCAAGATACCACCTTCCACCCCGGCACCAGGCACAAGAATGCGATGATGGCGATCAGGGCGAGAAGGAGGAGCGCGGCCTCAAGGATGAGAAGCGCAAGGAGAGAGTATTTCTCGAAGAAATACGGAATCCATTCGGAGAGTTTCATTGCAATGCCCTCCTATTTAACCGCCGCCTTGATGCGGGCGAGAATGGATTCATACGAATTGGGATCCTCGGCTTTTTCGGCCTCAACCTCACATCCGGCGGCCTCCGCTTCGCGGATTACGCGCTGGATTTCGGCCTCATCGCCGGTAAGCTCAACCCCTTCCTTTACATCCGCGCCCTCGGGGATATCCTTGATATCTACCTGGCTAACGGATTCAACCTTTGCCGCATCGATCTTATCGATGGCTGGCGATTTCTTTCCTTTACTCATATCCGGGTTACTTTATGAACGGCCAAACCAACCACCCTACCACCCAATAGAGCGCGCTCATCACGGGCCTTTGGGGATATTCCAGATCTACATCCTTCGTGTGCGAGCGGAAGATGCCGAGGGCATAGAGCGCATTATGCGTAGCCCACTCGCGTGAGAGGCTTTCGGTGGAGCGATTTACGCAAACCGCATTGCTTGGATAGAGCCTTTTGATCTTATCGATATGAGCCGCGAAGAATCGCTTGCTCTCCAGGTAACTATCCGAGATGTGGATATTGTTATCGCCTACGGTGTAATTAAGCCTAACCATTCCGTTGGTGGATTATTCTTCCTCTTTATGGGCGGCGGCTTCCTCCTCGGCGATTGCTATATCGAGGTTGCCCTTGAGGGCATCGATTTCCGCCTCAACATTATTATACTCGAGGCGTGCCTCCTCATAGGCGGCGGCCTCCTCGGGATAGGCCTCCTCGAATACGAGGCCTTTCTTGAAGCACTTGAGAGCGTGCTCATCGGATGAAGCGAGGCGTGCCTTGAGCTCAAGGAGATGCGCCTCTAAAGCATTGAGTTGCTCTTGGATTTCGTTACGATTCATTTCTTCTTCTTGTATTTAAGATGATATTTCTTGCATATCCGCTCGCGGTAGGTAAAGCCTTCATTCATCTCGATGCAAAGCCTCTGCATATTGAGGTGGCAAAACTCCCACCATTTGGGATCTATCATATCCACAAGGTCGCGGGCGATACCGTAGGCATTGCGCCCCTTGCAAAAGCCGAGATACGAGTTGATGGATGCAACGAAACCATCGAGCTTCTCTACCCTTACGCATTTGTTATAGTTTTGGATGGCCCGAGCCGCCCGGCGGGCGATGCGGTTATTGAGATATACCCTATCCATCTTGATGTGAGTGCCGAGAAACTCCACGCCCTTGGTGTAGTGCTGGCAATAGAATTTCTTTGGATGGAGGCGGCATCCCTTCTCGGCCATCCGCCGCCTGATCTCCGGCATCAAAGCGAGAAACGCCTCCTTGTTTTGCACTACCGCCCAAGAATCATCGACAAAACGCCCAAAGTGGATTTGAAGCTCATCCCTCAACCAATGATCCAAATCATTGAGGTAGTAATTCATTGCGTTTTGCCATATGAGATGCCCGATTGCGCCGCCAATCCCATCGGGTTTCGTGAATAGGCTCTTATCGGGCGGAATAAGCTCCCATTTCCAATGCGGGGATTTGCGGTAGCAATGGTGCGTAGGGTATGAGAATACGGATACGAGGATGAGGTAAAGCAAGATATCCTTATCCTCGCCGTGGTACTTTTCCTCAACCAGCGAGGAGAGTTGCTCATATACGATATCCTGGCGGGCATTCGGAAAATACCCTTGAATATCCCACTTGAGTATCCACGCATCTCGGGTGAATCCACGGCTCACCTCATAGATATCCGAGATGAGGGCGTTGGTCGCGGCATCCGGGCCATAACCCTCTCGGTTGTTGTATGTCCTATCGGAAAGCTCCGCCTCAATGAGCGGGCGAAGGCGGATATCGATATAGTGATGGGCCACGCGCTGGCCCATATTGCACGCGAAAATCTCTCGCGGGCGGGGATCCCATCTTACGAAGGTATAGGCGGAAGGTTGTAAGTTTCGGCTCTCGATGCCGGCACGGAGGCGGCGGAGATTCCGCTCCCAATGCGTCTCAAAGAGCACGGAATCCTCACTCCTCCGCTTATTCTTCCTCGTGCGGTGATACGCCTCGAGGATATCCGTATCAAGAGCCATACTTTTTCAAATCAATTCGCAACCGGCACCACGGTTAAGCCGTTGTAAAAGTTGTTGTTGTTGATGTTGCCGTTATTGCCGTTATAGTTCCAGGCGTTATCAGCATTGTAACGAGCGGCAAGCCAATAGTTGGTGGTGCTTTAGGCGGCATATCTTGCTTGTAGCTCTAAATGAGAGCCGCCGCCCCTTTGATTATATCAGTCTGCCGGAATATGAGCCTATCCCGATCTTGCCTCATCAAATCTTCGCGCCTTTTCCCTTCGCAATGATAGTGAGCATCTCAAGCACCTTCTCGCGCCAGGTGGCGAGATTGCGGGATATATCGTTTGCGCGGGCGTATTTACTAACGCCCTCATCAATCCTACCCAGCAAATCCACCATTTCATTCTTGAGCGCATCGGGGTTGATAACCCTCCCTCCGATAGCCTCGGGGTTTGTGGCCTTTATAACATTCTCCTCAAAGAGCTCCTCTATATCGATTCGGAGGATGGTAAATTCCGCCACGAATTGGCGGATATAGTAATCCTTCTCATCGGGGAAATCATATGCCATCACGAAATGCGATAGCACAGCCTTACAAGCCGCAAGGGCTGGAGTGCCGTAGATTATCCTATCCGCCTTTGTCATACAAAATTGAGCAAGGCGGAGTTTCCTTTTTAGCGTTTTGAGGTCGATAAATATACCCGCTCTATCGGATTTCATATGCTTGAGTGATAAACGGTGGAGGTGCGTTACCGACACCTCCACCAAGGTTAAGGTTAGCCTCGCCTATTCGGCGAGGGTATAAAGCGCAACCGGCACCACGGTTAAGCCGT
>OCVV011356463.1_pt1 | contig 12617 bp, 6 predicted proteins | sample 1539721 | NCBI WGS metagenome assembly OCVV01 (sample SAMN02144230, study PRJEB22623) | gut metagenome | biome: sheep rumen | host: Ovis aries | place: New Zealand
CCACTCTTCCCCATCATCGAACACATACAGTTCATCCATCCAATAGAAGAACTTACCAAAAGGTTTGTAGCCAAACTTGTTGTCAGTTGCTATGTAGCGAATATTGACATCATAGTCCACAAACTCTCCCGAAGCGATCTTGGAACAATACTCGTCGCATAATTCCTTCAACACATTTTCATCAATAGCTTTTTGTAAAACAGCTGATTCCATAATAATATTTGTTTAATTCCCATCGCAAAAATACAACATACGTATGTAAAATTGTGACACAACCATAAAACGATGCAAAAATACATGTAAATTCCGACATGGCAAAATTGAATATTCTCCTGCGTGGAAAAACGGCCAATTCTGCGCAGGCAAATGTGCAATATTTTGCAAAAGCTGCGCAGTCCAGTGTGCAGTTTTTGGGGAAAAGTGCACATTTGAGTGCGCAGTTTTAAATATTTTTTGTACCTTTGCAATGAAACACGAGCGTCGAAAAGCATGGAAATAAACAGACACAAAGGATATTAAACGAATAATAGTCATATGAAATACAAAACCCTTTTGGCGGCAGCCGTTTTAACAATTTGCACTTCTAACTTTCAATTTGCACGGGCGCAGCACGACTCCATACCGGAGAGCGACCCGGCCATCGTCGGGCGCATTGGCGAGTGGCAGGACCTGAAGTTCGGCTTTATGATGCACTGGGGCATCTACGCCCAATGGGGCGTGGTGGAGAGCTGGAGCATCTGCAACGAGAGCTGGATCACCCGCGAGCGCCTCGGCACCGACGGACGCCCCATCAAAGGCACCAAAGACGGCGACTACTACGAGTACAAGCAGGCCTACCAGGCGCTGAGCCGCACCTTCAATCCCCGGCACTTCGCCCCGCAGCAGTGGGCCGCGGCGGCCAGGAACGCCGGCATGAAGTACCTCGTTTTCACCACCAAGCACCACGACGGCTACTGCATGTTCGACAGCCGCTACACAGACTACACCTCCATGCACAGCCCGGCGAAGACCGACTTCACGCGCGCCATCGTCGACGCCTTCCGCAAGGAGAACATGTGGATAGGCCTCTACTTCAGCAAGCCCGACTGGCACTGCGACGACTACTGGGCCCACGAATGGGCCACGGCGGACCGCAACGTGAACTATTCCATCGCCGACCACCCGGAGCGCTGGCAGCGCTACCAGGAGTTCACCTACAACCAAATCCACGAGCTGACGCACAACTATGGCCCCGTGGACATTCTCTGGCTCGACGGCGGCTGGGTGCGTCCGGCCTGGAGCGTCAACGACGAGACACGCCCCTGGCTCGGCTGCAGCGGCCAGGTGCAGGAACTGGACATGCACCGCCTGGCCTCCATCGCCCGCGAACGCAATCCGCAGACCATCATCGTGGACCGCAGCGTCGGCGGCCGCTACGAGAACTACCGCACCCCCGAGAAGCAGGTGCCCGACAGCCTCCTCCCCTACCCCTGGGAGACCTGCATGACCATGGGCGACAGCTGGAGCTACGTGCCCAACGACAACTATAAAAGCACCAAGACCCTCATCCACATGCTCTGCGACGTCGTGGCCAAGGGCGGCAACCTGCTGCTCAACGTGGGCCCCGACCCCGACGGCAACCTGCCCGCCGAAGCCCTGCAGCGCATGGAGGAGATGGGCCGCTGGCTCGACAAGAACGGCTACGCCATCTACGGCACACGCCCCCTCTACCCCTACTGCGACGGCAACAAGCGCTACACGCAGTCGAAGGACGGACGCCACCAGTACGAAATCACCCTCATCGACGAGTACCCCTACGCCACGGTTAAAAAACTGAAAAGAAAGTAAGGTTTAAGGTTTAAAGTTTAAGGTTTAATGAGGCTATGCAGCCCCCGATGCCTTAAACTTTAAACCCTAAACCTTAAACATTAAACCTTAACGCACAAATGACCAAGGAAGAGAAATACATCGCACTGCTGCCTCAAGCCAAAGCCCTCTGCGAGGACGAGAGCGACACGATAGCCAAGATGGCCAACATCAGTGCCCTGCTGCACCACGAATTCGGATTCTGGTGGACGGGGTTCTACAGAGTTTTGGCCTCCCCCCAAGAAGAGGGGGAGTTGGTGCTGGGACCCTTCCAAGGGCCGCTGGCCTGCGTGCATATAGGCTACGGCAAGGGCGTCTGCGGCACCGCCTGGAAAGAACGCCGCACCGTGGTGGTGCCCGACGTCGAACAGTTCCCCGGCCACATAGCCTGCAGCAGCGAAAGCCGCAGCGAAATCGTCGTGCCCGTGTTCAGAGGTGACGAAGTCGTCGCCGTGCTCGACATCGACAGCCGCGAGCTGGCCACCTTCGACGACACCGACCGCCACTATCTGGAACAGGTTGCCGCCTTCATCGCCTTGTAGGCTCCGTCTCCTGGTTAGCACTGTCGGCGCGGAGACGTGGCACGCCGCGTCTCTACAGTCTCCAAAAACCTACCATCTTTTTCCATAGAAATGGAGGGTATGAAGAGGGTAAAAACGAGGTAAGAAGATGGGAAGAAGATGATACGATAGCACTACTGTTTACCAGCGTGTTACAAACAACCCAATTATTATCGAAAAACATCAAAAACGACAACCCACGCCGAAGGTGATTTTAAACGGGTAGACATAGGTGCCGGGGGTGGAGAGGTTGAGGATATCGGTGACGCCGAAGCGGCTGTCGACCTGGACGAGCCAGTGTTGGGCGAACTCATAGCCAAGAGTAAGTCCAAGACCAGCATGGATATCGCTCATGGCAAAGCGCGACTTGCCCGTGGCCGGGTCGGTGTAGACCTGACGACGATAGAGGTTAATACCCTCGGTGGCAGCAGAATAGAGCACAAAATGGAAGTAAGGGCCGAAACCGACGAGCAGATGACCACCGCGCCAGGGGTGGCGATAGAAGACGGTGAGACCCGCATCGGCGCCCAAGGTGAGCATGTGACTGTGGTGGTCGCTGTAGCGGAGTGTAGCCTGTTCCAGCGTGGCCGTGCCGTTAGCCTGAAGGTACCAGTCGTTGGTGACATGATAATCAAGGAACAATCCGAGACTCATACCCGTGGCTGGCAGCGAATTGAGGATGGTGTCGGCGATGAGGGTGTCGCGCAACAGCGGGTCGACGCGCATGATGTACGACGAAAGGTTGGGGCCTCCAACAATACCCCAGCTCACATACTGCCGCTCCTCCTGGGCATGAGTGAGAGAGAATGAGATATATAAAACAAAAAACAATGATGCAAGCTTCTTCATATATAATTGTTTTTCAGTCTAACCATAATAAATGTTTCTCCAGTCATTCCTGTCCTCGAACTACAGCGAGAACTTCAAGTCGATGCGAACAAACCAGCGGTCCCACCCCTCCAGGCCGTCGAGGTAGCTGAGACGCCGCACAAAGTCGACACGGAGGAACTTAAGAATGTTCTCCACGCCAATGCTGTATTCCATATAGGGTGTTGTGCCAAAGGGTTTTGTACCCTCGGGCATCAGGTAGAGGCCTGTACGGTCGCCGTAGAAGTCGTTTTTGGAGGTGAGGCCGCCGTAGAGGAAGTTGAATCCGACCACCTCGCGCAACCGCAGGCGGTTGATGAGAGGTATGCGGTTCAGAATCCAGCCCTTCAGGTGGTAGGTGGCAAAGAAGGCCACATACTGGTCCATGATGAACTCCATGGGCTTCATGGTGTTGAAGGCATTGTTGGCTATGTAGATGCTGGAGTTGCCGGAAGGGATGTAAAGGCGCGTATAGGGGGCACGGTTCCAGATGACACCGGAGACAAGTTTGGCGTCGATGTGGCCGAAAGAGGACAGCCAGAAGCGCTTGTCGGCCGAGAAGGAAGTGCTCTGGATGAGTGTCTCGCCGTCGACAAGGTTGATGTTGTGTGCCAGCGAGATAGTGGGGGCATCGCGACGGAGATTGCTCTGCGTCTCGCGGCGACGTGTACCGGCGGCGAAGTTGGGCGTGAAACTCAAGGCCGTATGGAACTCGGCCTCGGTGAAGTAGTCCACCTTCTTCAGCGACCCATCAGCCTGATACTGCAGGTACTCCAGCGATCCGGCGGGCTGATAGTGGCGGGCTGCCACCCACGTGTCGAAACGGATGTGACTCTTCCACTCCTTGCGCAAGCGCAACAAGGCTTGAGCCACATACTGTACGTTCAGTTCACGGTCCGAGGAGGAGAAGATATTGTCGCGGTCGAAGTTGTCATAGCTCTGGCCGGGGGTCTCCAGTTCGTAGGTGGCGTTGAGGCTGATGCTGCTGTAAGGGGACTCGTGCACGTGGCGGTCCTTGTCGTCGAAGGTGTAGGTATAGGTCAGGTTCGTCTTTGGGCGCTGGTCGCGGAAACCATAGGCCACATAACCCTCAATGAAGTGGCGCGGACTCAACGTTGCTTTGCTCATACCTCCCAGGCGGACACGCCAGCCCTCTTGATGGTTGTAGCTGAGGAAATTGAACACAGGGCCAAGGTCGAAACGGCTCTCGCTGCGTTTGCGATGCGTGGGGATATAGCCACTGGCCAGCACTTCGCCCGTGGCCTTCAGGGCCCTAAACTCCGGCAGGCGTCTCAACTCCACCCACATGCTGTCCAACACCGTCTCCTTCGCCGACAGCTTCACAGGCCGCCGTTCGTTGAACTCGCTCTTGTAGCGCATCAGGTCCTTGCGCGGCAACACCACCTCGTGCTCAAAGACCGAGAACAGGCTGTCCGGCAACATATTGGCCGTATCGCTCAAGTCGTATTCGGAGTATACTCGCATCTGGTGCACATAAAGTTCCTGAATGCGCTTGGAAATATACATACGGCCATACGTATCACACCGGTAAGGCAAATAACGACCCGTCGAGTCGCGGTGGAAAGTCTGCACGATGGAAAGGTCGCGCACAAAATTCAGGTTCACATGGGGCGACACCGTCATCACATATTTCGTCAGTGCAAAACTGCTGTCTGCGTCCAACGACACATACATTCGTCCCGTGAAGCCGTAGCTCTGCTGGTTAGCCGGCACGAAACTCAATTCCACACATTTCTGCCCGTCCACAAAAGTCGTGTCGGTGATATAGTACTTGTAGAACGTAACAGCCAGCAGCGGCGACAGTGGCGACGTGAAATGATTCAGCATCAACTCTATGTCACCATCGTAGATGTCCACCGGCGTGAACATTGCCTGGATGTTGGCATCCATTCCCTCATCCTCCATCACCTCGTCCAGACCCTCCATACGCTTTCCTGTCACCAGTCGACGCCTCAGCGACGGACTTTTCCTATAGCTCTCCTCCGCCAAAGCCTCACGCATAGACACCACCAAGATAGGTGTCGCATCGAACTCCGTCTCGTCGATATATTTCTCCAAGAAGCTCAGCTTCCGCCAAATGCGCTTCCCCTCGAAATCGGGATTGAAATCGTCCAACGACATCGACAGGCGCTCGTAAACCTTTCGGTGGTATTGGTCGGCACTCTCCAATCGGTTCTCCTCCTTCTTGGCGATAACCTTCTTCACCAATTCCACCGCCGGGTTGTGCTTGCGACTGTATTTGCCGCTGCCCTTCTTGGCGGTCACCTCAACAGCCTGCAACGTTTTGCCACGCGGCACCATCTTTACTGTCACACGCTTCTTCGTTTTTCCCTTCACAGCCTTATAGCTCTGTGCCTCATAGCCCATCATGCGGAACTGCAACTTCGTCAGCCCCTGCGTGTTGCTAATCGTGAACTTGCCGTCCATATCTGTTTCCGTCCCGATTGTCGACCCTTCAAACACAATTTGCACAAAAGGTATCGGTTCGTTCGTTTCAGCATCGCGCACACGTCCTTGCACGCTGGTCGTCTCCACCAACTGCGCTGCCGCCACAACAGGGGACAGCAGGAGCATCATCAATACAATCTGTTTATATTTCAATAAAATACGCATATTTACATTACTTTTTCGGCAATGCAAATATACGTATTTTTATGGAATTATTCGAGAAAAATGCCGTTCCTTCTACTTGAAGGCATTTTCACTCAGGCCGTGGCCGGAGAGAGCGAGGTCTTTCATGTAGGAGGGCACGTCGCGGCCGAGGTACTTGTCCACGTAGAGTTTGGCAAGGTACTGGCCGAGCATGAAGCCGTGGCCGCGGAGGCCGGTGAGGAGGCCCACCTCGGGGTCGACGATGTAGCGCGGCTCCGTGTAGCGACCCGCCCAGACGGCCAGGAAGCTCACCTCTTTGAGGCCGGGAATCCACTCGGCGAAGACCTCGGAGACTATCTCCAGAAACTCCTTGCTGTTGTACTTGATGTTCTGGCGAGTCTCGTAGGCGTCGGTGTCGGGACTGGCGCAGCCGATGATTTGACCCGTGTGGGCGAACTGCTGGCCGTAGACGGCGCTGAATCCTTTGTAGTGACGACGGTCGATAATCATGTCCAGCGCGTCGCCGTTCACGCCCATCAGCGGCAGGCGGCGCGTGATGAAGGCCTGGTGCTTCACGGGGTAGAGGCCCGTGTCGATGCCCAGCATGTCGGTGAAACGCTCGGCTCCCCAGCCCATGGAGTTGACGAAGTGCTCGCAGTCGTATTCCACGTACTTGCCCTCGTGGGTGCGCACCAGGGCCAGCGTGCGGCCACCGTCGATGCGCTGCACGTGCAGCAGCTCGCAGTCCTCGTACACACGACCGCCGAGGCTCTTGCCGATGCCACGGATGTAGTCTATCACGCGGCCCGGCGTAGCCTGCCAGCAGTCGCGCGTCATCAGGGCGTGGCTGTAGGTCGTCTTGCTGTCGTCCCACAGGGGCGATATTTCCTTCTTGAAGTCCTTGCGGTCCACCATGTAGGCGTCGCTCCAGGCGCGGCTGGCGTCGAGGGCTTTGTATGTTGCCTCGTCGTGCACCAGGTTCACATAGCGCGTGGGTTTGTAGTTGATGTTGTATACCGACTGTATTTGCTTGAATATCTCATGACTGTGCTGTGCGATGTCGGCAATGTCAGGATTGCTGAATGCCGGACGTCCACCGCCGATGTTGCGCCACGAGGCTCCGCGGCTCCAGTTGACCAGCACGGGGTTGAAGCCCGCCTCGCTGAAGTAGCGGAACAATCCGCTGCCCGCGATGCCGCCACCAGCGATGAGCACCCTCACCCGCTCGCGCTGCACCTCGTTGCCCTTCGGGAAGACGAAGACCTCCTTGCGGCCCTCGGTGTAGAGGTCGCCCAGGGTCACCTGATTGCTCAGCGGCGCACGCGGCGTGGCGTCGCCAGTAAGCTCGATGCCGTGCGAGCGCAGCAGCTGCCGTGCACGGGCAATGCAACGTTTGCCGCGGCAGGGGCCCATACCCATGCGGGTGATGTGCTTCAGCTCGTCGACGGAGATGTACTTGCGGTCGCCCACGGCCTCCAGCACCTGCCGGTCGGTGATGTCCTCGCAGTGGCAGATGTAGGTGGGTTCCGGGTGGCTGGGTGACTGGATAGCTGAGTGGCTGAGTGGCTCAGGATAACGGTCCTTGGCGATGAAACCCTTAATGTCGGTCATCCGGCCGTCGACCTTCTCCACTCTCACCCTCGCCACATTGGTCTTGTTCTCTTTCTTCATCACCTTCTCCACCACGCCTTCGCCCACGGGCTTGCCGTTGTTGTCCACCAGGTAGACCTCCCTGCCCTCCTCCACCTCGTATTCCACAGGCAGGAAACACCAGTTCTTCTGCACATTGTAGCCAAAGATGGCCAAGCCCGGGCAGTGGTTGACGCACTCCATGCAGCCGATGCACTTGTCGTAGTCCACCGTCGGCGTGCTGCTGGTGGTGGGTTTGCTGATGGCTCCTTGCGGACAGCTGAAGGTGCAGGGGTTGCAGGCGAAGCCGTAGAGGCAGTCGATCTGCACAAAGGGCTTGGCGGCCATGCGCTCCTCGGTGGGCAGCAGGGGCTGCTCGCGCAGGCGCACGGGGTGCTGCTGCGAGTCGATATATTGGCGCGAGACGTCCAAATACTCGTCATAGTTGAACCTGATGCCCATCTCCTGAGCAATCTCGTAGGCCACCTGCTTGCCGCGCAGCACGGCGCTGGTGCCCTCGCCTATGCGAACGGCGTCGCCGGCACCATAGACGTGATGTCCGAAGAGTTCCTTGCCCTTGGTGAGCAGCTGGTTGTCGGGCACAAGACCCGTGCATATATTGATGATGTCGATGTCGTCAATCACCTGCTCGGTGCCGGAGATGGGCTTGAAGTTCTCGCACCGCGCAATGACGGCGCCCTTGATGCCCGTATGGTCGTCGTTGGGGATGGCGCGCAGCAGGGTGTAGCCCGTCATGATGGGGATGCCCAGCCTCCGCACACGGTTGGCCTGCACTGGGAAACCGCCCTCGCGGGGCTGTGCCTCGATGATGGCCCGTATGGTGGCCCCGGCCTGCATGCCCTGGTAGGAGGTCAGGTAGCCGATATTGCCCGCACCGACGGTCAGCACGCGCTTGCCCAGCAGGGTGTGTTCCTGGTTCATCATCTTCTGGAACACGGCGGCGGTGTACACTCCCGGCACATCGTCGTTCTCGAACGGCGGCATGAACGGCACCGCACCCGCAGCCACCACCAGATGCTGCGCGTCGATGTAGGCCATCTGGCCGTTGACGACGTTCTTCACCGCAATGCGCGGCCCTTCGAGGATGTCCCACACCGTTGTATTTAGCAAGATTTGGAGCGCCGGCGTCTCGCCGGCAAGTCTCTTCGCGATGTCGAAACCGCGCATGCCACCGAACTTCTTCTCCTTCTCGAAGAAGAAGAACTGGTGGGTCTGCATGTTGAACTGTCCGCCGATGCGGGGGTTGCTGTCGATGACAAGATTGTCGATGCCAAAGGCATTCAGCTGCTCGCGGCAGGCCAGACCGGCGGGCCCGGCACCGACAATGGCCACCTGGGTTTTGTACACCTGCACCGTCTGCGCAGACTCCTCGGGACGCTGCGGCGGCTCGAAGGTGACGCCCGGCAGGTCGGCCTCGTGGGTGATGGTGCGCACCTCGCGCACGCCGTCCACGGCGGTGATGCAGATGCGGCGCACGCGGCCGTCCACCAGCATCTCGCAGGCGCCGCACTTGCCTATGCCGCACTCCAGCGAACGGTTACGGCCGTCCAGGCTGTGGCTATGCACCGGAAAACCAGCCTCGTGCAACGCCTTGGCTATCGTGTAGCCCTTCTCGGCCACCACCTTGTGGCCTTCGAACATGAATTCGGTCTTCTCCCCTTGCGGGATGTCAAGAATAGGGTGTCCTTCAATCCTGTACATTTTTGTAAGTGTTTATGGATTAATATGATATTGTATTTCGTTTCAAAATAACAACACCACAAAATTAATCAAACCTTTGCAAAAATGCAAATCTTTTTTCAAAAAAAAAACGACACCACCCACTACCCACTATCCTTCACCCACTCTCACCACACCAACAGCCGCTGACTTTGTGGGTAGTAGCGCAGACGCAACGGTCCAAGGTGCCATAGGAGATCCTCCTCGCCCACACGTCTATGGCGTCCGCAGAGGGAATCGAGGCGGGCGATAACACGCTCATTGGTGCGTTGGAAGAACCGCTGACGTTCCTCGTAGCCCAAACGGTCCCACAACGGCTCGGCAGGCACATAGGTATCGGGGAGGCCGAAGTCGAAAAACAGAGCGTCCGCCACGCTGTCGGCGTTGCGCAGGCACACCTGGATGAAAAGCCAGAAGAGCGTGTCCACACGGCGGCTATAGCGGTCGCAATGGTGCTGTCGCTCGTCGATATCCGCATCTTCCTTAAAATAGGCATTGCGCAGCAGGCTGTCCATGCCCTTGTAATATGTGCCATGGGCAACAAGGAACTCCCTCACCTCACGCCCCGTGAGCCTCCCCCACCCTGCGCTCAGGAAGGGCAGCAGCGAGTCCAGCCCGTCGGTGGGCAGCACCGGCAGGGTATCGATATTGTGGCGCAGGGTCAACGCAGAGACCTGCCCTTTGTCCACACGCAGCAGGCCTGCCTCGAACTCGTCTTCCTGCCACTGCAGCAGCAGTCCGTCGCCCTGCTGCATGCCCCGCCAGCCGTCGCGCGGACGCAGCAGCCCGTAGCGTCGGCCGAGGTCCTTCACCATGCACAGCCGTCCTTCCCTCAGCGCCATCACAGCCGTGCCTCCCGGCAGGTTCACCAGCAGCCGCAGACTGTCGCCATCGACGAAGGGCGCCACTATCATCGTGTCGCGCGGCATCTGCAGGTAGCCGTCGCGGAAGCCGTCGTAGTCCGAGGGGCGATAGACGATGTCGCCGTCGATAATCACCCTCATATATCCCGCCATCGAATAGCCCGTATCGGCATCCTCCATCGTCACCGGCGACGACTCGGCAGCTGCCAGCTGCGTCAGGTTGATACGACGCACCAGCGCGGGCTCCACAATGTAGTAGGCCTCGCCCGCACGGCACACCAACCCTATGCCCGCCACCACCAGCCTCCGCCCCGTGGCGCGGTGGATGAACCACGTGCATTGGCCCCACTCGCCGTGATCCATGGCATAGACTCGATAGTCGGCATCCTCGTGCACAAGGTCGCCCGTCTTGGCGCACTCGCGCCACTGCATCGCCGCCGTGTCGAACCAGTGGTCCTGCTTAACCCAGGAACCGTAGTGGTGATAGAAGAGGGTGTCGTGGCGCACAAAGAGGTCGTCGCTATGGTGCATACCCGTCTTAACCGGCACTGGCGCCAGCGTATATCGTCCGCTGCTGCCGTCCACCACGGCCATCACCGTCCCGCTCCCCGTAAGGCCGTCGTAATGGAAGGCGCAATAGTAGCGTCCATGGTACTCCGCCGCCTTCTCCAACATCACATGGGTATGTATCCCCAGCAGCGACTGCAGGTCGAGCACCACGGCATCCTCGTGCACCAGCAGGTATTTATACTTCTTGTGGTATTTGATTGCCATACTTCCGTTGCGCCACACCAGCCAGTCTCCCTCCTCCTGCGGCTCGGTATGGCCCGTGGGCAGATACGACGACATCGGCGCCCGGCGCAACTCGTCGCCATAGTCTTTAAAGCCACCGAACCCCCTGTTGGAAAAACCATAGAATCCAAGCTTATGGGCCGAGATATGCATGGCGCAGATACGGTGTGTGCGTTCGTCGATGCAATAGTCGGTCCACTGGCAGTAGCGGTTGTCGATATTTTTATAGTAGCGGTCGACGCGATAGCCCTTGCCATAGCCCAGCCGCGAGAAGTCTGCGTAGTTCGGTCGGTACCAGGGACTGGCGGCCACGGCGCCCAGACGGGCCTCCAGTTCCGCCGCGGCGCTGTCGGTCTGCAGTCCCCACCCCGTGCCGGCAAAAGCCAGCTCGTCGACCACACCGTCGTAGTTGAGCCGAGGCAGCGAGTCCATGTTGTGCTCGATGTACACCACACGCAGGCGCCCGTCGCGCACATCGACCAGACCCCAATGGTTCAAGTCCTTCTCGAACGGCAACAGCAGCCGCTCCACGTCCACGAAACCGCGGTGGCTTCCATGCCAGCTGAAGGTCCTCAGTTTCTCTCCCAGCCCCGCCGTGCGCACCATGCGGCCTTCCTCGAAGTGCATCACCGCCGTCTCGTCCTTCAGTGCCACCAGCATCTGCAACTCGCCTCCGGCCACGAAGGTGCCGCTGATAAGCGTGTCGTAGGGGTCGTCCTCCACAAACCATGAATCGGGCGACCAGCGCGAATGCTTCCACACCACCTCGCCTTCCAGCGGATGGAACCGCGTGGAATCGTAGAAGAACTCGATGGAACGCTCCGTCTCATGCATTGCCACGGGCGACGGCGGCGCAGCCCTCAGCTCCGCCACCGACAGCGCACGCAACCGCGCCCCGCCGCCAATGAAGAACCGCCCGCCTGCGCGACGCACATTCCCTCCGCCTTTCATCACACGCCACCGGCCGTCCCTGCGGTCGAGGAACCACAGGTACGTGCCCCACTCGCCGTGGTCCATCAGGTAGACCCTGAACTCCGCATCCTCGTACACCATGTGGTCCGCCTTCGCGCAGCGGCGCCAAGCGGAGGCCACAGTATCGAGGTAGTAGCAGAACGAATCCTCATAGTAGGACTGGAGAAAAAGCGTGTCGTGGCGCACAAAGAGGTCGCAGTACCTGTCGTCGTCCAACTCCGGGGGCCACTCCAGACGCTCCACATCGACATAGCGGTCATCTCGCCCACCGCCCCAACGGCGCTCCGTGGGCGTCAGCCGGAAAAAGAAACTGCTGTCGACGCCCGACCACTCCCCCAGTCTCGGCGACGCCACAAAGCGACAATAGTAGCGCCCGTGGTACTCCGCCGCATGCGTCAACTGCACATGGCTCTGCACATCGGCCAGCGGCCGCACATCGATCTCGGCCCTGCTGCGCGGCTCGAGGGTCACCCCCTGCGCCCGGCAGCCCGGACCCGCCAGCAGCATCGCCGCCAACACAAACGCCATCAAAAGGAATCGGTTCGTCATATCAATCTATTTATAAGCAATAACGCCCAAAATTCCTTTTTATTGCCCCTCCGTCCACAATTCAGAAAACAGGCACCGCACAGGTACCCTCTTCGCCCCCAATACGGCCGTTCTTATATTGTTCTTATATTGTTTACATATTGTTCGCATATTGTTCTTATATCCACAATATAGGAACAATATAAGA
>OCVV012828229.1_pt1 | contig 12614 bp, 10 predicted proteins | sample 1539721 | NCBI WGS metagenome assembly OCVV01 (sample SAMN02144230, study PRJEB22623) | gut metagenome | biome: sheep rumen | host: Ovis aries | place: New Zealand
ACAGGCGCCAGCCTGCCTGCGTCGCCCGCCGCGCTATCCGAAATATATCACTAATATCTGATTAAATCTTTTTATCAAGGATTAGTATAAGGAAAATGCATCTCGCTGACGCTCGGTCAATTGATACAATCCCTCAGTCCCCGTTCGGGGACAGCTCCCTTTACCAAAGGGAGCCTTCCTTAACCTAATGACATTGTCCTTTCGGGAAGCCTCTCATTATTGCAAAAACTCTTTGATTCTTTTCAGCTCTCTTGTTGCGATCCTCACGCCCTCGTCGTATGCCGCCTGCAACTTGTCGGGATCATGCTCCGTGCGCGAGATTCCGAGCGGCTTGTCGGGACACAGTACCAGGGTGTTGCCCATGCGCTCACACGCAAAGACATATTCACGCTGGAAGGCATACATTTTGTGGCGGTCAGCCATCACGCGCGCCATCTCGGGGTGCTTGCGGAGCATCGCGTTCATCAGCGCCGGATTGTTCGGCTTCTTGATATATTTGCGCGGACGGGTCAGGACGACCACGTTCTTCTCATAGCCCTTGTGCTGCATAAAGCGCAGGGGGATCGAATCGCTCATGCCGCCGTCGAGCAGGGTGTAGCCGTCCACCTCGACGGGTGTGGACACCATCGGCATCGACGCGGACGCACGCATCCACAGGTAGCCGTTCTCATCCGCCTGATCGACGCGCTTGTACACAGGCTCGCCCGTGTACACGTCGGTACAGACGACATAGAACTCCATTGGATTATCCGCAAAGGTCTGTTTATCAAAAACGTCCAACTCCTCGGGGATGGTACGGTAACAGAATTCCGCGCCGTACAGATCGCCCGTCTTGAGCAGCGACCATACCGAGCAATAGCGGCTGTCGCGGCAGAAGCGCTTATTATAGCGGATCACGCGACCCGGCTGGCGGCTCTTATAGTTACAGCCGAACGCTGCACCTGCCGACACGCCGACCATCGCAGGAAAGTCGATATCTTTCTCCATGAGGACGTCGGTCACGCCCGCGGTGAACATACCGCGCATCGCGCCGCCTTCCAACACTAAGCCTGTTCCCTTGCTCATTCTGCCTTACCCAATTCTACGTTGCGCTTATAAGCGGCGGCTACCGCGTCGCTGACAGCCTCTTCCATTTTTGCGTCGTCGAGCGCCTTGACGCCCTCGATGGTGCTGCCGCCGGGAGAGCAGACGTTCTCGATCATCTTGTCGAGGGGAGCGGCATTGCCTTCGAGCATTTTAGCCGAACCGCGCACCGTCTGGATCGCCAGCGCCAGCGCGGTCTCTTCATCCAAGCCCGCGTTAATGCCGCCCTGCGCGAGACCGCGGACAAATTTATACACAAAGGCGGGGCCGCAGCCGGATACGGAGCAGCCTGCGTCCATCTGCTCTTCATCCATACCGGTCAGGTGACCCGCGTGCTTCATCAGGTTCAAAAATCTTCCGATCTCGATCTTGCTGACGTTCTCGGAGGTGGTGTACAGGATCTCGCCCTTGCCGACCTCGACCGCCAGGTTGGGCATGATGCGGATGACCTTATAGTCGCCGCCCGCCATCTTGCGGATCGTTTCGATGGACAGACCCGCCGCCATGGTGACCATGATCACATCCTTGTGCTTTTCGAGCTCCTTTTTGATCTCGCCGAGCATATCCGCCATCATCTGGGGCTTGACGCCGAGGAAAACATATTCGCTTTCCGCCACGACGGTACGGCTGTCGGCGAATTCACAGCCGATACGATGCGCCAGTGAGGACGCCTTTTCCGCGTCATGGTCGCAGACGATGATCTGCTTGGTAGAGCGGGAAGCCGCCCGTGCCAGCGCTCCGCCCATGTTGCCGACGCCGATAAAACCGAAGCGATAATTGATTGTGCGGATATTCGGCACGTGCGCGCCGAAATTTGCGATTCCGCTGAAACCGAACTTGTGATTCATCTGATATTGCCCCTTCCCGTAATAATATATTTATAAGTGTTCAGCTCCTCAAGACCCATCGGGCCGCGCGCATGGAGCTTTTGTGTAGAAATACCCATCTCGCATCCGAGTCCGAACTCACCGCCGTCGGTGAAGCGGGTGGACGCATTGACATAGACCGACGAGCTGTCGATGCCGCGCGTAAAGATTGCGGCGGCTTTTTCATCGGCAGTGACGATCGCTTCACTGTGACCGGTGGAATGGGCGTTGATATGGGCGACCGCCTCACGCACATCCTTCACGATCTTGACCGCCAAGATATAATCAAGGAACTCGGTGTCGAAGTCATCCTCGCCCGCGGGGGTACCGTCGATGATCGCGGCGGCCTTTTCATCGAGCCTGAGCTCGACGGGATTGACCTCTCTGCCGTCTACCAAAAGCGTTTTGAGCTTCGGCAAAAACTCCTCGGCGATATCCTCGGCGACCACCAGCACCTCCTCGGCGTTGCAGACAGAGGGTCGCGAGCACTTGGCGTTCTCTACGATCTTCAGCGCCATGTCGATATCGGCGGCGCTGTCGATATAAATATGACAGATACCGGTGCCTGTCTGGATGCAGGGCACGGTAGCGTTCTTCACGATCGCGGAGATCAGCCCCTTTCCGCCGCGCGGGATCAGCAGATCCACATAGCCGTCGGCGGTCATCAGCTCATTGGCGCTCGCGCGGGTGGTGTCCTCGACGAGGAGCACCATGTCCTCATGCAAGCCTGCCGCTTTGAGCCCCGCTCTGAGCGCGTCTACGATCGCCGCGGCGCTTTTGTGCGCTTCCTTACCGCAGCGCAGCACACAGACGTTGCCGCTCTTCAAGGCGAGCGCGGCGGCGTCGGAGGTGACGTTCGGGCGGCTCTCATAGATGATCGCCACCACGCCCAACGCGACGGACACACGCTCGATGACCAGTCCGCCTGGACGCTCATGGTGCTTCAATATCCTGCCGAGCGGCGAGGGCAACGCCGCCACCTCGCGGATGCCCTGCGCCATGCCTTTGATGCGTTCATCAGAGAGCATCAGGCGGTCGATCATCACGTCGCTGATCTTTCCGCGCGCCACTTCAATATCCTGCGCATTCGCGGCAAGAATCGCCGCGGTGTGCTTCTCGAGCTGATCCGCCATTTGCAGTAATGCGCGGTCGATATCCTGAGGCTCCACAGCGCCGAGCAGCGCCTTTGCCTCTTTCGCTTTTACCAAGAGTTCATGTGTGGTCATAGTAGATCCCTTCTTTATAATTATGAATGAGGAATGAAAGGAAACAATTTGTGTTTTGATTATAAATGTCATTGCGAAGCCATTTATGGCTGTAGCAATCTCAACCTATCAATGGGTGAGGGTGAAACCCTCCCGAGATTCCTAATTCCTAACTCCTAATTCCTCATTAATTATTTCTTCTTTGCGACAAATCTTGTGCAAACGGCGTCGCCGTCCATGATATCATAGAGGATGTCGGGATCCTTGCCGTTGGCGATGACGACCTCAATGCCGTTCGCTGTCGCGAGCTTAGCCGCCTTGAGCTTAGTCACCATGCCGCCGGTGCCGAGTTTGGAGCCTGCCGCTCCGGCGAGCGCCTCGATCTCGGGGGTGATCTCCTCGATGACCTCCAGCCGCTTTGCGTCGGGATCGACAGCGGGGTTCGCGGTATAGAGCCCGTCGATATCCGAGAGGATAATCAACAGCTGAGCGTCCACGCGTTCGGCGATGATCGCGCCGAGGGTATCGTTATCGCCGATGACGATCTCATCGGTCGTGACGGTATCGTTTTCATTGACGATGGGGATCACGCCCAGCTCCAGCAGGCGGTACAGGGTGTTGTCGAGATTTTTGCCGTAGTCGTCGATCGCGACGAACGCGCCGGTCATCAATATCTGCGCAACAGTATGATTATACTCGCCGAACAGCTTGTCATAGACATACATCAGCTCGCACTGACCGATCGCCGCGCCTGCCTGCAAAGTGGAAATATCATCGGGGCGGCTGTGGATGCCGACCTTGCTCAGACCCATGCCGATCGCGCCGGACGACACCAGCACGATCTCATTGCCCGCGTTTTTCAAATCGGAGATGACCTTGCACATCTTCTCGACGCGCTTGATATTCAACAGTCCCGTAGAATGGGTGAGCGTCGAGGTGCCCACCTTGATCACGATTCTCATATTTTCCCTCCAAATCAATACCGTACCCGCACAAAGCATTCCATCGGGATTTAGTATTATCCAATGATATTATATCACACTGTACACTTTAAGTCAATAAAGCGGTAAAATAATTACAGTGAGGAGTGAGGAGTTAGGAGTGAGGAGTTGATGGTGGACTTGAGGAGTTGTCCAAATCTTTTGAGGTGCTGTCAAAATCTTGATTTTGGTTACAGCACCCATGCGTTAGCTGATTTGGCATACAACTCCCATGCAACAACGCTCCAAGAGCGGATTTATCCGCGATTGGCTAAGCGCCACTGCTCGTCCACACCTGATTCTATTTACGACCATTACAAAATGTTGTAGACATAGTCAACGATGTGATAATCCAAAAAAGCGCTTGCAACCCTGTAGAGTGGTATGCAAGCGCTTTATCATTATATTATAGAATTGTTTGAGCGGAGCGAGTAACCGGAACTCCTCAATCCTAACTCCTAACTCCTCACTTAAGAGAGCCTTCCCATAATCTCGGCATACGCGTCCTCTACGCCGCCGAGGTCGCGGCGGAAGCGATCCTTGTCGAGCTTTTCCTTGGTCTCAGCGTCCCAGAAGCGGCAGGTGTCGGGGCTGATCTCGTCAGCGAGGACGATAGTGCCGTCGGACAATCTGCCGAACTCGAGCTTGAAGTCAACGAGAATGACGCCGCGCTCTTTCCAATACGCCTTCATGTAATCGTTCACGGCAAAGGCGTACTTCTTGATGGTCTCGATCTCCTCCTCGGTGGCGAGCTTCAGCGCCAGCGCATGATAAGCGTTGATCAGCGGATCACCGAGATCGTCGTTCTTATAGGAGAACTCGATGGTGGGTCGCTCAAAGACGACGCCCTCTTCCACGCCGTAGTTCTTGGAGAAGGAGCCGGCAGCGATATTGCGAATGATAACCTCGAGAGGCACGATGGAAACCTTCTTGACCACGGTCTCACGGTCGCTGAGCTCCTCGACAAAGTGAGTGGGGACGCCCGCTTCCTTCTCGAGCTTCTGCATCAACAGGTTGCTCATCTTGTTGTTGATAACGCCCTTGCCGACGATGGTGCCCTTTTTCAGACCGTTGAATGCGGTCGCGTCATCCTTATAGGATACGATATAGCATTCGGGGTCGTCGGTCATAAAGACCTTCTTCGCCTTGCCTTCATAGAGCTGTTCACGTTTTTCCATAATAATACCTCCCGTATCTCATTAAACGTTTATTGTAGGGGAGGGGCAAGCCCCCTCCCCTACAATAGGTTTTATACACCAGATAAGGCGGTGTGTCAATAATCCCGACGAGATTTCGGATATTTGTACAGACGGGGTGCTTTTTCGTGCAAAGTTTTTGAGAAAATAATAAACACGGCGGTTGACATCACAGGAGAAAAGTAGGATAATGAGCAACGGATAAGCAATACTATTATCATCACTACATAAAGGAATGATTTAATGAACCGATCTGATCTCGGCGCTGAATTAAAGCGCTCCCACAACTGCTGTCAGGCGGTGCTGCTCGCCTTTGAAGACCTGCTCCCCTATGACAGGGAATCCCTGTTGCTGCTTGGCTCGACCTTCGGCTCGGGCATGGGCGGTATGATGGGCACCTGCGGCGCACTGATCGGCGCTGAGATGGTGCTCGGCGTCCTGAGCAAGCAGACGCGCGGCATGAATCCGACCAGCCGCAAGCTGTTCCAAGCGTTTGAAGAGAAATGCGGCGCGTCACGCTGCATCGACCTCAAGGGCGTAGTAACGGGACACATGCTCTGCTCCTGCGAGGATTGCGTAAGGAACGCTATAGAATTAGTTGATGAAATACTTTGATCGAAATAACAACTACTGATTGGGTTAACGGATATCGGATAACGGTGAAGGGAAACGCTCCGCGTTTTGGATTGATATTAGAATTGTCCGAACGCAGCGAGTAACCGGCACCGTTAACCGTTCACTGTTAACCGTTCTACGGAAAGGATCCTGAATCATGAAATACAACATCGGTGATACCCTCCACGGCTTTGTCGTGGAACAGCGCCGCCACGTCAAGGAGGTCGGCGGCGACCTGTATATCCTGCGCCACACCCACAGCGGCGCGATGCTCTGCTACGTCGATAACGACGACCGCAACAAGACCTACTCCATTACTTTCGCGACCCCGTCGCATGATTCGACCGGTGTGTTCCATATCCTCGAGCACAGCGTTTTGTGCGGGTCACAAAAATACCCCGTTGACGATCCCTTTGTCGAGCTGATGAAAAGCTCGCTGTATACCTTCCTCAACGCGATGACCTTCCCCGACAAGACGATGTACCCCGTGTCGAGCATGAACGACAAGGATCTGATGAACCTGATGTCGGTCTACACCGACGCGGTGTTCCGTCCGCTGATCTATGATAATGAGAACGCCTTCCGTCAGGAGGGCTGGCATATCGAGCGAGACGAGAACGGCAAGCCCTATTATCAGGGTGTCGTCTACAATGAGATGAAGGGCGCCTTGGGTGATCCCGAAGAAACGCTGTATCAGGCGGTGTTCAACGAGAGCTATGAGCCGTGCCAATACACCACCGTCTCGGGCGGTCATCCCGACCACATCGTCAAGCTTACCTATGAGGATTTCATCGCCAACCATAAGAAATACTACCATCCGTCCAACGCAAGATTTTACCTCTACGGCAAGATGGAGATCGATGAGAAGCTTCGCTTCCTCGACGAGGAATATCTGAGCAAGGTCGAGCCGCAGGAAGCGATCGAGGAGCCGAAAATCACCGTCAAAAAGCAGGAAAAGCCCTTCTACTGCACCTACACCGCCGACGGTGAGAAGAAGAACGAGGATTATATCGCGTTCACTTATCCGATCTGCGAGATGCCCGCCTTCACTACCTATCTCGGACTGTCCGTCCTCACCGATATCCTCGCCGACACCAACTATGATCCGCTCAAAAAGCGTATTCTCGACAAGGGCTTGGCGGTGGAATGTGAGTGCGAGATGATCGAGGACATCGCCTATCCCCTCTTCACGATCAAGCTCCGCCACTGTGACGCAAGCCGCCTTGACGAGATCGAGCGCGAGGTCACCGCGTGCCTGGAGGAATGTGCCGCGGGACTGGACAGAGAAGCGGTACGCGCGAAGCTGAGCACCACCGAATTCAGCCTGCGCGAGGGCAGCGCCGCCGGACTGACCAAGGGACTGTACTACAATATCCAGATCGCCGACACATGGCTGTACGGCTATGAGCCGTGGCGCTATCTCGAGTATGAGGAGTCGCTCGCGACCCTCAAAGAGATCATGGAGAAGGGCTATTTTGAGGATCTGATCCGGGTATTCCTGCTATGGAATCAAAACCGCAATATCGTTGTGATGACCCCCACCGCGACCGAGAAGAAATATGCCGAGCCCGACGAGAACGCCGCTGTTACAGCTAATGACAGAGGCGCCTCCGATCGGGACGAGAAAAAGGACGCGTGCATCCCGCACTTAAATATCGATGACATCGAAAAAAAAGCCGTACCCTTCCTGACAGAAGTAAAAGGAAAAGAAGCTCCGTTTCTGTATCATCCGCTGAAAACGGACGGCATCGTCTATGCCGATTTGTTCTTTGATATCGGACAGGCAAGCGATGACGAGCTGTTCGACGTCAGCATCCTGACCTCCCTGCTCGGCAATATTGCCACCTCTGACACCGACGGCAAGACCCTTCAAACTAAGCTCGGGCTGTACACAGGCTCGCTGAGCATGTCGGGCTCCGTATCGAGCTATGACAGCAGGGTGATCTCCTCCGCTGTGCTGCGCTTCAAGGCACTCGCCGACAACTACGCGCAGGCGGCTTCCCTTGCCGAAGAGATTCTCACAAAGACCGTTTTTGACGATCAAAAGGCGATCTGTGATCTGATCGACCAGATGGTGACCGAGCTGCAGCTGGGCTTCATCAATAATTCCAGCCAGATCGCCGCGATCCGTGCCGCCGCGACCCACAACACGCGCGACGCGATCCTCGACAAGACGGGCGGCATCCGCTTCTATCAGCGTATCAAAGCGCTCAAGGAAAAGTTAGTTTCCGAGCCCGAGAGCTTCACAGCGCTCAAAGCGCGGCTCGAAGCGGCTTACGATAAATTCATCCGAAACGGCAAAGCGGTATTCTCCCTTGCCTGTGATGAAGAAAGCTATGAAAAGATCAAGGATACTCCCCTGCCGATGCGGGGCATCCTGACCGACACGATCAGTCAGGCACACAGCGCCCTGCTCAGCGGCAATATCGCGCTGTGCGCGCCCTGCGACATCGTATTCAACGGCTACAGCTTCAACGCGGACAGCGATCTCAGCGGCGGCGCCCTGCTGCTCGCCAAAAAAATTCTCTCCCTCGAATACCTGTGGCAGAAGATCCGCGTCGAAAACGGCGCCTACGGCTGCGGCACGATTCCGAATTCCGCCAAGCGACTCGATATGTGGAGCTACCGCGACCCGCAGGTCGGGATCACGCTGAACACCTTCCGACATGCCGGAGAGTTCCTCAGCAAACTACAGCTCAGCGACCGCGCCTTAGAGGATTATATCATCAGCGTGGTGCGCTCGCTCGACAATCCGCAGCTGCCCCGCGCGACCGCGTATCTGAGCTCCGTTTACTATCTGCTCGGCAGAGATAACGCCGCGATCCAGAGGGAGCGCGACGAGCTGTTATCCTCGACCCTCGGGGAACTCCATACGATCGGCGACAAGCTGAATAAATATGCAGATGACGCCGCATTTTGTACCGTCGGCAGCGCCGAAAATATCGAAGCCCACAAGGATTTGTATGACGCGATCCTGAAGCTGTAAAACTGAATTCACTCATTGTTATTTTACAAAAGACCGTTAAAAGATTAACGGTCTTTTGTTCTTCTGCGCGCTTTGAAAAAATCTCAAAAAATATTGTCAATACCTGTTGACTAAATGCGGTTTTTATATTATAATCACGCCATAAACATACATAAAATGCATTATCTTTCGATTCATCCCAATGTTTCCGACTGTAAGAAAGAGGTATGTTATGATGACAAAAAGCGAAAAGCAAATCATGGATCTGTTGTGGAGCGTCGATGAACCGCTATCCTGCACCGAGATCATCCAAATGTCCGGCGACAAAACATGGAAGGACAGCTATGTGCACTCCCTGATCAAATCCTTGATGAAGAAGGATCTGGTCGAGGTCGTGTCGTTCGAGCTGGTCTCGCGCAGCTATGCACGCAAGTTTGTTCCCAAGCTCAGCAAGGAGAGCTATTACCTGCGTGAATACCTGAATGAGAACCCCGATAACAGCTTTATCAAGCTGTTCACCGCCTATACGGAGCAATGCGATCATGCCGACGAGATCAAGGCGATCGAGGGCGTGATCGCTCAGTGGAAGGCTGACCGTTCATAACACAAGCAAGCATCAAAAAGGAGAGAAGCAATCGCTTCTCTCCTTACTTTTTTTGAATTCGGTTGTGATTGCCACTCGTCGTCACTCGCCGTATTCGGCAGGCATATCCGGTTGGTATGCCTTGACCTCATGTGGCTGCTCCTCCTCTCCCCACCACGCAGGAGCGTGTCGGGAACCCGGGAAGGGACTTCGCAACGACATGTTAATGAGCTTTCCGGTGCAACCCGCAGGCTATTGTGCTCTTCAAAACTGTCCACTGACCACTAACCACTGACCACTGACCACTGATCACTCCCATCATTCCAGCCATCCAAGGTTGGTATCGGTCGCCAGATTGTCGATGGAGTACACCACCAGCACGCGGTCGATCCCCTCTGTTTCGATCAGCTTGCTCACCGGCTCGGAATAGTAGCGCAGGTCGACCATGATGATCTCGCTGTAGTGGTCGGCGAGATACGGCACCATCGAGTGGGCAAAGCTGTCCTTGATGACCAACAGCTTCTCGTCGGAGCTTGCGGCGGAATTCCTGATCACCGTATAGGGGTGGTTGCCGTCAAGATAGATGGGATATTTGTCGTCATCCTTCAGATGATTCAGATAGAACATATCCTTCTGCTCGGTCACATTGCCGTTATCGGTGATGGTGGTGATGACCGTGCTGTCATTCGCGGGATTGTCCCACACCTCGACGGTATCGGGCTTGGTCAGCCAGAAGCCGGAGGATGAATAGGTCGTACCGTAGAAATCGGGATACGAGGTCACGGTATAATCCTCTTTGGCGTGAGGGGTATAGCCGAGCACATCGCCGAGCTCGCGATACGCGGTATACGCGCCGTAGGCTGTCCAGTGATGGTCGGTCTTGTAATAGATCTGATTTCCGTCGGCATATTCCTTTTTGAACGCCTCGCGCACATCGATAAACTTCGCGGAAGAAAGCTGAGCCTTCATGTTCTCAAAATGCTCGTCGTCACGATACTGCTTGTGAACGTCGGGCAGGATATTGTCGCAGACATAGCCCGTAGAGGGCGCGATCAGCACGGTGGTGTCCACGGGGCATTTTTCGGCGAATTCGTTGATAAAGCCGATATTGCGGCTCAGCTCACTCATGTTCTCGGGATCGTTGACAAGATAGCCGTCCTTGCCCAGATAGATGCCGTTCGAGCCGTTGTTGCCGATAGCGTAGTTATAATAGGCAGATAAGCCGACCCAGAAGTTGCGCCCCGCCATCTGATCGGACAGGAATTTTTCAAAATCCTCGCCGAATTTGCCTGACAGCAGGCTCTGGAAGCTGAACTGCGGCGCCTGCTCCAGATAACGCTTCTCGGAGGAGCTGTATTCTTTTTTCGGCAGTACAAAGAACAATACCATCATCCCGACGATGAAGATCAAAAACAACGCCGCGGGCAGGAATTTATATGCCTTTTTCATGATACTCCTCCTTTCTGATTAATTAGGAATTAGGAGTTAGGAATGAGGAATGAATGGAGGGCTTGAGGAGTTGTCCAAATCTGCGATTTGGACAGCACCTCAAAACGCGTCAGCGTTTCCCTTCACTCCTCAATCCCTATTTCTAATTCCTCATTCACTAAAATCTAAAATACAGGAATGGATTATAGCTCTGGGATACCAGCAGCGCGGTCGCGATGCCCAGCACCACACAGCAGAACAGCGCTTGCAGTACAGGAGCCGCCTTGGTGTTCTCTACCTTTTTGTAGAGCTTAGCCATCAGCGGTGTGGACGCAAAGCCCGCTACCAAGAGCATCGGCAGATACGAGAGCGTTAGCGCACCCGCGTCGGGGGTGATTGCCGCGCCGCCGAAGCTGAACATGGATTGGAAGAACGCGCCCATCTCGCCGAGATCGCTGAAGTAGAACAGCACCCATCCGAGGATGATGAAGAACAGCGCGTAAATATGCTGAATCGCGGCGGGCGCTTTGTCGAGCCACTTTTTGAGGATGAATTTCTCGAGCACGAGCAGCAGACCGAAATACAGTCCCCAGAAGATGAAGTTGAAGTCAGCGCCGTGCCAGAAGCCGGTCAAAAACCAGACGATCAGCAGGTTGAGGATCTGTCGCGGCACGCCCATGCGGTTGCCGCCCAGCGGGATGTAGACATACTCCCTGAACCAGGTGCCCAGCGAGATATGCCATCTGCGCCAGAACTCGGTGATGCTCTTACTGATATAGGGATAGTTGAAGTTCTTGAGGAACTCAAAGCCGAACATATTGCCCAGACCGCACGCCATATCCGAGTAGCCGGAAAAGTCGAAATAGATCTGGAAGGTATAGGCGATGATACCGACCCATGAACCGAGCCAGCCCATCTCACCCGTTGCGCGCATATTATCCCACAGCGCGCCCATCTGGTTGGCGATGAGAACCTTTTTGCCCAGACCCACACAGAACAGGCACACGCCTTTGGTGAACTGGTCGAGGGTCTCGCGACGGTGATCAAGCTGATAGGCGACGTCCTTATAGCGGACGATCGGGCCCGCGATCAGCTGCGGGAACAGCGATACATAGGTACCGAAGGTGATGATGTTCTTCTGCACCGGCGCGTCGCCGCGGTAGACGTCGATGGAATAGGACATCGTCTGGAAGGTGTAGAAGCTGATACCGATCGGCAGAGGGATCTTGAGCGCGGGGATCTTCAAAAACGGCAGGTAGTTGAGCGTGTTCGTGAGGAAGCCCGCGTATTTGAAGAAGCCCAACAGACCTAGATTGATACAAACCGAGGCGATCAAAAAGCCCTTGGCGCGTTTTTTGTTCGTCTCGCGGTATTTGTTGATGAAATAACCGCAGGTGTAGTCCACGATCGTGGAGAAGATCATCAGGGTGACAAAGACCGGCTCACCCCAGCCGTAGAAAATGAGGTTGACGACAAAGAGCAGGAGGTTACGCCAGCGGCGCGGGCATATGTAATAGAGTATCAGCACAATCGGCAGATACATAAACAAAAATAACAGTGATGAAAATACCATATGCAGGCCTCCCTTCGTCGTTAATGAATACTGAACACTGAAAACTGAATAATGAATAATCGAGGGAAGAATAGCCGTACTCTTTTGATAGGATCGTTCACAAATAAAAAGCTAAAACGC
>OCVV011195841.1_pt1 | contig 12610 bp, 7 predicted proteins | sample 1539721 | NCBI WGS metagenome assembly OCVV01 (sample SAMN02144230, study PRJEB22623) | gut metagenome | biome: sheep rumen | host: Ovis aries | place: New Zealand
TTCGTTGATTGCGTGAATCAAGGCGATTGTGTCATATTCATTTTCAAGGGCATGAACATATGCATCCATTTTTTCATCAGTAAATCCTGCAACCAATGTTTTTATGGCATCACCTTTCAACTGGTTGACCGTAAAATGATCAAACCTGACAATCGCTGTCTTTCCATCACTTGAAACCTCATAACATTTAACTGGATCCCGGACTTTATTCCCGTCTGAATATACGGACTGACTGCCGATTTTTTTATTCCTTGCATTAACATAATCCTCAATATGACTTAAATAGCTTTTGACCATGGCAGAAGTATGTTTTTCCGTAAGTGTCGCATCCTTTCCTAGATAATAAGAATGAACCTTATAAAAAGAATGACCATCACCAAAGTAGAAAGAGCAAACATCATTCAAAGCATTCGCAAAAGTGAGTGCATTGGTGCTCTTAAGGTCATCACGGATTCCTGCGGCTTTGAAATACGAGTCAAAATCTGGGAACGCCTCAATTCCGTGAATCGCCTTTAAGCCGTAATTGAGGTCAAGATTGAGACACAACTCGTTGTAGCAGAATTCAGCAAGAGCCTCACTTCTTACGCCCGATGCAGTTTCTGTTCCATAATAATCAGCCGCAACGACAGGAATATCTTTTACATTAGTTGAATAATATAAGTTCTTTCCATTGTAAATCAGAGTGCCACCGAAAACATCATCAAAAGTCTGAAGCGGAATTCCCAGACAATAGTCCTCTTCCACTTTAAAGATAACAACACCAATATCCTGTTTAACCCAATCCAGCTTAATCGGCTGTCCCGGAATATTGGAAGCATCTGTTATTTCCATGTAGTCACCAATATTGGCACAGGCCGTAGGATCCAAATAGGTCTGTGAATTCTGGAAGAACGCATCATAGTTATCAAAGTAAATTGCATGACTTTTTAAATCAACGACGGCTTTTGTCTTCGTTTGGGAATTTGTAATCGTCACTTCCGTAGTTTCAGCATTTACTTCCGAAATCGAATAAGCATTGCCTTTTAGAGCCTTAAGAATATTATCAAAAAGCGGAACATAAGGAATTTCTTCCTTGCCGGTCAAAAATCCGAGAGTGATATGCCCTAAATCGCTGACTTCTCCATCTTTTCGCCCGCGGATAACTACATTATTCAGGGTAGGTTCCTCAATCTTCACATCAAAAGTCTGTTCCGCAATGCTCGGAGCATCCTTTCCATCTTTACCGTCCTTTCCATCTCGACCATCTTTACCATCTTCGCCCATTGCACAGCCTGCAATAACAGCAGACAAAATAGCAGAAATCAACAAAATTGTGATGTATTTTACTTTTTTCATATTAATCTTCCTTTTTCTATGTTTCCGTTTATTCTTTTTTTCTTCAAAACGACCGAAGAAGTAATCACATTTTCTTTTGTTACTATGAGTCTCGAATTGGCGTATTTTATTTCCCAGCCATCTTTAGTGACTTCTGTGTATGGAGTTGATGAAGTTAATCCAAATCCGTAACTAAGACCTGTAAGAGAAACATAAGACATGAGCGAAGTAAAATCGGTAATTGAATCAGAATCGTCTAAATAGAATGTAATGCTTTGTCCATCTCCAGAAATAACTGCGTAGAGGTATTTTGATTCATTGTTTATCGTGACTTTAGTCGCTGTTTCACTGGAAGCTGAAATAGAAATATAACTTCCATCTACGGGAAGTGTAAATTTACTTTTGTCAGTTATAGATTTAAGTCTTGTTCCCGAAAGACTACCATCCGTTCCAAGTGTTCCTATCTCCGCACCTAAAAGTCCTGAATAAACATAATATTTTGTTCCTTCTATAGTTAGTTTATATGCCGAAAGATCGCTAATAGTCGGATGCCACACAAGCTCACCAGATAATCCATAATCAACATAATTTCTCACATTATTTACACACTCCGATGATGTAACATCAAATGCCTTGTAATTTCCAATATCCTTAAATTTAAGTGCAAGACATCTTTGTGAATCTAGATAAAAGACAACATTGGATAACTGGCTGTACATATACTCGCCATATGAGAAGTTCGGTGCAGTAGGACTTCCTTTTTCCGGCTGATTTGTGACTGTCTCTTCATCATTTGAACATGACAAAAAAACAAACGAACAAATGAGTGCAAATAGCAGAGCGATTTTAATAAAAATAAATTTTTTCATATTAGTCTCCTTTTTTTTAACCAAATTTTAGATGACAAAAAGCACAAAATCAGCACAAAAGGTTTGAAAATTCAGCACGGAATAAGCACATTCTTAGAAAAAACGGTTATAATAGGAAACATGAAAATCGGGATTCTAAGAATTTATCAGAATCGTTACTGGATTTCTCATCAAGATTTGGCAGATTCGGGCGAATCAAACAGAATCATCCTGCTTTTTGTCAGCCCATTCTTATTCTTATTCGGAATCGGAAATTTAATCGCCAAAATAATAATGCATCATGCGAATCTTCACGAACATCAAGTCTCGATGATTTATTTCAGTATTTTCATGATTTTCGGCATTTTCACTTTTCTGTTTTCAAAATGCACAAAAAATGTTTCAAAAGAAAAAGCCTACAAAGTAAAGACGATTCCCGTCTACATAATCATTTATGCAACACTTCTTGCCGCCGTCTACAATTTTTACATTCTCGGACAGCCTTTCAACGGATTTGTCGCCTACTGCCTCACTTGTTTTATTGCTCTCTGTGTCTTTTCATTTTCACCAATTCTCTTTTTGGTAGGACTCATAACGGCACTAAGTTTGATGGCTCCGGGAATTTATTCAAATTTCGGACTGACTGGGCTTGCGGATTCCATTTTGGCAGCAGTTCTGATTTTCTGCATGTCGCTTTACAAAAGGAGAATCGAAAAAAAGCACATAATGTTCCTAAAAAAGCAAAAACAGAGCCTTGAAGCAAAAACTTTCGGAAACTTCACGCTTTTATACGAAAACAAGGTCGTCAAATTCTCTCGAAAAAAATCCAACGAATTACTTGGCTATCTCGTTTACAAAAACGGAAGCTCCGTAAACACAAAAGAACTGATTTCCGTGCTTTGGGGCGACAAAGCGAATTCAAGCCAACATGGTAGCAGTCTCAGAAATCTTATCGTAGATATAAAGCATACTTTGGCTGAACTTGGGATTCAGAATTTCTTTATTACAGAATACAATAATTTTCGAATCAATCCCGATGTAGTCAAATGTGATTATTATGATTTCCTTGCCGGTGACAAAAATGCATTAAATAGCTTCGCTGGTGAATTTATGAGCCAGTTCAGCTGGGCAGAAGAAACGGCAGGTTTTCTGGAAATGAAAGTTATGAAAGCATAAAATGCAAACACTCACTTATTGCGGATAATCTTCACCAAAAACCTTTTTAAGAGACGCAATCAAAGAATCATTGTCATAAAAATCTGAATAAGAAAGCTCTTTGTCCGGCACAGCGCCATTTTCAACAGTTTTTTCAAAAGTTTCATTGCAAAAACGCATATTACCAGAAAAATTGAATGGAAAACCGTCTGCGGTAACAGCCTGGCTTACAACACAACTTCCGCCACCACTCCGCTCACCAAGAATTTTGGCCCCACGCTCTTTTGCAAAACAAGCAAAAGAATTTGCAGCGGAAAAAGAACAATGTGAACAAAGAACCGCAAAATTCAACCCTATGAAATTTACATAGTAAGCTGTATCAACCTCACCGTCTAGATCCAAATCTAAATAAGAATATTCATTATATTTTGCGCCCGTATGAACATCATCATAAGTTATATTTGCAGTTTTAGAAAGATAGCCAAGAATCCATCGTAGACAGTCTATTAATCCTCCACCATTGCAAGAAACATCAAAAAGGACAGTTGACACATCTTTAAAATCTCCGCTTTCTTCATTACTGTCTTTCTTAATATTATAGAATGCTTTGTAAAGTAAACCGATAGTATCCGATGGAAGCTCCGCAGGATCAGGCTCCCCTGAAGGATTCTTATAGTACTCATCCCAGCCTGCTTTATACATGCTAAAAGAATCAAAACGAATGACAAGTGTCTTTCCATTATCTATAAGTTCCAGTTCCTTTTCATCTTTTAAATAACCATCATCTTCAAGGCCAGCGCCTTCACGCGCTTTATGAAGCTCGGCATCTTTTCTATCACGAAATTGTTTTTTTCCGCTATTTTCGACACTTCTAACAGCTTTCCGAATTTCTGAATTATTCAGAGTTAGATAAACGTATCCATTAGAAGAAACTTTTGTCCAATTTGCGCTTGCATGACAGTCACCATAGGTATAGGCAACAAGGCGTTTTAGCCCCTTAATATAATCAACATAAGATTTTGACTTAAGAAGAGTTCTTGTTTCTGGATCATATTGCATAAGCATTTCATCAAATGGAAGCTTATCTGCAAGTGCGACGACATCTTCTTTTGCATATCCATTGCCGTCATCAGCAAAGCCATAATATCCCGGCTGCCCATAAAGATAATCGTGAGTCATGCAAAGCATATTGTAGGAAATGTCAACCAACTTCTGAGGCCGATTGTGCACATCAGAATACCAAGGACTGTCTACAAAATCAAAATACAACTCCCCATCAGTATAATGATAAACTTTTTTACCATTATAAAGCAGTTGCCGTCTCAAAACATTACAGGTAAAAAGCTGATTCATAACACAAAAAGGAACATAGACATCTTCAATGCCGGCGTAAATCTTAAATCCGTATTTTCCAAGATCAAAGGTAATTGCTCTCTGCCCGCTAAACATTTTGGTTATTTCTATGAATTTTGTTCCTTCTGCAAAAGATAAATCCTTATCGCTATCGTTAAAAACTTCCCAGCTGGGACAATAAATCGTGTTGTTTTTATGATTTATGACGAGTGAAATGGTTTTCCCTTGAGTTTCTGCAAGGAGAATATATTCGCCATTGGAATAAGTCAAACTATTAACTGTAATTCCACACCAGGAAAGCCAGTATTTTACACCCACATAGGGAAGATAGTCGTTTTCTTCATAAAACCGCATAAAAATAGAAGAAACTTTGGAATATGAATCTTCGATGTATGGAACGCTACGGCTTTCAAAATTCAGATTCTCTTCTTTTGGAACAGTGCTCGCAGAATTTATAATTGTCGTTTCACCTTCATAATTACAGGCTGAAAAGCAAAACAACAGAAAAGCCGCTTGAAACACTGGAAAAAGTTTTTTGCGCAAAGATTTGAACCGAATTTTTCTTTCCATATCAGCCCCGTTATTTTATAAGTATAACTGAACTTTCCAGTAATTCAAGAATAAATGGCGTTACCCTGCACGCTTCGTCGCGCAGGGTGAAAGCAAGGAGAGAATTTTCGTTAGAAAATTCTCGTAGGAACAAAAAATCCATAGACGGATTTTTTGTTCCCACAATCCCTACCGCTTAGGCAACATAACCAGAAATTGTAACAGTACAGCTGGCTGGGTATGCATCTGATGCCGTACCTGACCTACCGGTGTTTTCGCCTGCCTGGAAGTAAAGTCTCTCCAGACCCGTACAGCCATCGAATGCATTGGATTGAACTGTGGTGATAGTCTCTGACTGGAAGTTCACACCTTGAAGTGCCGTACAATCGCTGAATGTGTACGGTTTAATTGTGCTACCTGCAATAGAAAGATAGACATACTTAAGAGCTGAGCAGTCCTTGAATGTGTAAGCCGGAAGTGAATTTGCAGTAACTCCGAGAGTAATTTCCTGAACATTCTTTATGCCACAAAGAGCATAAGGACGTACTGTCTCAAAATCGAGACTTATGCCGGAAGAGGCAGTATAATTTATATCAGTACCACCCTGATCCTTTTCGTAGCCACCAGATTTTTCTTTTACATCAGCTACTGTAAGCAATTCAAGAGCCGGTGGAACGGCAACCAGAGTTTTTCCATCATAAGAAGTAAGAACTGGAATTGGAACATAACCGTTTCTATATTGATTTCTAACTCTATAGCTATATGTTTTATCCCATGTAAGCCATGCTTCAAAATCCTCTGAAGAATCTGGAGCAGTTGGAATGTCAGCGTCATAAACAAAATAGAACACACTTTGATAAGCAGAATAAGCAGATGAATTGTCTGTTATATCTCCTGTAGTCACCTTGAAGTAAGAGTTTCCCTCAAGAACATTAAATTCCTTAATGTTCCTGCAGTTTGCAAAGGCACCGTCAGCAATACTGTGGATATTTACAGCAATTGTTCCAACTGTAGCCGGACTTGCAGGCGGCCAGCGGTAAAGGGTGTTAAGATTCTTGCTGCAAAGAACTGTTCCCGATACGGCAAAGTTTTCGTTAGCAGAAGCAACCTTGAATCTTTGAATTCCTTCTCCGTCAATGAAGCCCAGACTTGTAACGCTTTCCGGGATTGTGAGGCATGTTACATACTCGCTGAATTCGCCTTCAATCTTTGTGAAAGCAGAATCCTTGAAAGAAAGCCAGACATATTTTCCGCTTGAAGAAAGGGCAGAGTTCACGCTGGTGAGCAGGCTGTCAAAGTTTGTCGTGCTGTCACTTACAGACACTTTGTAAGGAGTCTCTGCCGTGTTCTCACTAAGAGAAGAAAGCAATGAGCCAAGTCCAGAAGTAGAAGTGAGGTAGCCTTCAAACAAAGTGCCGTCTTCAAGAATCTGCCAGTAGGCTCCTTCTTTCTCTTTGACAGTAAAGTAGTCACAGGCTTCTTCAAGAGAAAGTCCCGCATCCTCTGCAATGTCAATGACCTTTAGACCCTCTGTGTATGCCTCTGGTTCAATCTGAATTTTCGTATCTGAAGTAAGGGCACCCGCAAGAGTAACGACAGCTCCTGTTTTGAGGTATATTTCATCAACAACAGCGTCGCCAGAAATCTTGAATAAACCGCCAGCCATTGAAGAGTCTTCAGCAGGGGCAACGACAGAAACTCCGCAAGTCACGCTTTGATAAGACTCAGAAGTTTCATAGTCAAAGTATGGATACAAGTGGTTTCCGCCGATGTAGCCGCCGGTCATTTCAAAGGTTGCATTCCTTGCGACAGAAACAACTCCGAGTCCAGTAACATTACCAGTAATTTTTCCGCCTTCCATCTTTAACCCACAGCCAGTGCCTACTCTGACAGGTGTATTATAGATAGATGTTGTTCCCTGCCAGATATTGTTTCCAGTAATGAGAACTCCGTCCTTAATCGTTACATTTGCCGTAACATCTATGCCTTCATCGTTTTCATCACGATAAGTTCCGCCAACCATTAAGGCTTCTCCGCTCTTCAAGAATCCGCCTGTAAGCTTAATGTTCTCCAAAGTTACAGGAACACTCGTTGCAACAAGAAGGACTGGAGTTGACTTGCCGTTAGTATCAATTCCAAAAGTCGGGTTAATACCGTCCACAGGCTCACCATTTGCATTCAGGGGATTCAAGCCCATAAGAGTAATTGATTTTGCAAGAATAGGTGCTTTATAACGATATCTATAGGTAGATTCTTCTACAATCGGCTGGAACTCTGCAATTAACTGTCCAGATGCAAGTTCATTGCTGTCTTCAGAACGGCCCAGCATACCGTCAATGTAAATCGTGTAGTCAATATCAGGGTTGTTCATTTTTTCTACAGCAGCCGCAATTGTAGCAAGAGGACTTGTTTCACTTCCGTCATTGCTGTCTGCACCGTTTGCACTTACATATAAACATGAGTCAGCGCCATTTACAAAAACGGCAGCCATTGAGCTAAGGTCACCACTGACAACTTCGATTTCATAAGTGGCAGATGCCAGAGTGCTTGCATCAAATGTGAATGTGTTTCCGCTTGCACTCTGCTGAATTCCGTCAACAGACCACACGAAAGAAGCTCCCGTCGTGCCCGAAGCAGCAGGGGATTTTGCAGTAAATACGACTGACTTTCCATCAACTTCATAGGTGAGGCCAAGGTCATTAAGCTGACCAATGCTTACTGTAATTGCCGCCTTAGACCATTTTGCATAGAAAGTCTTGTCGCCAAGGTCTCCGGCAGAAATCTTTTCAATTTTTTCTCCAAGGTAGTCAGAGTTGCTGTACCAGCCGCTAAAGCTAAAGCCGCCTCTTTCAGGAGCAGGAAGAAGCACATCCCCAGAATGTCGGGTAAAGCAGGTTGGAAGAGGTGCATCCTCAGACGCTGCTCCATTTTTAAGCTCATAAGAGATTTTGTAAACTTTGTTAAGGCTTTCAAAAGCTCGGCTTGCAATGCTTTCCTGACCGCCAGTAATAATTGCAAGTTCTCGCCATGTGTTTATAAGGTGCTTTTTTTCAGTATCAGCATACAAATGAATCTTTACGCGATAATTTCCTGCATCAAGCTCGCTGGCAGCAAAAGTAACTTCGTTATTCTCAGGAACAAGCGGGCTTTCTGCATATTCCTCGATGGCACTTTCGCTTGCAGTGGCCACATCATAGCTTAAAAGCTCTGCCGTAACGAGTTTTACATCGCTGGCATTTTTGGCTAATCCATAATCCAGATTGAATTCAAGGCTGCCTTTTCCTTCCAGGGCACTTTTATCCCAAGTCAATTCAAATGAAAGCTCGTTATCACCAGATGTGATGGTGACATCCTCCAGGCTTCCAGTAAAGACCGTACCGTCCTTGCTTGCCGTAAGGACAAAGTTCCACTCGCCCTCAGCACAGGCCAGACTTGCGTTTGCCAGGCCTTCCAAGCCCTCATAACTTCCAAGAACTTCCTGGGCAGTGGCGGTAACAAGGCCACCTTTGAGTGCAAAGGCAAAGGAATCCAGAGACTCATCCGTGAATTCCGGTAAAGCTGTTCGCGAGTCGCTTTTTACAACGGGCTTTACAAAACGGATATGGGCACTTGCCTCATCTGCAAGAGTCGTTCCTGCCGCTACAGTAGTCTTTTCAGTTTCAGCAACATCTCTAATGTCGTTACAGCCAAAAAACAGGAATAATCCTGCTATCATCAAGATTGAAAACGCTTTTTTCATTTTCTCCTCCACTTTTTATTCTATTTCAACCGTTGCCATAGCAGATTTTTCACCACAGGCAACTTCAATTTCATAAATTCCCACGCTCATACCCTCTGTTTCCAAAGTGAATGAGCCGCCGCTTGCTTCCTGCTTTGTGCCATCCAAATACCAGACATAGCCGTTTTCGCTAGTATTTCCTGACTCGCTTCCATCGCCTACCCTAAAGGTGAATGTGCTGCCTTCCCGGGTATATGAAAGTGACAGGTCATTTTCTTCCTTTTGAATCGTGACTTTTACGGAGAAATTTCCGGCAGTCTTCATCAGAACAAAAATGGGATTGTCGCCGCGCCCTATCCTAATCGGAGCAGATTTTCCAATGTAATAAACCGTCCGATTTTGATTTCCGCCCGAAGCCTCCCGGTAAGCGACAGCCTGGGCATAAAGCCTCGTTCCAATGCGAATGTCCTCAAAGACAGCCCTTGCGCCCACACGGGCAGGAAGCCTTCTTTTTGCTGAATATTCGCCTTTAAGTTCAATATCAACGAACATATTTGCAAAATCTTCTGGCGTAAGAACACGAGCCTCCAAAGCCAATCCAACAGAAGCGTTTTCCTGCAAGAAATGAGAATCTTCAGAAAGACCTGAGCCCGTCTCATTGCGGACACTTTGCCTTAGCTTTTCCACCATTTCTTCATTTACGCAGAATGTAACAGAAGCCTTGTCGCCTTCGTCAAAAAGGGAACAGCCCCAAAGGAATAGAGTTGACACAAGAACAAAAAGATAGATTCTGTGTCGAAAAACCATGTAGTCTCACCTCCTTTTCGTAAAAAAAAAGACCGTCCCTCGAAAAGCCTCATCGAATTCGACTCAGCTCTTGCAAAGACGGTCTTTTATATAGAAGAAAATTGAATTTTGAGTTGAAAAACTGGAAAGGATTAGCCCGAAGCCCGAAGCCCGAAGCCCGAAGCCCGAAGCCCGAAGCCCGAAGCCCGAAGCCCGAAGCCCGAAGCATTATGTGAGAAAAAGTCTTCTTGTCAAGATAATTTGAGAAAAATGCTTTATTTCTGAGAAAACTTTTAACAATCATTAACGACAGTATAACGCAATAAATAAGTAAATTCAAAGAATTCAGACCTTTTTAATAATATTTTTTGAAAATTTTATATTTCGGAAGTTCTGAATGCAGAAGCGCCTTAAATTGATTCAATGGATTGACTATGCTATACTGTCAGCATGACTTTAGAGAAAGACGAATCAAACGGAAAAAAGAAAATCCTCATCATGGTTGCAAGCCCTAAAAATGAACGAAGCGGAACACTTGTACCAACAGAAGCCTTTGTAAACGGAATGCTCTCAACCGGCAACTACGAAAGTGAATATATCTTTATCGACAAAATGAATATCAAGCCCTGCCGAGGCTGCCTCAGCTGCTGGGGTCGTCCAGACGGAAGCTGTTTTATGAAAGACGATGATGTTCCCTTAATCCGCCACAAGCTCGAAACGGCCGATGTCGTAATCTGGAGCTTCCCGCTCTACCTCTTTGGAGTTCCGGGCCAAATGAAATGCCTAATGGACAGAATCGTCGGCATGGTTCACCCCTACATGGGTCAGCAGCTCAACGACCCGGACGCACTCAACAAACCTATGCACGGCCTGCAAAATGTAAAAGAAGGCCAGAAAATTCTTCTGCTTTCAAGCTGTGCCTGGTGCGACATCGATGTGGTTTATGAGCCAATCGTAAAGCAATTCGACATAATCTTGGGACACGACGGCTATCAGCTGGTCGCCTGCCCGCAAATGCGTTCATTGCATCACAGAGGCGGACCACGAAGGCTCAAAATGCTCACCGACAAATACTACAAGGGTGGCGTAGAAATGGCCGAAAAAGGTCTGCTCAGCCAAGAAACCATCGACCTGCTGCAAAAACCTCTTTTCAGCGATGAAGTCTACAAGACCCTCGTTGTGGAATTCGTCACCCACATGTTCGACCGGGATGATAATTTCTAAAATCTCGGGGTTAGGACGATTTTTGTAAAAGAGCTTTTATCTCATTGATTTTGAGAGTCAAGCCAGCGAATTCTTGATTTACTTCATTCATAAGAATACTTTCGATTGAATTCTTTGCATTCTTTATTCCATATTCTTTTATTCTTTCACGATTCTTTTTTTATTTAGCGTAGAACCAAAAACCCAGAGTGCACAACCAAGAAGTGCCGCTACAATTCCATAAATCTTAATCTGCGAAAGAATTACCACAACAAAAGACCAGATTCCTTCAAAAACTCCGCCTGGTAGTCCAGCTTCTTTCAAAACTTCAGTTAGGATTCCAGGAACAATTGCTTTTGCAACGCAGCCAGCTATAAAAAGCAGCAGACCGTCTACAAAAGATGGCATACCCACATATTTAAACCATGCAAAAACATTCATGTTGATAAGGAAGATTAACAGTGCCAATACAACGCAAACGCCTACAAAAATTAAAAAAAATTTCAAAGAAAGATAATGTTCTACCTGTTTAAGCACTTCCAAACTTTCTGCATTTTCTTTTTTTGCGGCATCCAAAGTGGCAGTAATTTCTGGAAGTGCCGTCTTCACTGTAATTTCCAAACTTTTATCAAGACCTGTTCTATCTACAGTTTTACCCGTATGCTCTTCAAACATATCAATAGATTTATTTACAACATTTTGAATATCACTGGTATCAATATTCAGGTCAGTAGAAACGCCTGTCATATAGTCCACAACTTCACCAACATATTTATCCACAAATTCAGAAACCTCTGGTGAAGAAAGCACTTCTGCAATAAATTCTGGTTCAATATCAAGGCCAGCAGCATCCAAATAAGATTGCACAATTTTGTTCACATCCATAGTGGTAAAATCAAGCTGTCTCAAATCCAGATTTTTCAGTGCAGAAGGGTCAAATCCATAACCTAAATCTTCATACTGTGCCAGTGTCAAAACTTTCTCATCCGGGTGAAAAAGTCCATCATCATAACGCAGCCCACCATTAACAGCAACCGGCTTCATCATTCCACTTAAAATCTTTGTAATAGCCGAATAACTGTAATTTGTTCGCACCACTGAAAGCAGCAGAGTTACAAATAAACAAATCCCAAAAATCACACTTAAAATAATTGAGAAAACTTTTTTCATAACAGAAATCTCCTTCGTATATCGCTACTGTCCAAAAAAATTAGGTACTTTTTAAAGTCTGTAATTCGTGATATAGTTTTGTTTCCACACAATTCTCTATTACGAAAGGAATTACAAACATGAATAAATATAACACAAAACTCGGACAATTACTATCCTTAGTTGAGAGACCTCAGTTTGAAAAATGCGTAAAAGCGACAGAAGCAGACAAATACTAAAAAGCACAAGGCTTACGGTTCAGTTTGTGTAATCACCTATGCTGGTGGCTATATGGAGAAATAATTTTATTTTTCTGCTACACTTTCCCCATGAAATCTCCACTCACTACACTATGCTACATCGAAAAAGACGGCTGCTATCTCATGCTGCATCGTGTCACCAAAAAGAATGACATTAACCACGACAAGTGGATTGGTGTCGGCGGACACTTTGAAGAAGGCGAAAGCCCGGAAGACTGCCTTTTTAGGGAAGTTAAGGAAGAAACAGGGCTAACTATCGATAGTTTTAGATTTCG
>OCVV011311609.1_pt1 | contig 12610 bp, 9 predicted proteins | sample 1539721 | NCBI WGS metagenome assembly OCVV01 (sample SAMN02144230, study PRJEB22623) | gut metagenome | biome: sheep rumen | host: Ovis aries | place: New Zealand
TTCCGCCTGCACCGGCGTTCCCGAGGAGGTGCTCTACCTCTACCGGGATGTTCCCTTTGCCCGGGAAAGCTCCCGGCTCCTGCTGGAAAGCCCCCGCTCCGCCGGTGAGGAGTACACCCTGGGCCGCCTCGCCGCCGAATGTTCCGTTCTCTCCACCTCCTCGGATGATTATCGGGACGCCCTGGTCCGGAATCTCGCCGGAATGCTGTCCCGGTCTCCCTCCCTGCTGCCGGAGGTGCGTTCCTCCGCCCTCTCCCTCCTGGAGGAGGCGGAAAACCCGCTGGACCGCCGGGCGCCGGAATTCGTCTGGCCCTGGGATCCGAAATCCCCCTCCATGCAGACGGTCCTGCGCGAGTCCCTGGGGGAATCCCTCCCCCTTGCGGCAATGAATCCCTTCTCGGATCTGCTCACGGTTTTCCCCGCCCGGGGGCGGGATGTCATCGGGGACGCCCTGCTGTCCTCCATGTGTGCCCTCTGGCCGGCTCCTCCTGCCGATCCCGATCAGGAAGCGGCGGAAATCCCGCCGGACGCGGTGCTTCCTCCCCTTTCGCCGGAATTCGGCCGGGCCCTCTGCGTTCTTCCGGAAGGCCGCACCCTGCTGCAGCCCGGCCTCCTTTCCTTTGAGCGCGCGGAGGAAGGCTCCTACCGTGTGGTCCTCACCCTGGACGGCGCTTTCCCTGTGCGCATGGTCCGCACCTATGGCCCGGAGGAAGTCCTGAACCTCTATTCCCATGATATTCCGACCCTCGCCCTCTGGCCCTCCCTTCCGCTTCCCCCGGAGGACTGGAAAGCGTATTTTGTCTATGCCCATATGCCCGAGGCTTACACCCTCCGCGTCCTGCCAGAGGGCGGTGAATTCACCGATGTTGACGCCGTTGCGGAGAATCGTTTCTCCGCCCGGTTTGAATCCTTTCCCCTCTGTTTCTCCCTCCTTCGGGAGGATCAGACCATGGGCGTCCTGCCCAATGTGCTTCCCCGGCCCGCTGCCGTGGAGGGCTGTCCCGTGGAGGTCTGCATGGATTTCGGCTCCTCCGGCACCTCCGCCGTCGTCGCCTTCAGCCGGCAGCGCAAGCCCCTCAACGGTCCTGTCATGGTCCGCACCCTGCTGAACAACCCCGCCTCCTCCCGGGAGCTGCTCCGCCGTGAGTTTATTCCGGCCGTTCCCGTATCCGCCCTGTTCCCCACGGTGGTGCGGATCTTCCGGAATGTGCCAGGCGCTTCTCCCGTTCCCTTTGTGGACGGAATGGTGCTCATGTCCTCGGATCTGGAGGATCTCGTCAGCACTCCCTCCGATGCTGTATACACCGGCCTGAAATGGGAGGAGGAGAAGGGCCGCTCCGGCATGCTCTGCCTCCATCAGATCCTGCTGATGTCCGCCCTCCAGGCCCGGTGTGAGGGAGCGCCCTCCCTTTCCTGGCGCTTCTCCCTTCCGGATGAAATGGCGAAGGAAGGCCGGGAATCCCTGATGAATCTCTTCCGCTCCCTCTGCCTCAGCGTCCTGCGGGAAAGCGGTTATCCTGCCTCCGAAGAAAACCTCCCCGTTTCCTTTGCCTCCGAAAGCTCCGCCCTCGGCGCCTATTTCCGTTACTGCGCGCCGGAGGATACCCGCGGAGGTTTCATGGTGCTGGACCTGGGCGCCGGCACGGCGGATATCTCCCTGTTCCTCCGCGGCCGGGAGCAGGCCGTCCGCACCTGCCAGATCCCCCTGGGGGTGCACTATATGCTGCTGCCCTCCCTCCTGCGGGATCCGGATCTCCTCGCCCGGGAGTTCGGCCTTTGCCCGGATGAGCGGTTCCTCCGGGATCTTTCCCTGCTTACAAAGGCGCTTCACGCCGCGCGTACGGACGCCGTCGCCCTTCGCCGGGCCCGGGCGGCGCTGGATTATTTTGTCGCGGACCATCTTTCCCTGCTTGTTTCCATGTCCCTTTCCCTGGCCTCCGGCGGAACTCCCTCCCGTGCCGGCGCCCTCCTGCTGCTGCATCTTTCCTATCTGCTGATGCTTTCCGGGCTCGTGCTTCTGCAGCTGGCCGCCGATCCCAGCCGCAACGATTTCCTGCCGGAGCAGATGACCCTGTGCCTGGCCGGCCGGGGAGCCACCCTCCTGGAGGCGCTTCCCCCGCCCCTGAAAACCTCCCTCTGGCATTTCCTCTCCATGTTCCGCAACAGGCGTGTGGCCTCCCTGTCCCTCCTCTTCTCCTCGGAGAAGAAAATGGAGATCCCCGTGGGCCTGTCCATGCTGCAGGAAACGTATCCCGGTCTTCCCCCGGCCTCCGTGGTCCCCGCCTCCGTGGCCGTGCGTCCGTCGGAGCTGCTTCCGGAATTCCTGCTCCGCTTCCGCCGGGAGTTTCCCGCGTCTGCGGAAATGCTTTTCCCGGGCTTTTTCACCGGGGATTATTACCATCCCTTTACAGACCGCGGCGACGCGCTGATCGCGGCGTCCCTGGATCAGTCCTTCCCGCCTGCGGAAATGCCCCGGCCCTATGATTCCCTGTCCGCCTGGATCGGCAACCTGCTGGACCTGGCCTGAAAGGAGCCCCTATGGAACTGATTACCTCCGCCAAAAATCCCCGGGTCCTCTCCTGGAAATCCCTCCGGGAGCGGAAGGGCCGCGAGGCCTCCGATGCCTTCCTTGTGGAGGGCACCCGCATGGTCCGGGAAGCCCTGGCCTCGGATTTCCCTGTCCTCGCCCTCCTGCTCCGGGAGGACTATGTCCCGGATTTTCCCCTTCCGGCAGGCGTTCCTGCCTTCACCCTTTCGGAGCACGCCTTCTCTGCTGTTGCGGATACCCGCACCCCCCAGGGCGTCGCCGCCGTGCTTTCCCGCCGGGTGCTTCCTCCCGACGGTCCGAAGCTCCTGGCCCTGGACGCGGTCCAGGATCCCGGAAATGTCGGCACCATCATCCGCACCGCCGATGCCGCCGGCTTTGACGGCGTCCTGCTGGGGCCCGAATGCGCCGACCTCTTTTCCCCGAAGGTGCTCCGCTCCACCATGGGAAGCATCTTCCGCATGCGTTTTGCCTTCCCGGCCGATCTTCCTGCCGCCCTCCGGAGCCTGCGCTCCCGGGGATATTCCGTTCTTTCCTCCCAGCTCGACGGGGATCCCTTCTTTGAAAGGCAGGGGGTCTCTTCCTCCTTCGTCCTGATCGTCGGCAACGAGGGAAACGGCGTTTCAGAAGCCGTCCGGGCCGAGGCGACCCACCGGCTCCGCCTGCCCATGCGCGGCGGCGCGGAGTCCCTGAATGCGGCCGTCGCCGCCGGGATTATGATGTATGACCTGGTTCGCTGAAAAACTCCTTGACAAACGGCAACGCCTCCCGTATAATTCAACCTGTTGCGGATATAGGGGCATGGTGTAATGGTAACACGTGGGTCTCCAAAACCTTTGTTGAGGGTTCGAATCCTTCTGCCCCTGCTTCCGCGGGTCCTGCGGCCTTTCGGCCGCGGGGCTTTTTTTTCGTCTTGACATTTATCCCGTTTTTCGGCATGATAAGGGAAAAGGAACAGCTTTATATCCCTTTCGGATTCTTATCTTTGATCGCAGTTTTATACAACCCGGATGAAGGAGGATGTCACAATGCTCGAAACCCTGGAGAAAAACAAGCAGGAAGATAAAGCCGCGCTGAATCAGGAAATCAAATCCCTCCGCGCGCGCCTCGTTGCCCAGCAGCAGCAGCTCCGCGCCGGCAAGCTTCCGGTGCTGGTCCTCATTGAGGGCTGGGCCGCCGCCGGCAAGGGCAGCCTGATCAAGGAGATCATCAGCGAGATGGATCCCCGTTTCTATCAGGTCACTTCCCCCTCCATCATTCCGGAAAACAAATCCAGGTATCCCTTCCTCTATCCCTATGCAGCCGCCATTCCGGAAAACGGGCATGTGGCCTTCTTCGATTCCGGCTGGATGGAAAACCTGGTCCAGAAAAAGCTCCGCCTCGAAATCTCCCGGGAGGAGTACAAGCGCCGGGTCCGCATGGTCAACGAGTTTGAGCGCCAGCTGCGGGACGGCGGGTATCTCGTCCTGAAAATCTTCCTTCACATCAGCAAGGAGGAGCAGTTTGACCGCCTGAAAGCCCTCCGGGAATCCGCGGATACCGAGTGGCGCGTGGACGGGGACGATCTCTGGCAGCACCGGGAGTACGACGAATTCCGCAAAGCCTATGATGAGTTCATGGATAAAACGGATGAAGACGTTTCCTGGCACGTCCTGGACGGCATGCGCCGGAAGGCCGCCGTCCGCGACGCCCTGAAGCTCCTCGTCTCCAAAATCGACAAGGCCCTGGAAAAGGGCCGCTATGTGGGCGAACCCTTCGAGGAGAAGTTCCCCCTGGTGAAGATGCCGAAGCTGAAGGATGTGGACCTGTCCCCCGTCATCAGCGATGAGGATTACAAAAAGGAGCTGAAAAAGCTCCAGGCCCGGCTCAGCGAGCTTCATAACATCCTCTACCGCAAAAAGATCCCTGTCATCCTCTGCTACGAGGGCTGGGACGCTGCCGGCAAGGGCGGCAACATCCGCCGGGTGGCCTATCCCCTGGATCCCCGCGGAGTGGATGTCCATCCCATCGCCTCCCCCCTGCCTCCCGAGCTCAACCGCCAGTACCTCTGGCGTTTCTGGACCCGGCTGCCCCGCACCGGCCATTTCTGCATCTTTGACCGCACCTGGTACGGCCGCGTCATGGTGGAGCGGCTGGAGGGCTTCTGCTCCGAAAAGGACTGGCAGCGCGCCTATAACGAAATCAACGAGTTCGAGCGCCAGCTTACCGACTGGGGCGCTGTCCTCATGAAATTCTGGATCCATATCGACCAGGATACCCAGCTCGCCCGCTTTACCGATCGGCAGAACACTCCGGAAAAGCAGTGGAAAATCACCGATGAAGACTGGCGCAACCGCGAGAAATGGCCCCAGTATGAAGTCGCGGTGGACGAGATGCTGGCGAAAACCAGCACGGAAAATGCCCCCTGGTATATCATCGAATCCAATGATAAAAAATACGCCCGCATCAAAACCCTGCGGATTATTGTCAAGGCCCTGGAAAAAGCCTCTGAAAACCACTTCCGGGATTCCCTGGCCTGAGCGCCCCCTGCTTCACCTCCTTCCGGCCCGCCGTTTTCCGGCGCGGCCGGTTTTTTCCGTCCCTCCCGTACCGCCGAAAAACTTGCCTTCCTTCCTGTTCTGTTGTACAATTTTTCCGTTATTCTTTGTGAAAGAAGGGCTGATCATGACCAGGCTGGAAATGGATCTGCTGGATTTGCTGAAGGAGGACTGCCGTCTTCCCCTTGAAAAGCTTGCCGTGATGACCGGGGCCTCCCTGGAGGAGGTGGCCTCCGTAATCCAGGGGCTGGAGGAGCGCCGCGTCATCCTGCGCTATGCCCCGATGATCAACTGGGATCTGACGGACCGGGAGCGGGTGGAAGCCATGATTGAGGTTCGGGTAACGCCCCAGCGGGATATGGGATTTGATGCCATCGCCCGCCGGATTTACTGCTTTGACGAGGTAAAAAGCGTCTTCCTCATGTCCGGCTCCTACGACCTGCTGGTCCTTGTGGAAGCGCGCACCCTGAAGGAGCTGGCCGCCTTCGTCAGCGGGAAGCTTTCCCCCCTCGAGGCCGTCACCGGCACCGCCACCAGCTTCGTCCTGAAGCGCTATAAGGAAGAGGGCGTCATTTTCGACGATGAAAAGACCGACCGCAGGCTGGTGATCTCCCCGTGAATTACGATAAATACCTGAATCCCCGGATTGTGGCCGTTCCCCCCAGCGGGATCCGCCGCTTCTTCGATCTTGCCGCCGCCATGAAGGATACCATTTCCCTCGGCGTAGGCGAGCCGGATTTCCGCACGCCCTACCATATCCGGAATGCTGCCATCAATTCCCTTGTGGACGGGGAAACCCAGTATACCGCCAACCGCGGCCTGCTGGAGCTGCGCCGGGAAATCTCCCTGTATCTGTCCGGGCGGTACAATGTTTCCTATGATCCCGAAACCCAGGTCCTGGTGACCATCGGCGCCTCCGAGGCCATCGACCTGGCGCTCCGCGCCCTCTGTTCCCCCGGGGACGAGGTGCTCGTTCCGGAGCCCAGCTATGTTTCCTATTCCCCCGGTGTCGTTTTCGCCGGAGGCACCCCCGTCGGGGTGGAAACCCTGGAGAAGGACGAGTTCCGCCTCACCCCCGAAAAGCTCGAGGCAGCCATTACTCCCCGCACCCGGGCGCTGATTCTTCCCTATCCCAACAATCCCACCGGCGGCGTCATGACCCGTAAGGACCTGGAGGCCATCGCCCCCATCATCCGCAGGCATGACCTCCTGGTGATTTCCGATGAAATCTATTCCGAGCTGATCTACGGCGATCATACCCATACCGCCTTCGCCGCGGTGGAAGGAATGTACGAGCGCACCCTCACCATCAACGGCTTCAGCAAGGCCTTCGCCATGACCGGCTGGCGCGTGGGCTATGCCTGCGGCCCGGCGGAAATCATTTCCGTCATGAACAAGATCCATCAGTACGCCATCATGTGCGCTCCCCGGCAGGGCCAGGTCGCTGCCGCCGCCGCGCTGAAAACCGGCCGGGAAAACGGCTATGAGGACGTCCTGCGCATGCGGGACAGCTATGACCGCCGCCGCCGGCTGATGGTGGACGCCTTCCGTTCCATGGGGCTCCATTGCTTCGAGCCCCGGGGCGCCTTCTACGTCTTCCCCTCCATCCGCAAAACCGGCATGACCAGCGAGGAGTTCTGCGCCGGCCTTCTGAAGTCCAAAAACGTCGCCGCGGTTCCCGGGACCGCCTTCGGCCCCGGCGGCGAGGGCAATATCCGCTGCTGCTACGCCACAGCCCTGGATAAGCTGAATACCGCGCTGGACCGGATCGCGGAGTTTGTTTCCGAAAATTCCTGAAGTCATACAACCGGAGGACCGATATGTTCAGAAAATTCGCCCTGTTTGCCACCCTCCTGCTCCTGTGCGTCTCCTGCGCCTTCGCTGAGGAAGCGGAAGTCACCGGGATGATGATGGAGGAGCCCGAGCTCGATATCACCGAGCTCATCGAGATCGCCGAGGAGGAAAAAGCCCGGGAGAAGAAGGACAGTGACGGCGCCTATATCATGACCGTTACCTGCACCGGGGATTTCACCATCGGCGGGGATACCTACCACCATAAGGATCTCTTTACTCCCGAGCTGGAAAGGCACGGCGGGGACATCAATTTCGTCATGGAAAACGTCCGCTCCCTCTTCATGGACGATGACCTGACCCTCCTGAATTTTGAGGGCACCCTCACGGATACGAAGTCTGTTCCCTCCTCCAAGCGGAATAATGAGTTCCTCTTCAGCATCACGCCCTCCGCCGTCTCCGTCCTTCCGGACAACGGGGTGGAGGCTGTTTCCCTCGATAACAACCACGTCCGGGACCATGGGGAGGAAGGCCTCGCCGATACGAAGGCCGCCCTGGATTCCGCCGGCGTCCTGTATTCCACCCCCCTGGACCTGGCGGTCTTCAACTATAAGGACCAGATCCAGGTTGCCATGCTTTCCTATAACTGTATCGACCGCTACGGCACCTCCTTCAAAAAGCACCCGGAGGAGTATTCCGCTTCCTTCCTGGCCCATGACACCTTTGAGGAGGCCGTCTGCGACGAAATCGCCCAGGCCAAGGCCCTGTATCCCCTGGTCATCGTCTCCTTCCACTGGGGAAAGGAACCCACCAGCTCCAATCCCCAGCAGGGCTATATCCCCACGGACAACCAGATCCGCCTGGGCCGCATGGCGGTGGACGCCGGGGCAGACCTGGTGGTGGGCACCCATTCCCACCGGATCCAGCCCATTGAGTGCTACAACAACAAATATATCCTCTATTCCCTCGGCAATTTCTGCTTTGCCGGAAACAGCAAGCCCCGGGATATGTCCTCCATTATTTTCCAGATCCGCTACCGGGTGAAAAACGGCGAGGTCTCCTTCCGGGATTTCCGCGTAATTCCCATCCGGATCTCCTCCGTCAAGGAGAGGAACGATCTCGTTCCCTGGATTTTCCCGGATGGGTATGACCGGGATTCCGTCCTCCTGACCCTGAAGGGCAACACGGAGAATGACAGCCGCCTCTCCTGGGGTGTCACGGATTATCCCCTGGAATTCCAGTAATTCCTTTTCGCCCATTTTCTGTAAAGGAGCTGTTCCCATGCTCGCTTCCGTTCTCCTCGATGCCTGCCTGCAGGCGGGCATCGACTTTTTTACCGGGGTTCCCGATTCCTTCCTGAAAGGCCTGTGCGATGAGCTGTACAGCCGTTACGGAACGGATTCCCCCAGTCACATCGTTGCCCATAACGAAGGCGGCGCCATCGGCCTGTGCGCCGGTCATTACCTTGCCTCCGGCCGTCCCGCCCTCTGCTATATGCAGAACAGCGGCCTCGGCAACGCCGTGAACCCCCTCGCCTCCCTGATGGATGGGAAGGTCTATGCCCTTCCCTGCCTGCTGGTGGTAGGCTGGCGCGGGGAGCCCGGCACGAAGGATGAGCCCCAGCATGTAACCCAGGGGGCCGTCACCCTGCCCCAGCTGGACCTGCTCGGCATTCCTTATGCCGTGCTTTCCCCGGATACGGGGGAGGACGCCTTCCGTGCCCTCTTTGATTCCCTGTGCCGGGAGCTGGCCGCCGGCAGGATCGCCGCCCTGGTGGTCCGCAAGGGAGCCCTCACCTCCTCCGCCCGTCCGGCTTACGGAAACGATGCGTCCCTCACCCGGGAAAAGGCCGCGGAAGGAATCCTCCGCAGTGCCGCGCCTTCTGATGTTTTTGTTTCCACAACCGGGAAGCTCTCCCGGGAGGTTTATGAGCTCCGGGAGGCCTTCGGCGAGGATCACCGCCGGGATTTCCTGACCGTCGGCTCCATGGGCCACGCCTCCATGATCGCCCTGCGTATCGCCGAGGAGAAGCCGGACCGCCGGGTCTGGTGCCTGGACGGAGACGGCGCCCTCCTGATGCATCTCGGCGCCCTTCCCCTCATCGGCCGCCGGAAGCCGGCAAATCTTGTGCATGTGGTCATCAACAACGGCGCCCATGAAACCGTAGGCGGCATGCCCGTCTGCTCCGGCGCCCTGGATATCGGGGCCCTGGCCCGCGCCGCCGGATACGCCCGGGTCTTCCGGGCGGACAGCGCCGCTTCCCTGGATGCCGCTCTCCGGGAAATCGCTTCCCTCTCCGGGCCCATCCTGCTGGAAGTCCGCTGTGCCTGCGGCGCCCGGGCGGATCTCGGCCGTCCCGCCACCACCCCGGTGCAGAATCGGGATGCCTTTATGGATTTTCTTAAGAAAGTATAACGTTTTTTCTTTCTTCCCCGTTGCTCCGTCCCCGGGCCCAGGCCCGGTTTTTTTAATTTGTTACAAAAAATTCAAACAATTGACCACAACATGTAGGGTTCTTCTGTTGACCTTCTGCGTATATTTAGTTAACATAGACGAGAAATGAAGAAATCGTGAAGGTGGGGATGTTTATGATTGCAGGATACAGCTGTAAGCCTGTATTCCAGTATCAGTTCCGTCCCCTCGCTCATGATCACCGCGCGGCAGACGGAGGGTTCTGCGTCATTCTGTATGAAAACCGCATCCTTTCCTTCAGCACCTATGATGCCGACGGCATTTTTATTGATGAGCTTTGCTTCAGCCTTCCGGGCCGGGTCATGCAGTGCTTCTTCAGCCTCCTGCGCAACGCCGGAAGCTGGCTGGGCTCCTCCCCGGTGGATCTCCGGGCGTCCAACGTTTCTCCCTATGCTTCCTCCTTCGCCTTTGATGGCTATGATCCCATCCGGATCTGGGGAATGAACGAGCTCATCTGCGAGCCTGCCGGCTCCGAAATGGGGTTCTTCGCCCGCCATCTCTACGTCCTTTTCGAGGATGTGGCCAATCTCCTGGCGGAGAACGGGATCCGCATGACCCTGGACGGGTTCACCTGGGACAACAATGTCATCCGTCCCTTCCGGAAAAACCAGCTCTACGGCTCCGGCCGGCAGAGCGTGGTCTGATCCTGCTTCCATGCGGCGTACCGCTTGCGGTACGCCGCTTTTTAATCAGAGAGGAGTAGTTTTCGTGAACATCAATGAAAAGTATGAAGCCTGGCTGTCCTGCCCCGCTATGGTTCCCGAGCTGCTGGAGGATCTGCGCGGCATGGATGCGGAAGCCCGCAACGACAGCTTTTACCGGGATCTGGCCTTCGGCACAGGCGGCCTTCGCGGCGTCCTCGGCGCCGGAACCAACCGCATGAATTTCTTCACCGTCCTGAAAGCCACCCGCGGCCTCGGCCGCTACCTGAAGGAAGCCTTCCCGGATCCTTCCTGCGCCGTCAGCTGCGACAGCCGGATCCACAGCCGGGATTTCGCGGAGCTGACTGCCGCGGCCCTGGCCTCCATGGGCGTCCGGGTTTATCTTTATCCCCGGCTCCAGCCCACCCCCATGCTTTCCTTCGCCGTGCGCCATCTGCACACCTCCGCCGGCGTCATGGTCACCGCCTCCCATAACCCCGCCAGGTTCAACGGCTATAAGGTCTACGGGCCCGATGGATGCCAGATCACCCTGGAGGCTGCGGACCGGATCCAGCGCTTCATCGACGGTGAGCCGGACCTGGCGGATTCCCTGCCGGATTACCGGCAATACCTCCGGGAAGGCATGATCACCCTTATCGGGGAAGACACCATTGAGGCGTATTACCAGGCCGTCTGGAAGCTGCGGGTGCATCCCTCTTCCCAGCCGCTGCACCTGGTCTATTCTCCCCTCAACGGCACCGGCAACGTCCCCGTCCGCGAAATCATGAAGCGTATGGGCAATATCCGGGTGGATGTGGTGGCCGAGCAGGAGCTGCCCGACGGAAACTTCCCCACCTGTCCCTATCCCAATCCTGAAATCCGGGAAGCCATGGCCCTGGCCATCCGTAAAACCGTCGAAACCGGTGCGGATCTCTGCTTTGCCACCGATCCGGACTGCGACCGCATGGGCGCCGGCGTCCGCGTCGGGTCCGATGTGGTTCTCATCAGCGGCAATGACATGGGAATCCTGATGCTGGATTACCTCTGCCGCAGCGCCGCTCCCTCCGGCCCCCTTCCCCGGGTGGCCGTAAAAACCATCGTATCCACGGAAATGGCCTCGGCCCTCTGCCGCAAATATGGGGTGGAGCTGCGGAATGTGCTCACCGGCTTCAAGTTCATCGGCGAGCAGATCGGCCTCCTGGAGAAGGAAGGAACCCCCGAACGCTTCCTCTTCGGCTTTGAGGAAAGCTACGGCTACCTGTCCGGCACCGATGTCCGGGACAAGGACGCGGTCAATGCCGCCCTGCTGCTCTGCGAAATGGCTGCCAATCTCAAGGAAGAAGGAAAAACCCTGCTTTCCCGCCTGGAGGAGCTCCGGACCGAGTTCGGCTTCTTCGCCCAGCGCCTCCTCACCTTTGAGTATGAAGGGGAAAACGGAGCCCGCCGCATGGCCTCCATCATGGAAAACCTGCGCCGTCCCCTTTCCGACCTGGCGTCCCCGGCCCTGCCCCTTTCCGCCCGCGTGGACTACCTTCATGATGAAACCGGCCTTCCGAAGAGCGATGTGCTGTCGTTCCGGCTCCCCGGGGAGGAAAAGTTCATCGTCCGCCCCTCCGGAACAGAGCCGAAGCTGAAGGCCTACCTCTTTGCCCGCGGCGCCGCCCGGGAGGAAGCCGAGCGCGAACTGGACAAGCTGGAAAAGGAAGTCCGGAAGCTCTGCGAATAATCCCGCTCCCGGGAAAGTGCACGCTAAAAAACAGGCTGCCGTTCGGCAGCCTGTTTTTGTTCGGTCAATCAGAACCGGGCCTGGCGCTGTGCTTCGAAGCACTCACGGCAGTACACGGGCCGGTCTCCGCGGGGCTGGAAGGGAACCTGGGTCTCGCATCCGCAGCCGTCGCAGATCACGGTGAACATCTGCCGGGGAGCACCGCCGTTGCCGTTCTGGGCGCGGCGCGCGGCACGGCAGGCCGGGCAGCGGCTGGGCTCATTCTGGAAGCCCTTCTGAGCGAAAAATTCCTGTTCGCTCGCGGAGAAAACGAATTCGTTGCCGCAGTCACGGCAGGTCAGGGTCTTGTCTTCGTACATGGTTAATTCCTCCTGAATAAAAAATGTTGTATACCCGCGCCATTGGTGATGAACTGTGCCCCGTTCCAGACAATGGTGTTGAGTAACAACCATGGAGGAAATGAACCGCCGTAACGACCAGGGGTTGGGTTTGGGATAAAGTATACCATGTTGTTTTTGGTTTGTACAGAACTTTTTTACAAATTAAGGAAATTTGGGGATTTGCGCATGAAAAAAACCTGCAGCCGCGCTGCAGGCCTTGAGAGGTGCCATCCAGATTCGAACTGGAGAATAAAGGTTTTGCAGACCTTCGCCTTACCACTTGGCTATGGCACCGTAAAAAAATGGAGCGGTAGACGGGACTCGGACCCGCGACATCCACCTTGGCAAGGTGGCACTCTACCAACTGAGCTACTACCGCGTAAAATGTGCCTTGGGGCGGAATCGAACCACCGACACTGTGATTTTCAGTCACATGCTCTACCGACTGAGCTACCAAGGCATATGGGATGGCGACCCGGAAGGGGCTCGAACCCTCGACCTCCAGCGTGACAGGCTGG
>OCVV010730952.1_pt1 | contig 12609 bp, 15 predicted proteins | sample 1539721 | NCBI WGS metagenome assembly OCVV01 (sample SAMN02144230, study PRJEB22623) | gut metagenome | biome: sheep rumen | host: Ovis aries | place: New Zealand
TAAATATACAGGTATTTTATAAATAGAAAAAATACGCTTAATAATTAATCTGTATTCATCATTTAAATTTGTCAAATATATTTTATTAATGTCTACATTATTTTTTATTAAGTCTATACATTTACATGCTACAAACTCAACTTCTTCATCTAATGTATTAAATTCATATATATTATGTTGATAAGAAAATAAATCATTATTAACTACTTCATACTCGTAATCATTCAATGCATTTTTAATTATATTTGGAACATAATTAAAATTATACAAAACAATATTTCTTGTTTTTAAAAACTCTCTAAAGTAATTATTTATTTTTAATAATTTATTATCAATCAGCTCTTTTTTAAGATCATATATTTTTTTTATTTTATTATTAGAATCAGTTTTATTAATATAGTACATATTATTTACATATATTCGCGCTACAGAAGGTTTTATATTATACTTTTTCATTAAATAAAGTATAGTTTTTTCATCATAATCAAAATAGTAGCTTTTTAAAAATTCACTATTTGTAATTACTTTTACATTACTTAAAATATTTAATGAACTTATATACTTAATAATATAATCTTTGTTTTTGCTATCTGTTATTATTAATGTATTATTTCTAATAAGTTTATCGTTCATATTACCACCTAATTTATTATATCACATATATTAATTACATATAAAACGATTATAGCATACAAATGTATGCGTTTCAACTATTTTTCATAAAAAAAACAAATTAATAATAATTTGTTTCTATCTTTTATACATACTAACAAATCTTGCAAATTCAGATTTCTGGTAAGGTAAATTTTTCTCATTTGTATATACAATTAAATCATACACAAATCCTGTTGTAAGAGTAATCTTTACAACTTTATTTACCGCACTAATAAAAAAAGCTCTTTTTATTACAACATTTTGAACATAACTCTGATCAATAAAAACTGTTCCCTGTAAATTAGGTTGTAAATTTTTTATTGAAACACTTAAACCTGTTGATGAAACAAGTGGAATTAAAGCTATTCCTCTTTCTGTTTGATTAATCAAAAAAGCATCACATTTGTATTTTTCATCTGCATCCATTTGAGCAACAATTCCACCTAACAATCCACCTACAGCACCAGCATTAATATTTATTCGTGCTAAAAAAATACAATTATTTTGCCCAAGACAATTCACACTATTAAATAATTGATATGCACCTTCAATAGTATTATAATTCATATTATACTCAACCTACCTTCTAAGCAATATTATAACATAAAATTAAAAAAAGGACTATTCATAATAATCCTTTACACTTTTTAAAATATAGATATTATTATAACCAAGTCCTGTTAACATTCTGCCAACTCTACTACTTTGATGTCCATAATCACAATATAACACTATTATAGTATTTTTAGGATACTTTTTTAACATTGTAAGAATATTAGTATATGGCATATTTATAGAGTTTTTTAAATGTCCTTTTATATATTCACTTGGAATTCTTACATCAATTAATAAATAATTTTCATTAAACTTTGAAAGATTATCAATACTTATTTCTTTCATTATATCACCCATACTATTAATATGCATGTAACAAAAAAAGAAGTAATAAAAAGAAACTATTTCTAGTTTCTAAAAAAATCTTAATACATCATTAAATGTAACATATAACATTAATACCATTAGTAATATAAAGAATATATTATGTATAGTATTCTCTACTTTTTGATTTACAGGAGAACCTTTTATTTTTTCTATAATTAGGAATAAAGCATGCCCTCCGTCAAATGCTGGTAATGGCAATATATTAATAAAACCTACATTTATGTTTAATAATGCTATTAAAGATAAAACACTTGCTAATCCTGCTTTTTGAGCTTGCCCAACAACCTTATATATTCCTATAGGTCCAGATAATAACTTAAGACTAATTTTACCAGTAATTAAATACCAAACAGTAAAAAACATTTGCTCTACAGTACTTAACCATTTACCAATAGCATATTTAATTCCAGAAAAGAATCCTTTTTCAGGTTTACCTTTAACAAAGAAACCATACTCATACCCAATTAGTTTTCCGTCCTCATCTTTAATCTCTTTAGGGCTAACTTTTACTGTTTCATAATCACCATTTTCATGTTTTACCTTCATTTCAAACTTTTTAGTTTCATGAACCTGTAATTCAAGTGCTAATCGATCATAATTATTTATTTTAGCACCATCTATACTTACAATCTTATCTCCTTCTACTAAAGTAGGATACATATCTTTATCAATTTCTGTTAAAGATGTTGAATGTAAACTAACTGTATTTGTCCAGCCAATAATTAATAGAACTACAAAAGCTAAAATAAAATTATTCATTACACCAGCAACCATTACCATAAATCTTTGGTGCCATTTTTTTGATTGTAATCTTTTTTCAACAGGAATTTTTTCATCTACTTCTATTTCTTCTCCTGCCATTTGAACAAAACCACCAATTGGTAATAATCTTATACAATAATCAGTTTCATCTTTTACTTCTACTTCTTTACCATCAATAACCTTTTTTTTAGGTTTTCTATTAAACTTTAATAATCTAGGTCCCATACCAATACTAAATTCATATACATAGACACCTGCTTTTTTTGCAAATAGAAAATGTCCTAATTCATGTATAAAAACTACAACACCTAATATTAATATAAAATAAATTAATGTTAACATAACGCCTCCTATAATATACTTAAAAAGAAACTATAAGCTAATAAAACAAATATTAAACTATCTAATCTATCTAATATTCCACCATGACCTGGCATTAAATTAGAAAAATCCTTTTTACCAAAATATCTTTTTATTGCAGAAAAGAATAAATCACCCAATTGTCCTATTATAGATAATATTGTAGTAATAGCTGCAACAACTAATATTTGCACATTACTATCTATAACTGTAGTATAAAAACAAGTAGCGACAAAAACACCAAATATAGTTCCACCTATTAAACCTTCCCAAGTCTTTTTAGGTGATATTGATTCTAATAACTTATTTTTACCAACTAACATACCAGTTATATATGCAAATGTATCTGTAAACACTGTAATAAGTATTAAATATAACAATAAATCCCTATTCATATCAAAATATGTATTAAATAGCGACATAGCTATACCTAAAAACATAACACCCATAAATACATAATTTGCATCATTAATACTATATGTATCACGATTATGATATAAAACTACTGGTAGCAACAAGATCATAAATAAACTTGTTATAACTCTAAAATCAATAGTCATTTGAAACTTTTGATTTACATTAATCGTAAACAATATAAAAGGAATAAACAAGTAACCTACTAATTTAATAAATATAGGTAGCTCTTTCTTAGTTTCTTTAATATCTAAATATTCTTTCATACCTAACATTGCTACTAAAAATATAAATAGCTTAAATAAATTGCCACCTATAATAAATATAGGCACAACAATTAAAAGCATTATAATAGCACTAATTACTCTTTGTTTCATAATTTATACCTCCAAATCTTCTATCTCTTTTAGTATATTCTACTAAAGCCTTATCAAACTCATCATTATTAAAATCCGGAAAATAAGTACTTGGAAAAAACATTTCAGCATATGTCATTTGATACAACATAAAATTACTTAATCTAACTTCTCCACTTGTCCTTATTAAATAATCAATAGGTGGTAAATCTTGAAACATATAGTGATATATTAAATCTTCATTTATATCATCTATATTTATATTATGCTCATTTATATCAATATTTATCTTTTTTATAGCCTCTACCATTTCTAAATGAGAACCATAATTAAAACAAATATTCATAACTCCAGCAGTACAATTTTTAGTAAGTTCTTCACATTGCTCAATGATATTTAGTAACTTCTTTTTAACAGGCTTTCCTCTTCCACCTGAAAAAACAACCTTAATATTTTCTTTTTTTAACTCTATAGCATACTCTTTAAATTTTTTTTCAAAAATATGCATCAAGAAATTTACTTCTTCTTTACTTCTTTTAAAGTTTTCTGTTGAAAATGCATAAACACTTAAATATTTTACACCGGTTTTAAAAATATGTTTACTTAAATCAACTAAATTATCAAAACCTGCTTTATGGCCTTCACTCCTTGAAAGTCCTCTGCTTTTTGCCCATCTCCCATTACCATCTAATATAATAGCAACATGATTAGGTATTTTTAATTTAGTGTAATCCATAAATCCTCCTTAAGTACTACCAATTTATTATATCATAAAATGACATAAAAAAATAGAACTATAAAGTTCTATTTTGCGCTAATATTAACCTTAACTCTTCCTAAATTATTTACATATGCTGCAGCTTGTACTACATTGCGAATAGAATTAGCAATTTTTCCACCACGTCCTATAACACCTGCAATATCTTCCTCTGAAACAATTACCTCAATAATTTTTTCATCACCGTCAGTCATTGTAACTGAAACACTGTTAATGTCTTTAACTAGATTAATAACTAAATACTTAGTTAACTCTACCAAATCCATATTATTTATCTTCTTTCTTTGTCATTTTAGATTCATGAAATTTCTTCATAATACCTTCACGACTTAATAAATCTCTAACAGTATCAGTTGGAATAGCTCCTGTAGATAACCAGTTAATAGCTTTTTCTTCATCAATTTTTACAACAGCTGGATTTTCAACTGGATTATAATATCCAATTTCTTCTATAAATCTTCCATCTCTTGGAGCTCTTGAATCTGCTGCTACTATACGATAAAATGGTCTTTTTTTAGCACCCATTCTTCTTAATCTTAATTTTACTGCCATGATAATCCCTCCCATCAATCAATATCAAAATAATAACATAAAAAAAATAAAGTGTCAACCTTTTTTAGTTAACACCTATAAATATTCTTCATTTACCTCTTCATCAATTTGTTTCTCTTCGACCTCAGTAAAATCGTCATCTATAATATCCCAAGGATCTTCATCCTCCTCAATGGCAATCTTTACTTTAGTCTCACCAACTATTTCTATTCCTAATTCTTTATCTATAGAAAATTTTATAGTTTTCCCATTTATATCTACATTTGAACAATTAGGTTGATATAAACTTCTAACTATAATATCTGTATCTCCATCTATATCACTACCCTGTTTTAAATTAATACTAAACTTATCATCATATTCAATATTTTTATTTACAACCGTAGTCTTACCATTATTATCATATGAATACCATATATTAATATCAAAATTTCCTTTTACGCCAACCTTATCTCCATCCTTATAGCCTTCAAAATTATGATTAATAACCCAACAACCCAATATTGTATCTGGTGTTTCTTCTACATCAATAGTATAAGTATTTTTAAAACTCTTTTTTCCCTTACCTATAATCGCTTTAGTTACAATCTCCTTATATAGTGCCATTTTATCACTCCCTAATTTAATGTATGCATAAATGATAAAAATGTACCAAAAAAAGAATAGATATTAAAATCTATTCTTAAAAATCTAAATCATCTGATTCATATGCATTTTCTTTTGCATTTTTTTCAACATCTTCAGGTACTGTTACAGGTGAAACTTTTCCAAAGTTAGTTAATTCTACTGAAACTGTTGCTGAAACACTCATATCTTCTGTACCAGTTCCAGATAGAGCATCTTTTAATAAGTCAGCTAAATCAATTTCAATAATACTTACATAACCATCTTTAATATATACATTTACAACTAAATCTTTATTAATTTTTAAATCAGTTCCTACTAAATCAGCAGTATTTAAACCTTCTGTAGATTTACTTAATTTATCTTTATCAATAGTTACTTCTAATTTAGTATAACCTTTTTTATCAGATTTTACACTCTTAACTGTTTTTGCATTATCAGCTAAAGTATTTAACTTATCTGTTGAAAAATCCTCTGCTTTATAATCTTCTGTTGAATAAACCCATCCATCTTCTTCTTTAGTATAATTATATACTTTGTTATCTTTAACAACTGCATACCCTTCTGATTCTGAATTCATTCCTAATAATGAAACTTTTGAAGTATAGTGAGCAGATGGAGTATCTTTTAAATTAATATCTCCTGTACCACTTAATCCTATACTTGTTGAACTACCTTGTGCAGATAAATTTCCTTTTACTTCAAATTTTGCACTAAAACTTTTTGCTTCACCTGTTTTCTTTAATGCATCGTTTAATTGTTCTTTAGCATCTTTTTTACTACCACAACCAGTTAAAACAAGTAAAGTAGCAAGAAGTAAACTAAAATACTTTAAACTTCTCTTCATTGTATCACTCCTTTATAATTACATTATAACATAATTATATGAAATGTATAGGAATTTTTTTAACATTTACACAATTTTCCCATCCATACTCCAAGTTTTAATATCTGTAATTTCTACATCAACTATTTTACCTATATTATCCTCACTACCATCTACATTAACTAGCTTCATAGTATCTGTATATCCAAATAGATTTCCTTTTTCTCCAATACCTTCAATTAATACCTTTACAACTCTATTTAAATATTTTTGATTAGCTTCATTAGCATACTTATTTACAAGTTCATTTAGCTCATACAATCTACTATTCTTTTCATCTAATGATATATCATCTTTCATTTTTGCTGCTGGAGTACCTTCTCTTGGTGAAAAAACAAATGTAAACGCAGAATCATACTTACACTCTTCAACGACACTTAAAGTATCTTCAAAATTTTCTCTTGTTTCGCCAGGAAAACCAACTATTATATCCGTAGTAATAGCTACATTAGGAATATTTTTCTTTAACTTATGATATAATTCTAAATATTTTTCTTTAGTATATCTTCTACCCATTAATTTCAAAATTTCATTTGAACCACTTTGAAGTGGTAAATGTACATAAGGCATTATATTTTCATTATCCCTAATTGCTTCTATCATATCATCATCAAAATCCCAAGGATGACTTGTCATAAACCTAATTCTTTCAATTCCAGTTTTAGCAACATCGCGTAACAAATCTCCCATTTTATAATCCATATTTAAATCTTTACCATAAGCATTAACATTTTGTCCCAATAAAGTAACTTCTTTATACCCATCTTTAACAAGATCCTTTACTTCATTTATTATAAATTCAGGCTTACGACTTCTTTGTTTACCTCTAGTATAAGGGACTATACAATAAGTACAAAATTTATCACAACCAAACATAATATTAACCCATGCTTTATATTTAGAATCTCTTTTAACAGGTATATTTTCTAACACATCTCCCTCTATACTATATACTTCTATTTCCTGCTCTTTTCTTTCCATTGAAGTAGCTAATATATTAGGCAAATTATGTATATTATGTGTTCCAAAAACTATATCGACCCATCTATACTTATTTTTTATCTCATTAACTACATTTTCTTCCTGGGCCATACATCCACATATACCACTAATAATATGAGGATGAGTTTCTTTTAAATGTTTAACTCTACCTAAAAATCCAAACACTTTATTATGAGCATTCTCTCTTATAGCACATGTATTAAGTAATATTAAATCAGCATCTTCAAAATTTTGAGCTTCAGTAAATGACATATCCTCAAGTATTGCTTTAATATTCTCTGAATCATGTACATTCATCTGACATCCATAAGTCTTAACATAATATTTTTTACCTTTTCCCAATTCCTTTAAATTTTCTTTAACTATATATTCATTAGTTTTAATAAGAATATCTTTACTTGTTCTTTTTCTTGCTTTATTTAAATCTGGTAACTGCATACAATCACTTCCATTACTAAATGGTATCATAGTTTAATAAAATTATCAATAAAAAAAAAGAGTAAAAAAATACTCTTATAGTATATATTTATTTGTGCTATATCTACATCTATATATTCATCCTTTTGTATATAACGTCTAAATTTATAGACAAATTAAAAACCTAGTTTATACAACTAGGTTTCCATTATTAATTATTTTACTTAGAAGAACCATTTAAATTTTGTTCACCCATTTGAACTAATCTTTTTGTAATTTCTCCACCAACTGAACCATTAGCACGGCTTGTAGCATCAGCACCTAAGTTTACACCTAATTCTGAAGCTATTTCGTATTTCATTTTTTCAATACCATTTTTATATTGATTATTTGTACTTTTCATGTATTTCACCTCCTGTACATTAATATAATGTGACAGTATTCAAATAAAATACATGGTAATTTTTGGTTATAATAAATCTGATTTTTTTTCAGTTAGATCTTTAATAGTTTCTATATTATCTACGCATTCTTTTACTAAAGATTGATAATCAAACCTAGCTTCATATTCTAAACATTTTTCTAATATAGGATTTATTATTGGATGTTTAGGTAAAAATATAGTACAACAATCTTCATAAGGTAATATACTTGTTTCATATGTACCTATTTTATTTGCTATATCAATTATTTCTAATTTATCTAAACAAGCAACTGGTCTAATTATTGGTAAATTAGTAACATTATTTATTACAATCATACTTGATAAAGTTTGACTAGCAACTTGTCCAACACTTTCTCCATTAATTATAACTTTTAATTTTTTTCTTCTAACTACTTCTTCAGCAATTCTATACATCATACGTCTCATTATAGTAATTACATAACTATCATCTACATTTTTATATATTTCTTCTTGTAACTTTGTAAATGGTACTACATTCACTTTTATATTACCAGAATAAGAATTAATGATAGACGCTAAAGTAATAACCTTATTTTTAGCTTCAACACTTGTGTGTGGAGGAGACTCAAAATATAAACATTCTAAATCAATACCTCTTTTTAACGCTAAATATCCTGCTACTGGAGAATCTATTCCCCCACTAAGCATTAATAGCCCAGTACCTTGAACACCTACAGGATATCCTCCTAATCCCACTATCTCATCTGAATATATATAAGTTGCATCAGAACGAATTTCAATTTTTATTAGCAGATCTGGGTTGTGAACATCCACCTTACAATCAACATTTTTCAATATATGTCCACCTATTATTTTACTAAATTCCATACTTGGAATTTCAAAACTTTTATCTGCTCTTTTCGTATCAACTTTAAATGTATTAAATTTTATATTACTAACTATTTCTAATATAGATTCTTTAATTTCTTCAATATTAGTATTAACTTTATAACATTTAACAATACTATGTATACCAAAAACATTTCTTAATTTATTTATAACTAAATCTATATCATCTGATTCTATATACATACGAACTCTATCATATCTTATTTTATAATCAACATCTTTTAATATAGAACTAATATTTTTTACTAATAATTTAATAAATAATTTTCTATTACCTTTTTTAGTAGTTAATTCTCCATATTTAATTAAAATCATTTTTTTCATATGAGCACCTCTTGAATGATTATATCAAAAAAGAAGTAGTTTTACTACCTCTTTTTATATTACACGACGAGCTGTAACTTTTGTCATTATATGCATAGTTGTTATACCAATTCCATCTCTTGGATTTTGTGCATGGATTATTTTACCATTACCAACATAAATTGCAACATGAGCAATTTTTGTAGCACTACCATTACCATAGAAAACTAAATCTCCTGGTTGTAGGTTATTAAATGAAACATACTTACCAACTTTTGATTGTGAAGTTGCTCCCCTTGGTAAACTTATTCCAAAATGTTTAAATACACTTTGAACAAATCCACTACAATCAGCACCCCTTGTAAGGCTTGTTCCACCATATACATAAGGATTACCATTAAATTTTTTTGCATAATTAACTATTTGTGTTCCTAAATTTGAATTTTTTGTCGTGTTAGTAGTACTTGTAGTTTTATTTGACGTTGTCTTATTACTAGTTACAACTTTATTACTAGTAGTTGTTTTATTACTAGTTGTTTTGTTACTAGTAGTTTTCTTATTACTAGTTGTTGTTTTATTGCTAGTAGTTTTCTTATTACTTGTTGTTTTGTTACTAGTTACTTTTTTAGTAGTATTTGATGTTGTCTTATTACTAGCTGTTTTGTTACTAGTAGTTGTCTTATTACTTGTTTTATTAGACTGTGCTGTCGTTTTTTTATTACTAGTACTACTTTCTTTTTTATCTTCACTAGTCTTTTTAGACTCTTCTTTACTTTCCTCTTTTTTTTCTTCCTTTTTTTCTGTCACATTTTGTGCATTTTTACTTTCTTCTATGCATGATGATGCTTCTATAGCAACTAATCCGTAAGATATTTCAGAAGTTTCAACATAGTTATTTTCAGCAACTATTCTTTTAGAATTAGTTTTTAAACTAGTTGTAACTTTACTTACATTAGATGCAAGTACACAAAGCATTATCACAGACGCCATACAATACGCAAGTATTATATTTCTCTTCCGCTTCGAAATCATAAATCCCTCCATTTAACAGACAGCGATTTCTATTTTAGCACAAAAAAATAGGCTTGGCAAATTGTTTATTTTTATCAAAAAAAATTATTTTGCCTTAATTTTAAAGCGTTTTACTTGTATTTATACAGATATGTGCTTTGATATAAAAAATTTTTATATCTAAAATATTATATTCAAATTTAAAATTTTTGATAAAAAAAAGCACTATGTGCTTTTATAAAAATATAAGGGATAAAACAATGCCTACAATAGTTAATAATATTAACCCAAGTAATGCTAAATTTAACGGCGTTTTAATCTTTGTAATTAAATCTGTTTCATTTTCACTACCAACAATTTCTTCATAATCTTCATCTAAATATTCAACTTCTTTTACCATTAATCATCTCTCCTAATCATAGAATAACAATTTATAAGTCTATTATACACTCCAGGCTCAATTTTATTAATTAAACTTGCAGTTAACTCCAAAGATTTTTGATATTCCCCTTTTAAAAATAATTGTTCTGATAAATTTATTTTATTACTTAATCCATCATAACTACTTCTATATCTATTACTATATACTAATATTATTTCAGCAAGCGCTGCATCCTTTACTAATTCACAAGTTTTAGAATATAATTTCAAAACTAGATCACGTGCAGTATCAACCCTAGTATTTAATACACTAATAGTAATTGGTTTTTTTTGCAATTCTCTTACAATTTCTCTAATAGCGCTACTAGCTTCATTTAATTCAACATAATAACTTTGTGGTATAACAGGTAAATTATACTCTCTTATTTTTAACTTAGAATTTTTAAGTATAACCTTAATTTCTTCTAATTGCTGTCTTGCTCTTACTTCATCATCTCTCATATTACCCAAAGTATCTAAAGTAGTATCAAGATTATCTTCTAAAGTCGTTAGTCTTGTAGTTAACGCTTCAAGCTCATTTAGCATTTTTGAATAAGCAAAATTATTTTTATGTTTTTGTTCTAATAAACTCTTATAATCATCATTAATAAATTGTAATTTATCATTAATATCACTTAATACACTAATACTATCATCAGTTAAATTATATACACTCTTTAAATCCTCTAACTGAGAGAAAATATCGTCTACAACCTCATTTATTTTACGTAACCTACATTTAAAATTATTATTAGTTTCTGCATATACTGCTCTCGCTTTTTTTTCTGCATCAAAATCACCATACAATGATTCAAAATAATCTAATAATACTTTAAGTTCAAATAAACTATCTTGTAGGTTCAAATCCTGTGTTCTAATAATTACATCATTTATCTTCTTATTTGCTTCATCTATATTATATTCAACATTTAAATAGTCAAGTGGATAATCCGCTTTTAACATCTGCTTATATACTTCTTCTACCTCAGAAATTTTTTTAGGAAGCACATTTGTACCAAGTAATATTATAGAAGGCACTTCTTCTATAACAATAGCCATATGTTTCAATAAATCATCTATTGTTTTTAATATATTACTGACTTCTACATAATCTTTATTATCCATTGTATTTTCAAATACTTCAAATTGTTTTGATATCGTTTCAAACTGATTCTGTACAATGTCAGCCATTGATCCAAATTCCTGCTTAGAATCTTGAAATTTCTGATGTAATTCTCTAAATCTAACTTTAAATTCAGTAATTGTGATTCTACTTCTTTCTTCACTATTTGTAATTTCCTTTATTTCACCTAATAAAAAATCAGAATTAGTTCTTACTTTATATAAATCCATTTCTAATTTTGCAACTTTATATATAGTATTTTTATAGTCTTTTTGTGATAATGAATATTCTGCTTCTAAAATCATATCATTTAATCTTGGAACTTCTACGTCCTTAATTATTTGCAATCTATGCTTCCACTCTGCATACATAATTTTCAATTTTTCATTATTCAAAAAAGCTTCTACTTTAGCAAGTTCAGGTATAATTGGCGATGAATCTATCTTATTCTTCTCAATTTCTAATTTTCCTAATGCCTCTTTTATACGCTTAGTTTTACGACTACGGATAAAACATATAGCACCAATAATTAAACTAAATAATAAAATAGATAATGTTATAATAACTAATGTTTTATTACCCATACTATCACCTACTATTAAGTATATCATAATTTTCTCTTTTTTTCGACTAATAATAATATTTTTTATTTATCTATATAAAGTATATTCTTTAGTTTTATCATATTCA
>OCVV010987958.1_pt1 | contig 12603 bp, 6 predicted proteins | sample 1539721 | NCBI WGS metagenome assembly OCVV01 (sample SAMN02144230, study PRJEB22623) | gut metagenome | biome: sheep rumen | host: Ovis aries | place: New Zealand
GTTTCACTTGGAAAGCCCGTTCTCAGCTCAATGGCAGTCTTGGGTGAAATTAGCATCAGCGGCACGATCATCAAGACCGATGAACTGGCGAACGCTCTGTAAGTCTGTCTGGACAGCGGAGCGAAAAGAGTTTTGCTGCCGATCACATCGGCTGTGGACATTGCAACCGTACCGCCGGAATTGATTGGCTGTTTCCAGATTCTTTTCTACAATAGCGCGGAAGATGCCGTATTTAAGGCACTTGGCGTTGAATGATTATTAAGGAGAAAGATAAAGGAGGAGTATCTATGGCAAAAAAGCCGCTTGCACTGATAAATGACGAAAAGCAAGCATTAGCTGAACTCGGACTGAAAAACTGGTATGAGCTTTCAAAAGACAAAGTAATTCCATTACTCCAAATGATACATCGTATGCCGCAACAACTTATTGATCAGATTGGCAAACAAATTCCTGATTTTGCAAAGGCTGCTTTTACTTTGGCTACAGAAGCGAATAAAGGCGCGAATAAAACTGCACAGGAAGCAATAAAAGGGAATAGTGAAATCGCCGTAGAAGGCACAAAATTGAAAGAAACAGCAATTAGAGGACTTGGAAAGTTAGCAAATCACCCTGATTCAACAAAGGAAGAAAGGGAAAAAGCAGCAGAACGAATTGAAAAAATCTGTTTGTCTGGCACAGAACAGTCCAACAGAGTGATTGAAGGAAATCAGTCTTTGGCAGAAAGCAGTCAATCATCATCTACCGCATCAAATACTCTTTTATGTTGCGAGCTTTTAGCTGGTGCTGCAGTTTTCTTAGGTTATAAAGTCGATCCAAAATTAGTACCTAAACTGCTCGCTAAGATACGAAAATAATCAATTGAAGTTGACACAAGTGTCAACTTTAACCCGTCCAATAAAATAGAAACGAAGGAAGGAACGATAAATGGCGCATTATGATGTTTTTCTATCCCATGCAAATGCTGACAAAATCACCTTTGTCGAGGAATTGAAGCGATCTTTTGATAAACTCGGAATTAGTGTGTTTTATGATAAGGATACCCTTAAATGGGGAGACAACTGGAAACAGAAGATTGTTGAAGGGCTAAATAACTGTGATTTCGGTGTGATTGTGATTTCTGAATCCTTCTTTGGCAGAGAATGGACTGAGAAGGAATTAAGAACTCTTCTTTCAAGGCAAAATAAAAGCGGGCAAAAGATAATTCTTCCGATTATATATAATATCACGCTCAAAGATCTAGTTGCGCATTACAAAAAGCTGGCTGATATTCAGTTCCTTGATGCATCGCAGTATGACATAAAAGATATCACGATTCAATTAGCAAGTATTCTTCTTTCCGAAAAAAAGAGTGTAGAACAAAAAGAAGAACAGTTTGCTCTATTTGATTCTGGCTTCAAAACGATGAACACTTTGTCATTTTATAAATGGTTTGCACGACTTATCGAAAACGATAATCAGTTTATTGAGGATTACGATGATAGCTTTATTGGCTGGGCAACAAGTTTCGCTGATGCCTTACAATCATTGCGCGATGAGCGTACTGGACAGATAATGTATCGAATCAATCCGATCTATTATGAAGCAGCCAAAGTCTATTTTGAAGAAAGAATAAGACCACAGATGTAACTCCGTTAATTCATGGCTTTGTCGAAAAATATTTGATACAAGTAGCGAAATCATTCTATGCTGGAAAACATTAAGAAATATGGAGGAATCAAAACCAAATGGAATATGCTGCATATAATCACAAAATTAAATTGATCTGTCACAATAACAACATTTTATCAATATTGAATTTTGTAACAACATGGCTTAAGCCTAATACAATCAAAAGAATTGAAAAAGGAAACTTGGCTCTCAGAACTTATGCCCAGGTGTTTCTTGATGCCTACAATGCCTGCCCTTCTGGTGATGGCTTTGATGAGTATGTCAACAAACTGCTTAACGATCAGAATTATATTATTCGCTTAGAAACTAATCACTAATCTCATCTATATATGCAAATAATCCTCTATTGCATCGGAGGTGAAAGGCGTGAACGTAAACAGCGATTACAATGGATTATCTGAAATTCGCTTAACACAGTCTATTTTTCAGCAGGGGTGCTTTGTCCCAGCTCAGATCAACCTAATCATCGGGCGGAACGGAACTGGCAAATCCACCTTCTCAGGGCTAATCCGCAGTACTGAACCGCTTTCGTTCCAAAGCGGTCGTTCTGCCGGTGAATACCGAATCATGGTGTTTGACCGCCGCTATGTACTTGATAATGTCATGCAGTACGATTCGATTCCTGGTATTGTCACGTTCAGCAAGCATAACTCGGATATTGAGCAGCGGATTTATGCGCTGAAAGCGGAGTTACAGCAGAATGAAGCGCAGCTCTCTGGCTTTCAGGCTGCACTAGACCGCATATCTGATGATAAGATTCAGATCACACATACTGTAGTAGAGTTTTTCTGGGCGCAAACCAAAGATTTCCGCAAGAAGTTTGAGAAGGCACTCAGCGGCAAAAAGACGAAGCAAAAGCTCACTGAAGCTCTTCTTGCGGCAGATCCGCGCTATCAGGATATCGGCACATTGTCATCTGTCTATGCTGCTGCATTTGGTGAGGAAAAAACGCTGCAACCGCTTCTAAGCACTGTTCAGGATACCAATGCGCTTGACTGCCTGTCACAGTCGGGATTATTGACAGAACCGATCATCAGCAGTTCCGATTCTCTCTTTTTCCGCTTCATAAAGAATATCCATGCAGTTGATTGGGTACAGCAGGGACACAGGGAGTTCGGCGAACATACAAACGGCATCTGTCCGTATTGTCAGCAGACACTTCCAGCCGATTTTGAGGAACAGATCGCAAGCTGTGTAAACGCTGAATACGAATCCGCGCTTCAGCAGTTGCAGGACTTGCTGGAAACATACCGACAGGCAGCGAATCAGCTGTTTATTCCATTGCAGAACAATCTGAAACAGATGCCTACCGGTACAGATTATCGTGTTCTTCTCACACTATTGAAAAGGCTGAAAGAGCGCATTAAGTCAAATCTGGAACGAATACAGGCAAAGATACAGTCACCGTCGAATCCTGTTAGTTTGGAGCCGACAAAGGACTTGCTATTTGAGATCCAGTCGGAGATTACTGCGATAAACAATGTAATCAACGAGAACAACCGCCTGATCGCTGATCGGAAAAGCAGTCAGAAGTTATGCTCAGATTCTGTAATTGCATATCTGGCTCATCAGTTCAGACAGGATATTGCAGACTACAAACTCAAGAAAGCACAGATGGAGGCAGCTCGCATTCCTATGTTGTCCCAGATCGAACAGTCTCAAGCTCAGATCAGAGCTTGTTCTGAACAGGTGAAAACGCTGACACAACAGATCATGGATACCGAAACAGCCGTCAAAGGCATCAATCAGGTGCTGTCCGAAGCCGCTTTCCGCAGCTTTTATCTGCGGCAGAGTCGAGTTTCAGATCATGCTTATGAAGTCGTGCGCTATGACGGAAGCATCGCTGAAAATCTGAGCGAGGGAGAACAGCGCTTTCTGGCGTTTCTGTACTTCTATCATACCGTCAGGCAGGATACCTCCGTTATCAAGCCGATCGTTGCGGTACTTGATGATCCTTTCTCCGGCTTAGATCGGGAAGCGTCCGCTATCGTCTTACATCTGATCGAAGATCTGATGAATCATTGCGGAAGTGCAGAATGCTTGCTGCGGCAGCTATTCGTACTGACCTATCACGAGGACTATTTTCAGACTCTGACACAGAATCCTGTTTGCAGTACGGACAAGGCGCTGGTGTGCAGATTCAAAAAAGACGAAAACAAAACGCAAATAGAGATCAATCATAATAGGTGAACCAATGAAATCAATCGTATTCTTTGACGCAGAGATCAACCCCGAAAACGGGCAGATACTGGATATTGGCGCAGTCGATTCTGACGGGCGTCAGTTTCACGCTGCCCCTGTGGGAGAATTCACTGCATTTGTCAAGGAATACGGCTTTATCGGCGGTCACAATATTCTTGTCTTTGACCTGAAATATCTTGAAGCGGCGATACCGCAGAGTGCGTCAGCGCAGTATGTTGACACGCTCTGTCTGTCGCCGCTTTTGTTTCCTGCAAAGCCGTATCACCGGCTTCTGAAAGATGATAAACTTCAGACAGATTCGCTCAGTAATCCACTGGATGATGCTGTGAAATCATTTGAGCTATTCTGCGATGAAGTCACGGCGTTTGAAGCGCTGGACGATACGCTGAAACAGATCTGGTATCTGCTGCTGCATCAGCTGCCGGAGTTCTCCGGTTTCTTCTCGTATCTCGATTTTGCTGCGGACAACGATGCCGTCAAGCTGATTGCGGAGTATTTTGACGGCAAAATCTGTGCAAATGCACCGCTGCCGTTTTTGGTTATGAATCATCCGCGCGAGCTCGCCTATTGCCTTGCGCTGATCTCCGCAGATGACCGGCATTCGATCACGCCGCCGTGGGTTCAGATCAATTACCCGCTGGTGGACAACTATATGCGCGTGCTGCGCAATCATCCCTGTGAAAAGGGATGCCCTTACTGTGCGCAAAAGCTGGATGTCAAACGCAAACTGACTGAGATATTCGGCTACCCGACCTTCCGTACATACGAAGGCGAACCGCTACAGGAACGCGCTGCCGATGCTGCCGTTCACAACAAATCGCTGCTTGCGATCTTCCCGACCGGCGGCGGAAAGTCAATCACATTTCAGCTGCCTGCGCTCATGGCAGGCGAGAACGCCAAAGGTCTGACCGTTATCATTTCGCCTCTGCAATCGCTGATGAAAGACCAGGTGGATAATCTGGCGGAGCGCGGCATTACCGATGCAGTCACAATCAACGGTCTGCTGAATGCTGTGGAGCGTGCCGAAGCGATTGAGCGCGTACAGAACGGCATCGCATCTTTGCTCTACATCTCGCCCGAATCGCTGCGCTCACGCACGATTGAGAAGCTGCTTCTCTCGCGGAATGTCGTGCGGTTTGTCATAGATGAAGCACACTGCTTCTCTGCGTGGGGACAGGATTTCCGCGTGGACTATCTCTATATCGGAGATTTTATCCGTCATCTTCAGGAAAAGAAGAATATCAGCTATTCAATTCCGGTATCCTGCTTTACGGCAACCGCAAAACAGAAAGTCATCGAGGATATCCGCGACTATTTCAAGGTGAAGCTGGGGCTGGATCTGGAACTGTATGCGACTACTGCCGCCCGCAGCAATCTTCGGTATGAGGTGCTGTATCAGGCAGATGATAACGAAAAATATGATACGCTGCGCAGACTGATCGAGCAGAAGAACTGCCCGACGATTATCTATGTATCCCGCACCAAGCGCACTGTGCAGATCGCGCAGAAGCTGACAGATGACGGCTATGAAGCAAGACCGTTTCACGGTAAAATGGACAGCAGCGAAAAGGTCGAGAATCAGGAGGCGTTTATTGCCGGAGAGGTGCAGATCATTGTTGCAACCTCTGCCTTTGGCATGGGCGTGGACAAAAAGGATGTCGGTCTGGTGATTCACTTTGATATTTCCGATTCGCTGGAAAACTATGTGCAGGAAGCAGGCAGAGCGGGACGCGATCCGAATCTGAATGCAGACTGCTATGTTCTTTTCAATGAAGGCGACCTTGACAAGCATTTTATCCGGCTGAATCAGACAAAGCTCAGCCTTAGTGAGATTCAGCAAGTCTGGCGTGCGATCAAAAAGCTCTCCGGCAACCGACAGTCATTCAGCCGCTCTGCATTGGAGATTGCAAGAGAAGCGGGCTGGAATGATGAACACCGTCCGGAATTGGAAACCCAGGTGAAAACGGCGATTGCTGCGCTGGAAAACGCCGGATATATCGAGCGCGGTCAGAATATTCCGCATGTGTATGCGACCAGTATTATGGTCGATACAATGGCAGAAGCATCTGAGCGCATCCGTTCCTCTGAATTTTTTGATGAGCAGTCAGAGACAAATGCACTTCGCATCATGAACGAGCTGTTCACGAAAAAAACGACTGCCGGAAAGAAAGATGATGGCGAAAGCCGTATCGACTACCTTGCCGATACCCTTGGTCTGTCCCGCGAAAGCGTGATCGAAGCGGTCAACCGGCTGCGGCAGGAGAAACTTCTTGCGGATTCACAGGATATGAGCGCCTATATCAAGCGCTCGGATTCTGAAAATAAGTCGATGAAGATACTGGAACGGTATGCGCAGCTGGAACAGATGCTGCTGAATCTTATGACAGATGAACCGCTGACGCTGAATCTGAAAGAGATCAATGAACAGGCAGAGCAGCAGGGAATCAAAGGTACATCTGTCAAATCTCTGAAAACCGTTCTGTTTTACTGGACAATCCGCGGATTTATTCAGAAAACCTATTTCCAAACGGAAAAGGCGCGGGAGATCATCCCGAAGATTGAGATGATCAAGCTGACGGAGCTGTTTTTCAGCCGAATTGCGCTTGCAAAGTTCATTGTCGGCTTCCTGTATCAAAGAGCCTACGGTCTGCCTGCGAATCAGAAGGGCGAAACACAGGTGTTATTTTCTGTACTGAAATTACAGGAAGCATATAATTCGCAGTTGACAACGGTCAATCCTGTAACGGCAGAAGCGGTACAGGATGCGCTGCTGTATCTCACGAAGATCGAAGCACTGACGCTGGAAGGCGGTTTTCTGGTACTGTATCAGACTATGCACATCCGCAGACTGGAAATGGACAACCGTATTCAGTACAAGCAGGATGATTACAAGCAGCTAAACGAGTTTTACAAGCAGAAAATCCAAATGATTCACATTGTCGGGGAATATGCGAACATGATGGTGCGGGATTACAATGAAGCATTGCAGTTCGTCAGCGACTATTTTCAAATGGATTACAAGGCATTTCTTGCAAAGTATTTCAAAGGTAATCGCATGGGCGAAATCAACCGCAACATCACTCCACAGAAGTACAATGAACTCATGGGCAAGCTGTCTGCTCGGCAGCGCGCGATTATTGACGATGAATCATCTCAGTATATCGTAGTTGCAGCCGGTCCAGGCAGCGGAAAAACGATGCTGCTGGTACATAAGCTGGCAGTGCTCGTCATGCTCGATGATGTGAAGTATGAACAGCTGCTGATGCTGACCTTCTCTCGCGCCGCCGCAACGGAATTCAAGGCGCGTCTGCTGGATCTGATCGGCAATGCGGCGAAATTCGTCGAAATCAAGACATTCCATTCGTACTGCTTCGATCTGCTCGGCAAAATCGGCTCTCTGGAACAGTCAGAAAACATCGTGCCGCGTGCGGCAGAGATGATCCGCGCCGGAGAGGTCGAGCAAATCCGCATTACCAAGACAATCGTTGTGATCGACGAAGCACAGGATATGGATGCGCACGAATTTGACCTGATCTGTGCGCTGATGGAGCGCAATGACAATATGCGCGTGATTGCAGTCGGTGATGACGATCAGAACATCTATGCATTCCGCGGCTCAGATTCCCGCTATATGCGTTCGTTTATCACGGATTACGGCGCAAAGCAATATGATCTGACAAATAATTACCGCAGCACAGCGGAAATTGTCGAATTTGCAAACAGATTTGCACAGGCAATCAAGGGACGGCTGAAATCTGAGCCGATTCAAGCGGTGAGAACAGATACCGGTATCGTGAAACATATTCGGCATAAAAGTCCGAATCTGGAATATCCGATCGTGCAGAATATCATCAGTAACCGTTCACCCTGCAAAACGATCTGTGTGCTGACCTGGACAAATGATGAGGCGCTGCGCGTGAACGGTCTGCTGCGGCAGTTGCAGATTCCGTCGCGGCTGATTCAGAGCTCGGACGGCTTCTCTCTATATGATTTAGCGGAACTGCGGATGTTTTTGAAATATGCAGGAAAAGAAAATCATCCAATCATATCCGATGAGCAATGGGAAAAAGCGATCGCTGATCTGAAAGACAAATATGAAAGCAGTCAGTGCCTTGACCTTGTGCTGAACCTGCTGGAACGGTTTGCTTCGGTCAATGAGAAGAAATACCGTTCTGATCTGGAAGCCTTCATCCGCGAATCGCAGTTTGCAGACTTTTGTTTCCCGAATGACAGCGAGGTCGTAGTATCGACCATTCATAAGGCAAAGGGACATGAATTTGACTGTGTGTATCTGATGCTGAATCGTACAGACCTCAGCAGCGATGAAAAGCGGCGTGTGCTGTATGTCGGCATGACAAGAGCAAAATCGGAACTGTATCTGCACTATAACAACCATGCTTTTGACAGCTTTTCTGATGATATTATTGACGATCCTGAAATGTATCCGGAGCCGGAGCAAATTACATTGCAGCTGACACACAAAGATGTGGTATTGAACTATTTTATCCCAAGAAAGAAGCTGATCTTTGCTTTGCACAGCTGTACGACGCTGACATTGCATGGAAAGAAATTGTATGCTCAGATAGGCGGAAAAACATATTCTGTCGCGATGCTGTCCAAAGTGGCACAGGGTACGCTGAACGGCTTGCTGGCAAAGGGGTATTGCGTCCAATCAGCGCGAGTGCGGTTTGTGGTCGCATGGCGAAATCAGGATGAAGCTGACAACAATGAGTATGCAATTATTCTTCCGGATATATTTCTTGAAAAGCCTAAAATTCAACATTCAGAGCCGTCCTGTGATCGCTGACGGAAAACAGTTGATACAAGTAGCTGGTTTCACGAAGAATAGTCTACTTAACTATGTACTCGACGGCTCAAAAATGTCCTGGCTAAAAAAGCAATTGGTGTATATTCAACATTTTTTAGCAGTTATCAATTATATTATAGTTTATCACATATCTTTTCTAATCCGACATACTATAGAAGTAGATCGTTAATCTTACTCTGAGCGATCGGAATTTATAATACTATTTTTGAAAGGAATGTTTATTATGAGTAAAAAGCACTAAAAATGAACAGATTTGGAGAGAGTATTCGTGAAGAATATGAATTGTATTCATATAAGTTTGAGGGGATGCCAGAGCGAGCATATCCACACAATAATGAAAAATCTAATATTTTGTTCATCAAGTTTACATGGTCATGGAATGGATATTCTGGCATCGGGGAGATATACTATCATTCTGATAATTATACACTGTGCAACGAAGATGGCGAAAATTTCTCTCATATGATGGTTTTGTCCGATTCCTGCAGAAAGCAAGTTAATGGAAGGAATGATTGTGCACTGTATAACGATTCGAGTTTGGCTTCAATTTTTTCGGATATGCTTTTGTATTTAAGGCAGCAGGGATACACACTCTGAACTGATAGGTCAACATGAAAAGTTGACACAAGTGTCAACTTTGGGAAAGGGGAATGAAGTATGAGTGTGAAACCGCAGAGCATTTCCGATCTTGCAGAATAGTGGGACGAGCTGACACCTGTGCAGCCGCAGTTAATGATCCAGCGCGCAAAAGGTCTTGCCGGATACAATAAGATGAAGGTAGATGGCGCCTGGAAAGGCGAAGAATTATACATGAGCACACCTAAATCAGATAATGAACCGATCAAAAAGCAATGAGAATGGCAACAATAATGCCAAGCCGCCAAACACCACTGGCAAAAATAAGCAATCCCTGCAAGCAGACAACTTGCAGGGATTGTGCCATAAAAGTATGTAGATACGAAAAAATCGCCCTTTCGGACGATCGGAAAATTTTACACATTCAAAGTATTGACAAGCATAACAAACTGTGCTATAATAAGAAGAGCGAAAATAATAAGCATCACACAGGGCGCAGCCGGACGGCAATCCAACTGCACCCCATAATCAGCACGGTGTTACGAGCACCTGACTGACTTAGTGCAATGGCTATTATCGTGTTTCATTATAGCACGATTTATAGATATTTGTCAAGAGCCTTTCAGTGTCGTTTTGCCAGCGTACTGAGAGGCTTGACTTATTATTCCCGCTTGGGATATGTCGGGTGTCAGACTCGCAATCGTATCCCGATATATCCAGCAGCTTGAAAACTGAATATTGTTGGTTATCCGGCTATCCGGCTCGTGGAGTGGGGACATATCCAGCACATCCGTCACATCCGCTATGACAACCTGTCTGGGCTTCCAGATCAACCTCCATGCTCTTTCTTTTCAGATAGGAGACAGGATAAGGTTTCGAGCGATCCAGATGCATGACGGTGAATCGGTAGGCATAACCGAGCGTTGCGATGAAAGCGAACCGGTCGCGCAGGGCGGTGATGAAATGAGACACCCTGTAGGCTTTGCAAGCACACGGATAATTGACCAAACTGAATGTGGAAAAAGAACAAGCTGCGAAGCAATATCTTCACAGCTTGCTCCGATATAGAATGGCAGGGGCAGAAGGAATCGAACCCTCGGCACGCGGATTTGGAGTCCGCTGCTCTACCAGCTGAGCTATACCCCTATGACTTGATTATTATACCACAAAAAGGAGGATTTGTCAAGGGCTAAATGAAAAATTTTTTTGATGCAACAGACGTATGATTCCGTTTGATTCCGTTCACATGCAATTTCGGATAACCTTGTATCGGCGCAATGCAGATTTTTATGCGGCATTACTGTAACACTTTTTCAGCTTTTGCCGACTGTAAAGATAACAGGGATCCTTGAAAGCGAGGTGAGGAATACGGACGACAATGAGATCATCAGGCTGCTGTTTGCCAGAAATGAACAGGCAATCATCGCGGTCAACGATGCTTACGGCGCATTCTGCATGTATACAGCTATGCAGATCCTGCGCAGGCGGGAGGATGCCGAGGAGTGTGTCAATGACGCCTATCTGCGGCTCTGGAATGCCGTGCCGCCGGAGAAACCGAAGCATCTGTGCGGTTTTCTGCTGACGCTTGTGCGCTGCACCGCACTCGACCGGTGCGACCTGAACAACCGGAAAAAACGCGGCGGCGGGGAAGCTGCTGCGGCGCTCGATGAGCTGGAATCCGTGCTCCCCGCCAAGGACGATGTGCAGCAGCAGGCTGAGCAGCATGCAGTCGGGGAGGCGATTCGCCGATTTGTCGCGGAACTGCCCGAAACCCAGCGCCGGGTTCTGCTTCGGCGTTACTGGTATCTGCAAAATTCGCGGGAAATCGCGGAGGAATTGCAGATGCCCGAGGGAACCGTCCGCGTGACACTGCTTCGTCTGCGCGAAAAGCTGCGCGCATTTCTTGAAAAGGAGGATCTACTATGAAAGCGTCTGATTTGCTTCATGCAATGAATGCACTGCCGCCGGAGGCTGCGGCGGATGCTGCCCCGAAACAAATCCCGGACTGCAAGCCCGATATCAGCGGCGTACTGAACGCCATTCGCGGCGATTCCGATGTACCGATCACCGTCAGCCGGAAGCGCAGCAGATTCGGGAAAATTCTGCCGATCGCGGTCACACTGACCAGTGCTGCGGCCTGCATTGCATTGGTCGGCGGCATCATGCGCAGTGCAAAGAAAGAAAACCTCAGCACCGCGCAGAACAGCGAGATCACCGAGATCGAGGCGGTGCAGACGACAACAGCCCCCGACCATACCGAAGCAGAAACGACCTGCACCGAGGCTGAAACCGTCATCTTAACAGACAGCAGCGGCTCTGAATATGTCGAGGTCATTCATCTGCCGGCTCAGAAGGTCGATTTCTCCGCAGAGCAGACTGTCCCGCAGATCACAAAAAAAGGTGAGACTGTTATACACGATAACGGTACCTATCTCACGACTGTGACCACCGCACGCCCGCGCAGCGCGACTGCATCGACAACAACGACCGATGCTGCACCCGCTTACACCTATCCGCAGGATGCCTATTCGTTCATGCTGCATGTGCCGAACGACAGCTATGACAGCTCAATGCACCTGCTCAGCGGCACGGAATGGCTCTCGCAGAAGTGGGCAGCCCCGCAGAGAGCGGCAGATTTCCCCCCGAATCAGCAGCAGGCAGCAGGCTATCAGTATTTGAAAGCGCATATCAACGATTATGACATCATCTGGGTTCAGGTGAAGGCAGATCTCAACGGCAATGTGCCGCAGGTCGCAGGCGTGGAGGTCAACTCGGACGGGCAGATGACCCTCATCGGCGGCATGTGTCCCGCAGCAGACCGTGATGCGCTGTTCCTGTATGAGGATGCGCTCTGGCGGCTGGTGATTCCGGTGCCGAAGGGGACGCTCTCCCGCGTGAGCGGCTGGAAACTGGTGACAACTACCCCTCAGTACGGAGAAATGCGCGTCGGAGTGCCTCAGTTTTATATTTCCCGCGGAGCACTGACGCTGGACACGCTCAAAGCGCTCCATGCAGAAAAAGGGGAGCACTTGAATTGTTTAGATTTTCTCGAATATGACCATACGGTCGAGGACTGCGATACCTATATCTACCCGCTGGAAGCGCCGTGGCAGCTTGTCATGACAAGATCGGACATGAATTCGCGCACTGAGTTTCTCAGACTGCGGTGGAATGCCGGTTCGGGCGTCGAGATTCGTGATCTGACGCCGGAGGCGCTTCAGGATTATATCGAAAACCGCACGATCATGCTCCGCGATGTGATCAGTCTGGAAGCGCTAGACAAAGGGATCGAGTGGCGCGATCTCACGCCGTATGCCTGCACGGATATC
>OCVV010968347.1_pt1 | contig 12598 bp, 12 predicted proteins | sample 1539721 | NCBI WGS metagenome assembly OCVV01 (sample SAMN02144230, study PRJEB22623) | gut metagenome | biome: sheep rumen | host: Ovis aries | place: New Zealand
TACTGAACATAATCTTATTTTTATAATGTCAGTGCAAAGGTATATCATTTCACTTTTTCATGCAATACGTCAAAATTGGCTGCTTACTTTTACAAAGCGTAGCGACTAAAAGAACCAAAGGCTCTCAAAATCCTTACTACTGTATACCATTTGCCTCATTCTTAAAACGAGTCCAAAGGTATCATTTTCCCAGTTCATACACAAGACGTCAAAATTGACAGTTTACCTATCTATTTAAACCACATGAATGCCAATCGTTCAGCTATAGAAATCTTTTCTCCCATAATTAGCATTATCTTTTGAAGATAGCCTAACCGCAAATATTTCTTCTGAAAGTATCGCTTTGATTGCATAGCATATTTAATTGGGGCAATCGACTTCTTACTAAGTGTCGTGGAATACTGTATATGACGATGTTCGTATACAACGTATGGTAAATATCCAATCTTTTGATTCATCAACTGACATTTCTTTGCTAACAAGTCTTCCTCACCATACAAAAATGTACCTTCATCCAACACAATTCCATCAGGAAAGGCAAACATCCTTATTCCAAAAAAGGAACCAGGTGCAACACCAATTTCTTTTATGAAAGTATCTTCTTTATTATATTCGTAGACACCATACCTTTTTAATAGGTAATAATGTCTGACAAAATTGAAATAAGAGAGAAATTGAAGCCAAAATGTATCAAAGACTCTTGTTGAATATTGAATCTGGGGTATGGAAGCCAAAGGATCTATTCGAGCGGTTGTTATTATAGCGTAATTTGTATTATTCTCAAAAGCATCTATTACAGACTTTATAACATTCTCCTCAAAAAAAACATCGGGATTTACAATGAAGCAGTAATCGCATTGCTTTTCGTTTCGCAGCCATCTTAATCCAACATTATTACCTTTCGCATAGCCTAAATTTTTATCTAAGATAAGACATTTAACCTTCCCTTTTTCACACTTAGTTAGTATATTTCTCGAATCATCAGTAGAACAATTATCCACGACTATAATTTCATCTATTACACTATATCGTGAAAAAATATCAACAATGGATGAAACAAGACTCCCTCTATTATAATTTACTATAACTAAACCGACTTTATTCATTATTTCTTAATCGAAAACCCGGGTTTATATATACTATGTCTACCAAGAACACCTCTAATACCATCAATAATCGCCGTAAGATACAATTTCCGACACTCTTTAATGAAAAGGAAATTCGTATAACATTTAACAACTCTACTTAAAGTCCAAAAACAACCTGGTAGAGGATAATATCTTATTAAAACATATATTTTGTTTCTTATACCATAATAATCTCTCCATGTTAAATAAGTCGTTTCATCTGTTTTTGCTATGCCAGCTCCATCGTCATGAATAAATTTGAGAGACGGTACACAAACAATCTTTCCCTGCTTTTTCATCCTGATACTATGCTCAGAATCATCATAATAGATAAAGAAATATGGGTTTCCTAAGCCTGCGGATTCCAAAGCTTCACGCTTTAAAAATGTACCTACATAAGAAAAGAGGTCTATATTGAAATCATCTTTTTTATAATCCTCATGACAAGAACAAACGAATTTAGGATTAATACCCCAATCAAATTTCAAACATTTTCTATGCCCCAAATCTATAGAGCCATCGGTTTTGTACACCGCCGTACATATGGATGATACGTCTTGAGTATTATGCTTTTCCAAATAATCTATGAAATTTTTAAGCAAATCATCATTAGCATAAGCGTCATCATCTGCCAGAAGAATCCAATCAGGCTTTTGAGTCATTGCCCATTTCTGACCTTCATAAAAGCCCCCGGCTCCTCCCATATTATCAACTAAGTTCAATACGACCTTATTATACCCGTCACTAGATTTCTTCCAATCTGTCAAGAACTCATCCGTCCCATCAGAACTATGATTATTAACCACAATCAAGTTCCTAATATACTGACCTTGAACTTCATAACAGGACAGTGTCTTTTTCAACTTTTCAAGCCTGTTGTAAGTAACTATGACTATATCTATTTTTACCATTCTACGAAAATCAATAATTTAAACAAGCTCATATTAATTATACGCAAATTGTCTATATTTTTCCTTTGATGTAGTATTCATATTTGAGTTTACCATTATTTTGCCAAAGAAAATTAATGCACTTATTAAAAATAGGGTATTATTAACAAAGTAACATATTTCTTTATTGATATATGGGAAATTGGGTAGCGCATTTATGAACATTGCCACCTTCAGTAAAATCACAATAAACATTACCGCCCAGATGTGGACGTTTGTCTATCACTAAGCATTGTTTGCCTTCTTGCTTTGAACGATAGGCAAATGTTACTCCGAACAAGCCAGATCCTATTTTAGGATAATCGATACTTGTCATAATGTTATAGCATCTTTCACTATTTTACAAAAACGCTCATGAGAAAAAAAAGTATTGCCTACTTCATAGGCGGCCTTAGCTATGGTATTTGACAAATTAATAGACTCTAACAGAACAACTACATTCTTCGCAAATTGTTCATCTGTTTTTGCCAACAAATAGTGTTGGCCTTCCGAACAGATATTGTCAAAACCTCGCACCCCCATTGGTGTTGACACCATCGGGCGTTTCATCATCAATCCTTCAACAAACTTAACACTACTACCAGCTCCTTGGTAAACTGGAACAATCACTGCTCGGCTGTTCTGATACTCTTCCGCTAAATTCTCGATGAATCCCAATGCTTTTACCCCTTCAATAGTATTTAGTAGACTTAAGAAACTCTGTTCTTTACACTTGCCGACAATATGTAATTCTGCATCTGGAATTACGGATCTTATTAATGGGAATGTTTTCTCCACGAAATGCAAGACTCCATTCCTGTTAGGAAAAAAATCTAGCCAGCCTACCACAAGAATATTTTTGGGGGTGTTTTCTGTTATTTCTGTAATTTGCTCTTTTAATGTCGTAACATTGTGGAGAAAAACAGATTTTTCATATGGTGGCTCTAAAATATTAGAGTAGAAAGAGCATTTTATTTTTTTTAGGAGTCTCTTTGACATGATGCCAAGAAAATACGCTTTCCATAATGCTAGATATTTAGTCCCTGGATATCGAAATTTCATGTTAGATAAATCTCGCTTATATGCATTGACAGGATTATCATCAACATCAACAATAAGTTTACTTGCATATTTCATTAATCCACAACTAATAGCATCGCTAATATAACGACACACAACGTAATCGTATCGATTTTTAAAATATTGCAAATCAACAATATCTTCACGAATTTTATTTAATTGATAATAGCTTAACGGATCATATGGCTTATATAACAATTTTATCTTCCTAGCTATTTTCTTAAGAAATGGCTCACTTGCTCGTATAGTAGGAACATACTTACTAAATACAACATCACAATGTGGAATGTTTGACGTAATAGTATCGCGATAAAAAGATACTACATCAACATGTCCTATCTGAGCCAATGCATGGACAAACATTGTTGTACGATTCGCTGCCCCACAATCAATTATGTCAAGCATCCCAAAATTACAGTTAACAAATAAAAAATTCATTTAAGATTATTTTTTAAGAATGAAATAGATTTTAATTGTTCTTCCCTAAGATTATTCTTGACAGACACCCAATCAATCTGTGAATGAAGAGCAGTATCAACTTCTGCCACCTCATTTATCATTCTGCTTTCCAATCCTAGCCGTTTTAACAATGATACAAATCTATCACCGCCTCTCATATGATTTACTTTAACTATGAATGGAATACACATGATGATACTAAAGACCATACCATGATATGAATCTGTTATGACTAATTTAGACGATTTAATTCCCGCAATCCAGCTTTCTATTGAGGGCATTAAATAGTCGTTTCTTTCCCACTTCTCTGTATCAATAATATTAAACGGTTTTATCTTGGTTATCTCAACTACTCTATTTACAATATTATTTGTCGTCACATCTCTATCTAATATATAGCAAAATATTTGTTCCTTTACATCTACCTGACTTTTAATAAGAGATAGATAATGCTCACTTGATAAAAGTAATGTGGGGTCAAGAACAACTACAGGTGCTTTCTGCACTTTCCAACCATAACTATTTATTAAATCTACACCGCTATTTTCCCTTAAAGAAATGGCCGTAAAATTTTTTACCGCTTCACCACATTCCTTCTTTTCTTCTTCAGAGAACAACGATTCACTAAAGCCAAAAGAAGCCGCATATGTCAACCGAGGAGTAGTATTAGCAGGAAGTTGGGTGAGAAAGAAATCCTGGACATGCTTCTGTCCATAATTAGGATTCCAGACCTGATCACTTCCTACTACAATGTAATCATAATTCTTATTGCTTATGATGTGGTATAATTGTTCAGTTGAATAAATCGGAGACGTTTTGGGCGATATATTTGCATCAACGAAAGACATCATCAATTTTCCTCTTTTTCTGTGTTCCCATTCTTGATTTGGGATTAATGGCCCATGTTCTCGTCTTAAAATAATTTTGAGAATGTTTTTTATGATATATTTGACTCTCCCAATTAAGTTTCGCCGATTTTTTCTACGATAGATCAATTCAACTTCATGCCCCATTTCTTTCAAAATGGTCATTAATGCATAGGCCTGCAAATAGCCTCCGTAATTATTATTGAAAGGTAGTGTAAGGATTCCAATCTTCATAATGATAACTATCTATTCCAACGAACGCTTTCTTTGACCACTTTAGCTGGTACTCCTGCCGCAATACACCCTGCAGGCACATTCTTCGTTACAATGGCTCCTGCTGCTATAATAGCGCCATCACCGATAGTAACCCCTTTAAGAATGGTAGCACCCTGCCCTATCCAAACATGGTTTCCAATTTTAATCGGCTCAGAAATCTTGTAACCTTCCTGATATATTGTATGACCATCAAAAGAACGTATCACAACATCGCGCCCACAAGTAAAATCAGAACCTATCTCTATTACATCACCTGCGGTTATTTGAACATTCTCATTGATAAAGCCCCCTTTAAGGATTAACTTACCTCCTGGTACTACTCGGATGTAACTATTGCCAAATATATCAAAATTGCCATCAACAATTAGTTCACCAGCCTTTTGAACAAGTATTCTTGTCTCCATTCGTGCATTTTTAAGCTGCTTTACGCCAGTTGTCAATCTTGCATTTAAAGTCAGCTTTGCTTTATCATCAAGCTGAACAACTGTTCTACTAATATTCTTAAAGCTGGTATGGCTCTTTCGTTTAACTTGGCTAGAGACAAAATTCATTTTTAAGAAGGTTCCCCATGCTTGAGGGGAAACACCCAACATCATTGTTAAGCTCAGAATTCTCTTAATGGGACTAAAAAGGTGCCTTACTTTTTTCTTCCAAGATGGAAGAGGGAAATGCTTTGCTGCCACTTTCTCAAAGGGCAACTTATCCAAATCTGCAAAGAAAGCAGCTCTGTTGGGTTTAGCGGATGACAGAGATCCTTCCATTGCCGGGTTTCCTTCCCTTGCATCATCCATCGTAAATTGCCGCCACTCTATCTTCTCTTTTATAGAATCAAATAGTGCCTGCCCTTTGTCAGAGTTGATCATTACAAGAGAAGTGCCTTTATCTTGATCCATGGTCTGATCTATTTTCTCAATACCCCAAAAATCAGCCAATGTTATATCCGCCTTCTGTGGGAACCCTTTGAAATGACACTCATAGCAAGAAGGGCGTGTAAAATTACCTGCTTGTAAATAGCCTATAAAGAACAAGTCGTGCCAACGGTCTTTGCAATATTCTTTCCCATTCTCAAAGTTTACTCTAAGCGAGAAATTATGCCAGCCCCATTTCTTATTCTTGAATTTTATCTTTGTTGCCTTAGCTCCAAATTGCCGTTCCAACATCTCCATATATTTCAAGAACACCTTAGGAGAGTTGACTCCACGACAGATGAAATCACACGTCACAAGGTTCTCATACTCTTTACCCAGGAAGTTGTATAAAGCATGAATCTGGCAAGGACATCCACAGAAGAACACATTCTTTCCTTCCTTAAGCAAACTACGGATCTCCTTATAAACGCCCTCCGCATTGCTCTGGAGATATTTGCTGCTACGTATTTCCGATAGTCGTTCTGGATTATTATCTACAATCTGAGAACATGTATGATCTGGGTTATACACTGCACCACCAACGTACGCATCCTTTTCATACATCTTCAAGGCAAGCATTGAATGAATGCCACCTGAAGTGGAGTCCAGGCGTATTGCTTCATCTTTAGTATATGCAGCAAAGACATTTGGTTCAGAATATCTCTCTACATGGTTTGCCTTGTTCTGTATAGGACACACCTTGTCGCATAGACCGCAATCAACGCACAGTTCCTTGTTCACTTCTGGATACCAGAAGCCCTCGTTGTCCGTGACAAAAGAGATAGCGTGCTTGCCACAAATGTCGCCACAGGCATTACAGCCACAGCAGTCAACCTTGTTTGTTATATTAATCATAGAATGGATTGAGCTCGTAAATCTTCAACAAACTGTTTTGTAAACTTCTTCCTACCTTTAGTGTTAAAGAAGAAGGAATTGATATATAAATCAGGTGATGTAAATCGAATATCGTGCAGATAGTTCAGCACAGGTACATTTTCTTTATTTGCATCTGCAATATAAACTAAAATATACTTATCAATAAAATCTTGATTGAATCGAGAATAAAGATTATCTGTAACAGGAAGAATCGCAACCACCGGTTTAAATCCTCTTTCCGTGCAGTATGTTATCATTTCATTCAGGATGCGAATATTCTGGAGTATATTATTTCGATGCTCTGGCAATAGTGTCGGGTTGGGAAGTTCAATACCAAATTCTTTATTCCAACAATCTATCCAATAGTCTGCATCATTATTCAGTTCCGCCTCAGTTTTACACAAGTTTGTATCTAGAGATAAGCGGTTATCTTTCTTTGTATCCCTCAACAAACTATGCAAACGTCTTGGGTGGAATAATAGAGGAAAACTATAATTACTCCACTTCTCTAGCTTATTGTAACCAACGATATCTTGTGCGTCTAAAAAACTATAATATTTTATGTGTATTGCACGATTACTTTGTCTATATAAAAAAAAACTTAATAAACATACAGGGATAATCACAACAGCTCCAGGCGCAAAATGAGATACATTTTTGCGAAGTACTGCGAAGTCATATTCAAATGTTTCTGGTCCAATTCCCCAATTCTCACCTCTTACGTCAAGTTCAGAGTAATCAAAGCCAAATTTCGGATGGTTGCTGCCAACATTAACTATCTCAAGATTATTACCTACTCCACCCCTTGCAGAAAACTTACGTACATCTACAAACTGATTCTGATAAGCGTTGGTACGCTTATACAATGCGTTTAGCAAAAATGCACAAACAATGAGAAATAGTATAATAATCAAGATAATCATATTCTTTTTTAATTTAGCACCCAACCGCCATCAATAGCTATCACTTGACCTATGATATTTGATGCCATGTCTGAACTTAGATACAATGCCATACTGGCAATTTCTTCTACAGTAGTGAAACGGTGAGTCTTTTGTGCATCAACGTATGCATCTTCACTAATGTTCTTGCTACGAGACCATGCAGATATATTGGTTGCCACCAAACCAGGAGCTACACCATTCACAATAATACCATGCTTTACTAGTTCTTTAGCTGCACCTTGTGTAATAGCTATTGAGCTCCACTTTGAAACAGTATAAGGTTGGAATTTAGACATCATTCCTTCAACGGAGCAAATATTCACTATATGACCTTGTATCCCATTGTTTTTAAAATATACCCCCTCTTGTTGACACATAAAGAATAGCCCTTTAGCATTCGTATCACATATTTTATCGTAACACTCTTCTGTTATAGTTTCCCAATAGGGTTCTTCCCACACTCCTGCATTATTGATAAAAATATCAATTTGTCCCATTTCAGAAACAGCTGCAACAAACTTTGTGTCTAACAACTTTACATCTGCTACATCCCATTCAATTGTCTTCAATAGTGGGCTGTTCAAGTTCTGTTTGGCTTCTTCTAACCGTCCTTTATTTCGTCCTGTTATCATAACCTCAGCACCCTCAGCAAGGAATTCCTTTGCTATCTCTAAACCGATTCCGCTACTACCACCAGTAACAAGAACTTTTTTTCCAACAAAACGATTATTGGGCGAAACGGTATTAAGAGTAATCTTTACTATTGTCTTTTTACCCCCCCCCAGTAGCACTTTTGAAATAATGGATTTTAATTTTGAAATCATAATTATCTATGTATTTTTGATGTTACAATACTTTTAGCTTTTTCTAAAACCATTTCTTTAAGATGTTTAGATAGTCCTAAATAATAGATAGTAACAACTGATGTTATAACACTTATTATACACACTATCAAGAAGCGCCCCCAACCCTCCATTGGCAAATATACATAAGCAATATAAGGGACTGCGACTAACAGCAACGCTATAGGAAAAACAACCATATACACTTTCTTGTAGAATCCCCAAATTGGGAAACCAATATATTTATTCTCATAGTACAACTCAAAAAGAGTCTCTAACAACCATGGAATAATATTAACCGCCATAACAGTTACAGGATCAACACCCATTTTTAACAAGATGTAGGACACTGGGAGTATTAATAAAAGAGCAACGCCTGCTGTCAAATTCACCTCTTTCATCTTGCCTACTGCATGAACAACCATCACAACCGGTCTCGTTAATGTTTGTATTAAAGATTGAATAAGAATAATCCGCACGAAAGGTATAGTATAATCCGGATATTCTCCAAGCCATATATCCAAAACGAACTCAATTTCCACAAATAGTGGTGCTGCTATTAACAAGTATAAGAATCCTGCGAATTTTGAATTATTAATGACCAAATGTTCCATTTCTTCCTTCTTGCCAGCCGCAAACAACTTAACGATTTGAGGATTCACGGCAGTCTGGAAATTATTCACAAACTGTAGGATTATATTATTTACCTGAACTGCTATTCCGCGTGCTGCATTTATAATCGTATTGAAGAATATATTCAAAAGGATGTTAAGACCTTGCATTTGCAATGGTACTGAAACACATCCAAAAATATTCCATCCAGAGAAAACTGCCATTTCTTTAAATACGCCACTATCCATTTTAGGATGTAACTTACACTCTGAAAAATTGATGCGACAATACAGATTATACATCAATGCAGATGTTAAACCAACAGCACAAACCAATGATGCATAAAATATAAGTTTATCAAAAGACGATATTTGTATTAAATAGACAATCAGCAACTTTGCAACAGCATCATAAATGCTCATGTATGCATACACGCTCATTCTTTCATGAGCAATAATAGCAGACATGTAAGGTACCTGAACTATACTTATTACTGTGGTTATAATAGAGAACTGATATACCCAGAATGCAGCATTTTCCCGTCCTAGCGGGATGTTCATATTCACATTCAAGAACCATAGACCTGCAGTTTCCGCAATAATTAAGAATAACACAGCAAACACGCAATGTAGAAACACAGCCGTTGAGAAAACCATCTTCAATTTCTCCTCTTCTCCTTCACCTAAAGCAAAAGATAAAAATCTCTGTGTGCCTGTAGCAAGAGTACTATTAATAGATGCCAAAACGATAACAATACCACCAACTACATTGTACAGGCCATAATCCGATGCACCAAGCGTTGCCAAAACAATACGTGATGCATATAATCCGACTGCCATTGTAATTAGCATTCGGAAATACATAAACATCGTATTCTTTGCTATTCGTTTATTCGATTGTGTTCTAATTCCTTCCATTACGAAACTAAAGCATATTGTTTAAACAAAGTTTAAGACTATCAGTCCAATATGGCACTTTTATTTTAATAATGTCTTTTATCTTTGCTTTATCTAGAACAGAATAAAAGGGTCGTTTTACTTTACTAGGGAATTCGTCAGAATGACAAGGCCACACCTCACAAGCTCCGTGAGTACCAAAGATTTCAGCTGTTTCAGGAGTTTCAAGTTCTACAGCTATTTGCTGAATCATCTTCGTAAAATCGAACCAACTGCATACTCCTTCATTACTATAATGATATACGCCCTCTACAGGATTCTTTAATGTCGCAACTATAGCTGTAGCAAGATCCCAAGCATAAGTTGGTGTACCCGTTTGATCAAAGACTACTTTCAACTGAGGCTTTGTTGCTGTTAGATTCAACATAGTTTTCACGAAGTTCTTGCCAAACTCGGAATATAACCAAGCCGTACGCAGAATCATATACTTACAACCTGTGGCAATGATTTTCTGCTCGCCAAGGAGCTTTGTTGCACCATATACACCAGTAGGAGTACCTTGTTGGTCTTCTTTACAAGGTGTATTATAAGGTTCCTTACCAAAGACATAATCTGTAGATATCTGAACCAACCATCCGTCAACCTCCTTCATGGCGATAGCCATATTCTCAGGAGCAGTAGCGTTCAATTTCTCTACCAGAGCATACTTTTCAGGATCTTCAGCTCCATCTACATTCGTCCAAGCCGCACAGTTGACTATGGCTTCTACATTCTCTCGTTTAACGACCTCTCGAACAGCATCAAGGTTGGTTATATCAAGATGCTCTGTATTTGTATCTATATCATCACCAGCCAACTTCCTTAACATAACAATAGATTCCTCTGAAGCATCTACAACATCCGTGAAGATATACTTATCTGATGAACCTTTTGAGATGATACGCATCTCATTGCCAAGCTGTCCGTTTGCTCCTGTAACAAGTATATTCATCGCTTAAAACTCGTCTATTTTGCCTGCACCGTTCTTCTCGAAGTCATCTGCCATCTTCAAAAGATATTGGCCATACTGATTCTTCAGCATAGGCTGAGCCAACTCCCGCATCTTCTCTGGTGTTATCCAGCCTTTGCGGAGTGCAATACCTTCCAAGCAGGCTACTTTCAAGCCCTGGCGCTTTTCAATGACTTCAATATAAGTTGATGCTTCTGCTAATGAATCATGTGTTCCCGTATCAAGCCAGGCAAATCCACGTCCTAAAGTCTGAACCTTCAATTCACCATCTTCCAAGAACTCTTGGTTGACAGTAGTGATTTCCAATTCCCCACGAGCAGAAGGCTTAATATGCTTAGCAACATCAACCACTTTGTTGGGGTAGAAATACAAACCAACCACCGCATAATTGCTCTTGGGTTTTGCGGGCTTTTCCTCGATACTGAGGCAATTACCTTCTTTGTCGAACTCTGCCACGCCATAGCGTTCTGGATCACTTACCCAATAGCCAAAGACCGTAGCTTTGTTGTTTTGCTCTGCATCTTCAACAGCTTTCTTGAGGAGAGCTGTAAAACCATTACCATTGAAAATGTTATCGCCAAGCACTAAGCAGGCGGAGTCATTGCCAATGAACTTTTCACCAATGATAAATGCTTGGGCCAATCCGTCAGGAGAAGGCTGCTCGGCATACTCAAATTTGCAACCATAGTCTGAACCATCGCCCAATAGGCGTTTGAAACTAGGCAAGTCGAAAGGTGTGGAGATAATCAAAATTTCACGGATTCCAGCCAACATCAGTACTGATATTGGATAGTAGATCATAGGCTTGTCGAAAATGGGTATCAACTGTTTGCTGATTCCTTTTGTAATAGGATACAACCTAGTACCACTACCACCGGCTAATACTATTCCACGCATAATCCTTGAAATTAAAAATGAGGGAGGGTCTTATTATGAGAGTTGTATCGACCCATCCTCTAACATAACGATTTTTTATAATAAAGTCTCACAACATGAACTCTCTTCATATTCGTTTAAAGTCAAACGGACTATCGAAGTCCTTCAAAAGCGGATGTTTCATATCCTTTTCACTTAAGATGGCCTTGTCCTTAATCTTCCAGTCAATGCCAAGAGAGTCATCAAGGATAGAAATACCTCCATCAGCCTCAGGATGATAGAACTCATCGCATTTGTATTGGAAAACAGCAGTCTCAGACAGCACAGCAAAGCCATGAGCAAAGCCTTTGGGAATAAAGAACTGGCGATGGTTGTCCTCTGTCAGTTCCACAGCTACATGTTGACCGTATGTTGGACTACCTTTGCGGATATCCACTGCCACATCAAGGACAGCGCCCTTGACACAGCGTACTAATTTGCTCTGTGTGAATGGAGGGTGTTGGAAATGCAGACCTCGCATCACACCATAGGATGATTTACTTTCATTGTCCTGCACAAAAGTGATAGGACGTACTTTCTCATCAAATTCTCGCTGTGAGAATGATTCGAAGAAATACCCACGGGCATCCTCAAATATGCGTGGCTCAATGATCACCACACCTTCAATTGCTGTTTTGATTACGTTCATGTTAAACTTTGTTTTTAAAGGGCCGACTCCCAAGGTAAGTTATGAGAGTAAAGGGAGCCAGCCCGTCCTTATAACGATTTTTATAATAAATGCTGCTTCACAGCAGGATTTTTCTATTCAAATCCATAAGAAATCTTATGCAACAAAAAAGGGCAGGCCGAGAGTAGTGTTGTGGCCTGCCCGTAAAAATGATTTTAGACTAAAATAACT
>OCVV011045555.1_pt1 | contig 12598 bp, 6 predicted proteins | sample 1539721 | NCBI WGS metagenome assembly OCVV01 (sample SAMN02144230, study PRJEB22623) | gut metagenome | biome: sheep rumen | host: Ovis aries | place: New Zealand
ATAACCAAAATAGTTACAAAAAAAGTTAAGATTTATTCGTTTATATTAATGGTTATTCCAGCTTCTTTAATTGGATATATATGTTCAAACGCCTGGAGTAAGTATTTAATTATAATGAGCCATTATTGTGCATTTTCTTTATTATTTGATTTATTATATTTAATTTTTTATAAGCTTATAAAGAAAAATAAAGTTATTAAAATAATTCATTATTCAACAGTTTTACCAATAATTATTACTACTGGTATATTAATATATGGTAGCTATAAGATGAATAATGTTATTGAAAGTAATTATTCATATACATCTACTAAGATTGGTAATTATAAAATAGCTTTAATGGCTGATTTGCATTATGCTACAATCCAAGATCCTAAATTATTAGATGATAAAATAGATATTATGAATAATTATAATCTAGATTTTGTAGTATTAGCTGGTGATATTTTTGAAGAAAATACCCCAAAAGATAAGCTTAATGATTTTGCAAATAAGATTAGCAAATTAAATGCTAAATATGGAATTTTCTATATTTATGGTAACCATGATAGACAGCCTTATAAGCCAAGAACATTTACAGATTTAGATATTGAAAATGCCTTATCAAATGTAGGCGTTAAGGTTTTAAATGATGAATATGTTATTATAAATAATGAGATTGCATTATTTGGTAGAGATGATTTATCTAATCATAAAAATAATAATCCAAGAAGGAGTGTTGAATCAGTAAAAAATGAAATAGGAGATAAATATTTCATTGTTGTTGATCATCAACCAAAGGATATAAATGAATGTGCAAAATGTGGTGTTGATTTGATGATGTCTGGTCATACACATGCTGGACAAATCTGGCCACTTGGGACATTTAGAAGAATGCTAAGCCATTATATATATGGAGAATATAAAAAAGATAATACGACATTAATTGTTACATCAGGATTTACAGGATGGGGCTATCCATTTAGGACAGAGGAATCATGTGAATATGTAATAATAAAAATAAATTAAAATGGTGGAATTAATATGAAATTAAAAATTGCTTTTCAGATAACTTTATTAGTTTTGATTTCAATGCTTTGTGAGGTGTTTATATTTAACTATAAAACATTCTTTATGGCACTTCCACAAGGTGCTACATATAAAATTAGTGAAGTTATTGATTCATCACAATTTGAATTAAAAGAAGATGGTACTTATGTATCAAAGGTTGCAAACCCTTATATTGAAATAAAAAACATCAACTTAAAGACTAAAACTATTTATTTTGATGCTGATGACTTAAATGGGTATAGGGTTGTTTCAAGAATTCAATTTAAAGATGCTACTAGAGCTAAATATTATCATGATACTGATACTTATAATGCTCAAGGTGTAACATATCCTGAAAACACTAATTTGATTTTTGAAATTTTTGATGGTTCTACTAAATCTAAATACAAAGAATTAGATTTATTTGGTGAAACAATAGATCTTAAAATAACTGTAAGTGTTGGATCTGGATCAGTATTCAGATTTGGTGATATTAAATTTAATGAACGTATTCCATTTCATGCATCATATTTAAGGACTGTATTACTATTTTCTTTAATGCTATCAATATATTTATTTGTAATGCTATTTAAATATCGTGATAAGGTTAAAGAAAATAAAGCACTGAATATAGGATTAAAGGCTGGTATCACTTTCATTGCCTTAGGTGTTGTAGTATTTATATATGGTTATATTTATGGTAATTTCTCAGATTTTATGATTACAAATGGTAGTCAAATATCACAAGAATTAGTTGATATGATAAAAGCTAAGCAGGTATCTTTATTAATGGAGCCAAGTGCTAAATTAAAAGATCTTGCAAATCCTTATGGTCCTCAGGAGAGATATGGTGTGTCATATGCTTGGGATCACCTATATTATAATGGTAAATATTATTCATATTATGGATTAACTCCTGTATTTATGTTGTTTTTACCTTTTAATTTAATAACTGGAAAATATTTAAATGATTGTTATGGAGTTTTATTATTTTCTTTAATTGGTACTTTATTTACAAGCTTAGTATATTTTAAATTGCAAAAGAAGTATTTTAAGGATTTACCTTTAGCTTTTTCTTTGGCTGGTTTTGTAATATTATTTGTTTCATGTGGTATATTAAATAATTTAACTAGACCATATTTCTACGAAGTTTCAACATCATGTGGAAATATGTGCATGATGATTGCTTTGTATTTTATGATTAAAGCGAATTTAATAACAAAAGAAGAAAAACTAAGACCTGTAATGCTAGGCTTTGCATCACTATTTATGGGACTTGCTGTACTTGCTAGACCTACATTTGTGCTTTTTGCGGTAGTCTTTGCATTATATGGTGTTGTAAGAGTTATTCAAGATTTCAAAATTTCATCAGGTTGGAAAAATGCATTTAATATTATGATGCTAGTTTTACCAATTGGTTTATTAGCTGGAATGCAGTGTGTATATAATTATTTAAGATTTGGAAGCTTATTTGAATTTGGTATTAAATATTCACTAACTATTAATGACTTTACAAGAACTGAACCTAGATTTAATTTAATGCTAAATAGTATATATAATTTCTTGTTTGCAGTGCCTAGCTATAAAGCAACTGGATGGTTTATTGAGCCACATGCTCAATTCTTCCATACAGGATATTATTTTTCTGAAACATATGATGCAATTGGTCTATTCTATAGAGTACCAGTAATTTTATTAGTGTTCTTACTACCATTCACCATTAAGGATAAGTCATGGAAGGAAAAAGGAATATGGATAATCAAATATTTTGTTCCACTATTTGTTATTCCTTTTGTTCTAGTTATGTTAACCTGGGAATCAGGATTTGCTACTAGATATTATTCTGATTTTGCATGGGCAATGGTTTTATTAGGATTGTTTGTATTTTTCTATTATTATGAGAAAAATAAAGATAATAGGTTTGCAAGAAGAATGCTTGGAAGTATAATATTTGTTATGATGTTCCATGCGGCTGCAACTTCAATAGCTCAAATATTATTCTATGTTCCAAGTTTTAACTATCAATTAAGATATTATAGAGCTGCTAGAGAACTTGCATTTTGGAGGTAATTATGGGTAATACACTTTATATTGTTGTTCCATGTTATAATGAAGAAGAATGTGTTTTAGATACTGCAAAAGTTTTAAAAGAAAAGCTTGAATCATTAATTAGCAAAAATAAGATTAGTAATGATAGTAAGATATTATTTTCAAACGATGGTTCTAAGGATAAAACCTGGGAATTAATTACAAAGCTGCATAATGAAGATAAGATATTTGCAGGATTATCCTTATCTCGTAATAGAGGACACCAAAATGTATGCTTGGCTGGATTAGATTATGCATCTAATTATGCAGATATGATGATTACAATTGATGCTGACTTACAGGATGATCCAAATACAATTGAAGAAATGGTTGATAAATATAATGATGGTAATGATATTGTATATGGAGTTAGAAGTAGTAGAAAAAAAGACAAATTTTTAAAGAGATTTACTGCTGAGTCATACTATAAATTACTTAAGAAAATGGGGGTAGAGGTAATATTTAACCACGCTGATTATAGATTAATGAGCAAAAGAGCAGTTAAAGATTTACTTGAATTTCCAGAAGTGAATTTATATTTAAGAGGAATGGTCCCACTTATAGGATATAAAAGTGATAAGGTATATTATGAAAGATTTGAACGAATGAAGGGTGAATCTAAATATACAATCACTAAGATGTTTTCTCTTGCATGGAATGGAATAACTTCATTTTCTGTAAAACCATTAAAAATGATATTAAATTTAGGAATATGTATAAGCTTTTTATCTATGGTTGCTTTAATTGTATTTTCTATTTTGTTTGGAATTAAAGTTTTAGATTTTTCTTTAACTTCATACGCAATTATGTCAATTTGGCTATGTACGGGAATAATTTGTATTGCAGTAGGTGTGCTTGGTGAATATATTGGTAAAATTTTACAAGAAGTTAAGAGAAGACCAAGGTATATTATTGATAAAACTTTAAACGAAAACGATTAATGTTTTAGCCTCGTAAAGAGGCTTTTTTCTTTATGTGAAAAAAATAGTAAAAAAATTATAGAAAAATGTTAGTGTGAGAAAACTAAAAATCGGAATAATGGCTTTATAAAAGGAAAAAATATTGCAAATAAAATATTTAAAAAATGAAGTCTTAAATATTGAATAATTTTCGTAAAAGTTTTATAATTATTATGCAAATAATTATATCTCATTAGGAGGGAAAAAATGAGTAAAGAAATTAAAAGAATGGCCATTGATGGTAACTATGCTGCTGCATATTCATCATATGCCTTCACTGAGGTAGCTGGAATCTATCCTATCACTCCATCTTCACCTATGGCTGAATATACTGATGAGTGGGCTTCTCAGGGTAAAAAGAATTTATTTGGTATGCCTGTTAGAGTAGTAGAAATGGAATCAGAAGCAGGTGCTGCCGGAACTGTTCACGGTTCTTTACAAGCAGGTGCTTTAACTACTACATATACTGCATCACAAGGTCTTTTACTAAAGATTCCTAATATGTATAAGATCGCAGGCCAAAACTTACCTGGTGTTATCCATGTATCTGCAAGAGCATTAGCTGCTCAATCATTATCAATTTTTGGTGATCACCAAGACGTTATGGCATGTCGTCAAACTGGTTTTGCTATGTTATGTTCAAACTCAGTACAAGAAGTTATGGACTTAGCTGGTGTTGCACACTTATCTGCAATTAAAGCTTCTATTCCATTCTTACATTTCTTTGATGGTTTTAGAACATCTCATGAAGTAAACACAATTGAACCAATCGACTATAAAGTATTTGACAGATTAGTTGATAAAGAAGCAATCGCTAAATTTAGAGCTGAAGCTTTAAATCCAGCTCATCCTAAGACACGTGGCACTGCACAAAACGATGACGTTTATATGCAAACTCGTGAATTACAAGCTCAAAGATATGAGGGCGTATATCCAGTAGTTGAAAAGTACATGAAGGCTATTTCTCGTGCAACTGGTAGAAATTATGCTCCTTATAAATATTATGGTTCTCCAGCTGCAACTAGAGTAATCGTTGCAATGGGTTCTGTATGTCAAGCTGCTGAAGAAGTAGTTGACTACTTAAGAAGTAAGGGACAAAAAGTAGGTTTACTAGAAGTACATCTATATCGTCCATTTGTTCAACAAAAATTTGTTGCTGCATTCCCTAAGACTGTTAAGAAGATTGCAGTATTAGATAGAACAATTGAACAAGGTGCACTATATGAACCTCTAGCACTAGATGTAATTGCTGCATTTAGTGGTGTTAAGGATGCACCAAAGATCGTTGCTGGTAGATATGGTCTATCTTCAAAAGATACTACTCCAGATATGATCAATGCTGTATTTGTTAACTTAAAAGCTAACAAGCCAAAAGATCATTTCACTTTAGGTGTTAATGATGATATTAAATATACTTCTCTTGAAGTTACTGAACACATCGATGTTGCTGACCCAACTACAACTGAATTATTATTCTTCGGTTTAGGTGGCGATGGTATCGTTGGTGCTTGTAAGAATATTTCTAAGATTGTTGGTGACTACACTGATTTATATGCTCAATCTTATGCTGCATATGACTCTAAGAAGTCTGGTGGTTCTACAAGATTACATTTACGTTTCTCTAAGAACCCAATTCGTTCAACATATTTAGTTAACCAACCTCACTTCGTAGCTTGTACAACTGATGCATATCTTGACAAGTTCGATATGATTGATGGTCTACGTGATGGTGGTACATTCTTATTAAATACTGTTGTTGATGCTGAACACATCGAACAAAGATTACCTAACAGATATAAGAGATTACTTGCTGAAAAGCATGCTAAGCTTTATATCATCAATGCATACGAAGGTGCTAAACAAGCAGGTTTCCGTGCTGGCTTAGGTGTTAATACTATTATCCAATCTGCATTCTTCAAATTAAATACTAATATTATGGATTATGAAGAAGCAAAACAACACATGAAGGATTTCGCAACTAAGACTTACTTAAAGAAGGGTCAAGAAGTTGTTGATCAAAACCATTTAGCTATCGACTTAGGTGGTTCTCTACCTGTTGAAGTTAAGGTTCCTGCTGCATGGGCTAAGTTAAAAGATGAACCTGCAAAGGTTGATATGAGCCGTCCTGCATTTGTAAGAGAAATTGCTGATGTTATCAACTCTATTAAGGGTGATTCATTACCACTTTCTAAATTTGCTAAATTCGGTATCGACTGCTCTATGCCTCAAGGTACAGCAGCATTAGAAAAACGTGGTGTTGCAACTGCAGTACCTCTATGGGTTTCTCAAAACTGTATCCAATGTAATTCATGTGCATTCGTATGTCCACATGCTTGTATCCGTCCATTCCTAGCTACTGAAGAAGAAGCTAAGAACGCACCAGAAGGAGCACAATTCAAGGATGCAACTGGTTATCCAGGATATAAATTCCACTTATCAATCTCTACACTTGACTGTACAGGTTGTGGTGTATGTTTAACTGTTTGTCCAATCAACAATAAGGCTGGCGAAGACAAAGAAAAACAAGCATTAGTACCACATTCAATGGCTAAGAGTAGAGCTGCTAAGGAAGAAGTAGTTGCTCAATACTTCTTAGACAACGTTCCTTATAGAGGAGAAGTTGGTACTAAGAATGGCGCTACTGAAAATGCTAAGACTATTCAATTTAAAAAACCATTATTTGAATTCTCTGGAGCATGCGGTGGTTGTGGCGAAACTCCATATGTTAAGACTGTTGCTCAATTATTCGGTGACAGAATGATGGTTTCTAACGCTACTGGTTGTTCTTCAATTTATTCAGGTTCATATCCTGCAAGTCCATATACAACTGATGCTAACGGCAGAGGTCCAGCATGGGCTAACTCATTATTCGAAGACAATGCTGAATTCGGTTTCGGTATGAGAATGGGTGTTGAAACTATAAGAGATAGAATTCAAACAATCATGGCTCTTAACCTAGATAAGATGCCAGCAGAAGCTAAGGCTTTATGTGAAGATTGGATTGAAAATAGAAGAAGCGGCGCTAAGACTAAAGAATTAGCACCAAAGATTGTTGCTTGCATGGAAGCAATTGATGCTCAATATGCAAAAGACATCTTATCATTAAAAGATTACTTAATTAAAGTATCTCAATGGATCATCGGTGGTGATGGTTGGGCTTATGATATCGGTTATGGTGGATTAGACCATGTTATCGCAAATAACCAAGATGTTAATATCTTAGTTTTGGATACAGAAGTTTACTCTAACACTGGTGGACAAGCTTCTAAATCAAGCCGTCATGGTGCAATTGCTAAATTCGCTGCTGCTGGTAAGCCAACATTCAAGAAGGATTTAGCATCAATCGCTATGTCTTATGGTCATGTATATGTAGCAATGGTTTCTCATGGCTACAACCAAAACCAAGTTGTTAAAGCATTAAAAGAAGCAGAAGCTTATGATGGTCCATCTATCGTAATTTGCTATGCTCCATGTATTGCTCATAACATCAAGAAGGGTCTATTCATGTCACAAATGGAAGCTAAGAAAGCAACAGAATGTGGATATTGGCCAACATTCAGATTCAACCCTGAATTAGCTAAGGAAGGCAAGAACCCATTCACTATGGATTCTAAAGAACCTGATTGGAGCAAATATCATGACTTCCTATTAAATGAAGGTCGTTATGCTCAATTAACTAAGATTAGACCTGATAAGGCTGAAGAAATCCTAGAATGGAATATGAAAGATGCTCAAAGAAGATACAACCATTATGTGGATTTAGCTAATAAAGAATTCCCTAATAAATAAGAGATATAATCTTATAGATTAAGCAGGATTAATTTCCTGCTTTTTCTTTTTAATTAATTGTGCTAAAATTATAACTAGTGTCGAGGTAATTATAATGATAAAAATAATGGTCGATTTACTAGGTGCAGATAATAATGAAAATCTTTTATTCAAAGGAATTATTGATGCATTAAATGAATATGAAGATTTGATTGTATATGCGTGCTGTGATGAAGAATTAGATACATCTAAATACAACTATGATAAGGATAGATTGCACTTTATAATCGCTAAGGGCAATATAAGCAACTATGATGCCCCTACGAAGGCTTTTTTTGCTAAAGGTGACTCATCATTAGCTAAAGGACTAAATACCTATAAAAACGATGATTCAATTGAAGGCTTTATATCTTGTGGCCCAACAGGTATCATATTAGTATCTGCTGTATTAATACTTGGAAGAATCAATAAAATACGTCCTGCCCTTGCCCCACTTTTATATGCAACAGACCATCAATTTTGCATAGTTGATTGTGGCGCAAATGCTGATACAAGAGTTCAAGAATTTCCATTATTTGCTAAAATGGGAACAGCATTTATGAAGGTAATGGGCGTTGAAGAACCAAGAGTATATCTACTATCTAATGGTGTTGAGGAATCAAAAGGTAGTGATATAGTTAAGGAAGCATTTGTTGAATTAAAAAAAGATCCAACAATTAATTTTTGTGGAAATATCGAGGCTAACAAGGTTTTAAATGGCGATGCTGATGTAGTCGTATGCGATGGTTTTAGTGGGAATATTTTATTAAAAAGCATTGAGGGATCTACTAAGACACTAGGTATTGATGTTATCGCTCAAGCTAAAAAATATAATATTGATGATGAAACAATTACTAAGCTAATTAATGGCTTAAAATATAAATATGATTATAATACTCAAGGTGGTGCAATTTTATTAGGAGTTAATAAATTAGTTATTAAAGCCCATGGTGCCGCAACTGATGAAACAATTTATAATACAATAATTCAGGCTTATAACTTGATAAAAAAGGATTTCATTACAAGAATAAAGGATTCAATAAAGAAAATTTAAAATTTGTGATATTATGTGATTTTTTTAAAACTATTTAAATTATATTTAAAAAATATTATAATATCTATCGATTAGGAGGTATAGTTATGAAACCAAGTCCATTATTTACAGCTGTTAAAGCTAGAAATGAAGAAATAGTAGATGTAAGAGAGGGTGCAACATATAAAGGCGTTGCCTTAAAAACTGTATTTTTCTTATTCTTTACACTAGTTACTGCAACATTATCTTATATCTTTTTACCAAAGATTATTGAAGCTGCAGAAAACTCAGGAAATACAAATCCATTAGGCATTTATCTTGGTGTAATCATTGCTGCATCAATTGTATCACTAATTGCTGGTATAGTAGGTAGAGTAAGTGATAGAGCTGCGATGGTTGCAGGTACAATATATGCCCTTGCAGAAGGATTCTTACTAGGTTCTATTACATCACTTGTTGATCATTATATGATTCAATATGCGGGATTAATTTGTGTTTTTGGAACATTTATTATATTTGGTGTAATGCTAGTTTTATATGCTACAGGTGTTATTAGAGTAAATAATGTTTTTAGAGCTATTATTTTAGGATTCTTTATTGGCGTAATTGCTTTAATACCATTTACAATTGTTTTGGCCATTGTTGGTAAATTTATGGATCAAACAACTTATTTATGGATTTGTTTAGGAATTGAAGCATTCTTATTACTTTATGGAGTTATTACATTAGCACTTAATTTTGCTGAAGCAGAGGGTATAGTAAGAGCTGGTGCTCCAAAGCAATCTGAGTGGAGTGTTGCTTTAGGAATGGAAATCTCTTTAGTGTTCATCTATATTGAATTACTAAGAATTCTAATTCTTATTGCAAGTATTGTAGACAGACGATAAAAAAACTGCGATTTAATTCGCAGTTTTATTTTCGTTTAATTTATTTAAAATTAGATTTCTTGCATATTCAGCAATTTCAATTGTTGTCATTTTGTTGTATTCTTCTGGATATAAAACCTTTAATAATGAGAAGTCTACAACAGTTTTATGATATGGGAAATTCTTTTTAATCATTTTAGTATTTTCTGTACAGCATATTGCTATTGGACATTGAGCCTTTGTTGCAATTTTAAATGATCCTGGATGGAAGTCTAATAAGCCACCATTAAAATTTCTAGTTCCTTCTGGGTAAATACAAATAGAAGCTTTATCTTCCTTTATGAATTTTGATGCTAAAGTGATTGATTTTACAGCTTCATAATTGTTATCACGATTAATTGGAATGAAACCAGCATATTTAATCCAACCACCAGCAATTGGTATATCTAGATTCTTTGGTTTTGTTATACAAGAAATTGGATAAGTTCTAAAGCATTTAAATACTAGCATTGGATCGAAATTAGATTGGTGATTTGATATTATTAGGAAACGTCCTTTTTTAGGTGCTTCCTTCATATTGTGCTTTCTAATTTTAACACGTGCCATAATCATTAAAGCAATTGTTGTTTCTTTAATGATACCATAGAAGAATTTTCTAGGCTTTAGCTTAGCTTTACTAGCTTTTAATATATATGAGAATATAAAAAGTATGAACATATATAGGAATAATATTATAAAAAATGATAGAACAAACATTACTGGAGCAAGAAAATATAAGCCCCATATTTGATACATTCCGGAATAATAATAAATTATTCCTGTTACTCCTAAGCTTAGTATCATAACTATTATATTTATAATCATTTTATCAACACCTTTTACAAAACATAGTAGAATTATAGCATTTTTTTTATACGTGTAAAACACTTTCTCAATAATTTTCTTGAAAATGTATGAAAAACGTATAAAATAATATATATTATTTTAAAAACAAGAGGAAAGAAACAATGGAGATTAGAAATGTTGCGATTATCGCCCATGTAGACCATGGTAAAACTACACTAGTTGACAAATTATTAAGAGATTCACACACTTTTAGAGATAACCAAGTTGTTGAAGAAAGAGTAATGGATTCAAATGATTTGGAAAGAGAAAGAGGTATAACAATCCTTGCCAAAAACACTGCCATCATGTGGAATGGTGTAAAGATTAATGTATTAGATACACCGGGACATGCTGACTTTTCAGGAGAAGTTGAAAGAATTATGAAGATGGTTGATGGTGTTGTGCTTGTTGTCGATGCATATGAAGGAACAATGCCTCAAACAAGATTCGTTTTAAAGAAGGCCTTTGAATCTCATTTAAAGCCTATCGTTGTTATCAATAAGGTAGATAAGCCTAGTGCTAGAATTATGGAAGTAATTGATGAAGTATTAGAATTATTCATCGATTTAGGCTGTGATGAAGATGACTTAGACTTCCCAATTGTTTACGCAAGTGCAATGAATAACACATCATCATTAACACCTAATCCAGAAGATCAAAAGCCTGGTATGGATCCACTTCTTGATATGATTGTTGATGTTATACCAGCACCCGCAATGGACACAGAATCTCCACTACAACTACAACCTGCATTACTTGATTATACAGATTACACTGGTAGAATAGGTATTGGTAAAATATCTCGTGGTACAATCAAATCTGGTGAAATAGTATCATGTGCCCGTCTTGATGGTTCAATTAAGCAATTCAGAGTTCAAAAGCTATATGGCTTCTTGGGCCTTGATAGAATTGAAATCAATGAGGGCTATGCAGGAGATATAGTTGCTGTATCTGGACTTGGAGATATAAGCGTTGGTGAAACTATTTGCTCAACTGAATGCGTTGAACCACTTGAAAAAATACATATTAGTGAGCCAACAGTACAAATGACTTTTGGTACTAATACATCACCATTTTGTGGTAAAGATGGTAAATTAGTTACAGCTTCAAAAATTGAAGATAGATTATTTAAAGAAATTCAAAAGGATGTTTCACTTAGGGTTGAAAGAATTGCAAACCATGAAGAATGGGTAGTATCAGGTAGAGGCGAGCTTCATTTAGGTATCCTAATTGAAAATATGCGTAGAGAAGGATATGAATTCCAAGTATCTCGTCCAAGAGTTATCCTAAAGGAAATTGATGGTGAAATTTGTGAGCCATATGAATATACGATTATTGACCTACCTAGCGAATATGCTGGTAACATCATTGAAATGATGGGTAATAGAAAAGGTCAGCTAGTTTCTATGAGCAATACTGAAACTCAGACAAGATTAATTTATAATGTACCATCACGTGGCTTAATTGGATTTAATACTAACTTTATGACATTAACTAAAGGATATGGTATTATTTCACATAGCTTCTTAGAATATCGTAAAATGGAATCATTAAATGTTGGTAATAGAACAACAGGTGTATTAGTTTCTATGGCTCAAGGTGAATCAACAGCTTATTCAATTGGTGCACTTGAAGATAGAGGTAGTATGTTCATTGCCCCAGGTGAGGCAATTTATGAAGGTATGATTGTTGGTGAGGCTAACAAGGATTTAGATTTAGCGGTTAACGTTGTTAAGGCTAAACAACAAACAAATACTCGTTCTTCTAATAAAGATCAAACAGTTGTCTTAAAGAGACCTAGAGTATTAACTCTTGAAAACTGTTTGGAATTTATCAATGATGATGAGTTAGTTGAAGTAACACCTAATCATATTAGATTAAGAAAGAAAATTCTTGATACTGTTGAAAGAAAGAAATACGATGCTAAGATG
>OCVV011357200.1_pt1 | contig 12598 bp, 9 predicted proteins | sample 1539721 | NCBI WGS metagenome assembly OCVV01 (sample SAMN02144230, study PRJEB22623) | gut metagenome | biome: sheep rumen | host: Ovis aries | place: New Zealand
TAAAAACTAAAAGGGTGGGCGGGGCTGAGAATTGAGAGTTGAGAGTTTGTAATAAGGTAAAAGGTAAAAACTAAAAACTAAAAGGGTGGGTGGGGCTGAGAATTGAGAGTTGAGAATTGAGAGTTGGGAATTTGGAATAAGGTAAAAGGTAAAAACTAAAAACTAAAAGGGTGGGCGGGGTTGAGAATTGAGAGTTGAGAATTGAGAGTTGGGAATTTGGAATAAGGTAAAAGGTAAAAACTAAAAACTAAAAGGGTGGGTGGGCTGAGAATTGGGAATTGAGGGCTGAGAATTGAAAAAAAGTTTGTATTTTTGTAAATTGTCTGCTGGGTGGGGAGGTGGTGTAATGTGTTGTATGATAGGTTTATGCGATGTGGATGCTCCCCTGGTGGTAGGCAAAAGAGACATAGGATAATGGATAAAAATGTTTTTTTTGATGAGATGTAGGAATTTTGTGATATGGGTGGCCTTGGCGGCGTTGCTGGCAGGATGTGCCAAGGCGGGTATGCCGTCGGGCGGCCCCAAGGACGAGACACCGCCCAAGGTGCTCGGCGTTACGCCGCCGAGCGGCTCCACGGGGTGGACAGGCAAGGAGTTTTCGATTCTGTTTGACGAGTATGTCAGCGTGAAGGATGCCGACAAAAATATTCTGGTTTCGCCCCCGATGGCCACCAAGCCAGAGTACGGTACCAAGGGTCGTGCCGTGGTGGTGAAGCTGAAGGACTCGCTGCGGGCCAATTCCACTTATCTGTTTCAGTTTAAGGGAGCCATTGTGGACTTCAACGAGGGCAACCCTTTGGAGAGCTATGAATATGTCTTTGCCACGGGCAGCAGCATCGACAGCATGACACTGCGTGGGCAGGTGTTGGATGCTTTGACCCACAGACCCTATAAGAGCGAGGTCGGCATCACGGTGGTGGCCTACGGCACCGACCAGATGGCGCGGTTCGACAGCGTGCAGAGTCGCTATCTGGACAGCCTTGTGGCCGCCGACTCCACCTACAGAGTGGACAAGTCCTGTGCGGTGGACAGCATTGCCGCCAAGGAGAAGCCGATGTACATGACCCGCTGCGACCAGGAGGGGCACTTCGAGATGAACCACCTGCGCGAAGGGCACTACAGGGTGCTGGCCTTCGAGGACGGCGTAGGCAGCCTGCTGCTGAAAGCGGGCGAGGCGGTGGCTTTCTTGGACACGCTGGTCATGGCCGAACATATGCCGCCACCTCCCGACACGGCTAGGGCCGACACTGCGAAGGTGGCCGATTCGGTGGCCGTCCGTGCCGACACGGCCCGTGGCGACCAATCACTGGCACCCCAGCCTGTCGCCGACTCCACCCAGCAGATAGGGCCTTCGATGGTAAGGTTGAACATATCACTCTTTAAGGAAGAGGCACAGCGGTTGGCCAAGGTGGAGTTTGTGGGCAAAGGGCGGATTACGCTGGCCACGGTGAAGCCCCTGACGGAGCACTTCGCGCTGCGGCCGCTAGGCACTGCCGAAGGCAAAGTCCTTTTTATCCAACCCAATGCAGGGCGCGACACGCTGAACATTTGGACACAGGACAAGAACTGCGACTCCATCACCCTGTTGCTGGACGACAAGGACATACACGACACCCTGCGACTGGTTTACCGCGCTCCCAAACAGGCACCCACCGCCGCTAAGACGGCTACCAAAAGCACGCCCAAAACGGGAGGACTTCTGAGCCACAAGGTGGCGCAGAAACACCCGTACTACGATACCCTCTGGATTGCCTTTGAGCGGCCTGTGAGGCGCATTGTCCACAGCGAACCCGACTCGCTGGTAGAGGTGTTCGACCTGGTGGACAGCATCACCACCCATTGCGGGGTTCGTTGGGCGGACTCCTGCATGCCCTACGGCTACTACCGCGCCATGATTGACTTCAAGGGTAAGGCAGGTGGTAAATATAAGTTTAAGGTGCCCGCCATGAGTTTTGAAGATATATATGGTGCCAAGCACCACGACTCCCTCACTTTCAGCACCGAGTTCACCAAGGTGGAAGAGTATGGCAATATCATCCTGACGGTGGACAGCGTGCAGTTGCTGCTTGCCGACACGGGTGTGCTGCTGGTGCAGCTGCTGAACGAGAAAGGGGAGGTGCTGCGGCAGCAACACCTCCATGAGGATGGAAGGATTGAGTTTCGGCACCTGAAGGGGGGCAAGTATGCCCTGCGCACCGTGGTGGACCGCAACCTGGACGGCACCTGGACGGCAGGCGACTACTGGAAGCACCGCCAGCCCGAGGAGGTGTATTATTTCGAGAAAGTGCTGGAACTGCGCGAGAACTGGGATATAGAGGAACGCTGGACCCTGAAGTCTGCCTTCACGGTCATGCCGCAGATGGGTGCCACGGCCGAGGGTGATAAGGGCAAGCCACAGGTACCCGGCAGAAAGAAATAGCCACCAGCCTATGCAGAAGAAACTACTCTCGGGACTGTTTTGGGTGCTGCTGCTCAACCTGCTCATCAAGCCTTTTTGGATTTTGGGCATCGAGGTGGGCGTGCAGAATGCCGTAGCTGTCGCGGAGTATGGATTCTATTTCGCCATCTTCAACATAGCCTATATCTTCAACATTCTGTTGGATATGGGCATCACCAATTTCAACACCCGTAACATAGCACAGCACCCTAGGTTGATAGACAAACATCTGGGCAGTATACTTAGCATCAAGGTGTTGCTGTTGGGGCTATATCTGATGGTTACTTTTGCTGCGGGGCTGTTGCAGGGCTATGGTTCGCGCCAATTTTATCTGTTGGCTTTCCTTAGCTTCAATCAATTCCTCAACTCGCTGATACTCTACTTGCGGAGCAATTTCGAGGGTTTGTTGCTTTTTAAGTGGGACAGCGTCGTCAGTATCCTCGACCGTGTGGTGATGATTGTCATCTGCGGGGCGCTGCTGTGGCTGCCGGGGCATCCTACTTTTCGTATAGAGTGGTTTGTTTATGCCCAGACGGCGGCCTACCTGCTGACTGCCATGATAGCATTGGGGGTGTTGCTACGAAAGGTGCATTGGCACGGATTGCGTTTCTCGAAGCCTTTTACCTTGGCGATACTGAAGCAGAGCCTTCCGTTTGCCTTGCTGGTGTTGCTGATGGCCAGCTACAACCGCATAGACCCCATTTTGCTTTCCAAGCTTCTGCCAGAAGATGCGGGGAACTATTATTCGGGCATATATGCAGGTGCCTTCAGGTTGTTGGATGCGCTGACGATGGTGGCCTATTTGGTAAGTGTGCCGTTGCTGCCTATTTTTTCCAGAATGACCAAGCAGAGTCAGCGACCAGACCCAGAGCTGGCACCGACCACAAGATGGGTTACTTCGCTGATGCTGGTGTATTCGATTACGGCTGCGGTGGTCTGTTCGTCATTGGACATGCAGTTGATGGACCTTTTTTATCGGGAGCATGCTGAGGAGTATGCCGCGGTATTTGGCATACTGGTCTTCGGTATCATTCCCATTTCGATGTCATATGTCTATGGTACCCTACTGACCGCGGCAGGGAGGCTGCGGCAGCTGAATATGCTGGCTGCCATTACGCTGGTGATTAATGTGGGCATCAATCTGTTTTTCATACCGCGTTGTAACGCCGTAGGGTCGGCCTACGCCTCGCTGGTGGCTCAGAGTTTCATGGCAGCGGCACAGATTGGGGTAGCGATGCGCATTTTTAACATACGGCCAGATGTCAGGTACATACTAAAAATAGGATTCTTTACGTTATTAATAGTCGGTTTCAGTCTGCTGACCCCGGGAATGGCATGGTGGGTAAAAGTGCTTACGGCTATGTTGTTGGCCTTGGTGGCGGCGCAGGTCTTGGGTTTGATAAGTGTGAAAGAGATAGTGACTACGTTGCGTCAGCGGGACTGATTTGATGAGAAAAAGATACAAGTGCCGCCCGATGGATAAAGGGCTCTACCACCGGGGCGGCCAAAACAACCAACAGAGCCCACATTATTTAAAAGACTATGAAGTCATACGTTTTTCCCGGACAGGGAGCCCAGTTTGTGGGCATGGGTAAGGACCTTTATGAGAAAAATGCCCAGTGCCACGACATGTTCGAACGCGCTAACGATATCATTGGATTCCGCATTACCGACTTGATGTTTGCCGGTACACCCGAGGATCTCAAACAGACCAAAGTCACCCAGCCGGCGGTGTTCCTGCACAGCGTTATTTTGGCTAAGTTTATGGGCGAAGATTTCAAGCCCGACATGGTGGGTGGCCACTCTTTGGGCGAATTCAGTGCCTTGGTGGCCGCAGGTGCCATGGATTTTGAAGACGGACTGCGTTTGGTGATTGCCCGTGCCAATGCCATGCAGAAGTGCTGCGAGTTGCATCCCAGCACGATGGCTGCCATTGTGAAGTTGGACGACAAGACCGTCGAGGATGTCTGCGCAGAGATTACCGCCGCTGGCGACGTGGTGGTAGCTGCTAACTACAACACCCCTGGCCAGCTGGTTATCAGCGGCACCATGGAGGGTGTTGCCAAGGCTTCCGATAAGCTGAAGGAACTGAAAGGCCGTGCCATCCCACTGGCTGTAGGAGGTGCATTCCACAGTCCCTTGATGGAACCCGCCCGTGTGGAGTTGGCAGCGGCTATTGACAAGACCGTGTTCCACAAACCTATCTGCCCCTGCTACCAGAATGTAAACGCACTGCCTCAGACCGATGCCGAGGAGATCAAGCAGAACCTCATCAAGCAGTTGACCTCTCCCGTGCGTTGGACGGCCACGGTGCAGAACATGATTAAAGATGGTGCCACCGAGTTTATCGAGGTGGGACCGGGTACCGCTTTGCAGGGCATGGTGAAGAGAATCAGCCCTGATGTGGATGCGCACAGTGCTGTGGTTGAGTGAGAAATAACAGTCAAGTAATTGCTCAAATATATTACATATAATTGGGGATACTGACTTAAATCTAAAAACTATAAAGTAAAAACTAAAAACTAAAAAGTTTATTGGCATAACATCTGTCCGCTCCTTTTTAGTTTTTAGTTTTTACCTTTTACCTTTAAAAAAATCTCAACTCTCCATTCTCAATTCACAGCCCCGTCCACCCTTTTAGTTTTTAGTTTTTACCTTTTACCTTCAAAAATAGCATGCTCATTCTAGCAAAAAAAACATGGCCATTCATTTTGGTGATGGCATTTGTATCAATGCTGCCCTCGCAGGCCACAGCCCAGTTCTATGTAGGGCTGCAGGGTGGAATTACGTTGCCACAAGGCTTTTATTCGGAGTCGCGCATGAGCGACAATGGTTGGATGTTTTCTGAGGGGCATCAACGTCTGGCAGGAGCAGGTAAGGGCTGGTCGGCGGGAGTAGAACTGAGCTATGCCATGCCGTTCCATCCCTCGTTGGAGGTGGTGCTGAATGCCCACTTCATGCAGGGCGGGGTGAACAGCGATGTGGAGGACTACTACGAATATGTCTACAGCACCCGCTACAAGGAGTGTAGCAAATACCTGATGGAACTGCCCAAGTTCCGGAATATCCCCATTTTGCTGGGAGTGCGATACGCGTATCCGGTCACCAAGGGCATCGACCTCTATGGCGAAGCATTGGCAGGCATCAATCTGCGCAGCATTACCGACTGGACGTTGGCGTATGCCACTGCCAACTGGCAAGTGGGCGATGGCCAGGAGTTGGCAGCATACAACAATGAGGACAACCACGTTTATGCCAATGCTAATACCTTTGCCCTCAGATTGGGTGCCGGTTTTCTTTTCAAGAAAAAGCTGACCTTAGGAGCCAGTTTCAACATGTTGGGTTCCAGTCCGCTGACATGGGACCGAAATACCACCGTGCGTTACAGTGTATATGGCCAAATAGTGGAGAACACCACTACGCAGCATGTCGCCTATACCGACTTGCGCCCCACGATGGTGGTCGTGCACTTAGGCTTTCGGCTTATGCCCTTTAGGACTCGGACGGTGCAGGACTGGTAGGCTCCGTTGCGTCGGGCTGGGCCCCATTGTCTACCAGGGCTTTGGTTTTTACGCGCCGGAGCTCGAAGTCACGCCCCAGATATTTCTCTCGCACATCGGGGTCCGCGGCCATCTCTTCCGGGGTGCCGTGATGGAGCACCCTGCCTTCGTAAAGGAGGTAGGCGCGGTCGGTGATGCTGAGCGTCTCGTGGACGTTGTGGTCGGTGATGAGGATGCCTATGTTGCGGTCTTTCAGGTGGGCCACAATATCCTGTATGTCTTGAACGGCAATGGGGTCGACCCCGGCAAAAGGCTCGTCCAGAAGCAGGAATTTGGGGTCGTTGGCCAAGGCGCGCGCAATCTCGGTGCGGCGCCGTTCGCCGCCGGAGAGCTGGATGCCCTTGCTGTGGCGGATTTTCTCCAGGCCGAACTCATGAATGAGCGACTCGCATTTGTCCCGACGCTGTTCCATATTCAGGTCCTTGCGGAACTCCAGAATGGCCATGATATTGTTCTCGACCGTCATCTGGCGGAAGACAGAAGCCTCCTGTGCCAGATAGCCGACACCCAATTGGGCCCGTTGGTACATAGGCATCTTGGTAATCTCCTTGTCGTCGAGAAAGACGCGGCCCGAATAAGGTTTGATAATGCCCACAATCATGTAAAAAGTGGTAGTCTTTCCGGCACCATTGGGGCCCAGCAGCCCCACGATTTCGCCCTGACGGACATTGACGCTCACCTCTTTGACAACGGTGCGTGAGCGGTATATCTTGACAACGTTTTCGGTTCTTAGTTCCATGGTATGTTATTCTTCTATTATAGATAGCCAACCGGCTAGGGTCTGTCGTTGGGGCAGTGCCCCCTTTTAAGACTTCTAAAAATTCGTTTTATTCGTTATCATGACTGCATGAAGAATCAGTTAATAAATTCGTTAGATTCGTGCAATCCGTGTTCAAAAGTTATTAATAGAAGTCCCTTTTTATATGATGCCCTCGCGGAGCACATCGTGCAGGTGTAGGACACCAAGGTAGCGGCCGTCAGGGTCGGTGACGATGAGCTGTGTGATGCTGTTGGTGCGCATCAGGTGGAGGGCATTGACGGCGTATTCGCTTTCCACGATGCATTTGGGGTTGCGCGACATGATGTCCGAGGCGGTGAGGCCTAGGGTGTTGTCGCCAGCCTTGAGCATGCGGCGGAGGTCGCCGTCGGTGATGATGCCCAAGATGATGCCGGGGGCCTGAGGGTCTACCACCACGGCACAGCCCAGCCGCCGGGAGGTCATCTCGAGGATGGTGTCGCGGATAGATGCCGTGGGGGCTATCTGTGGTTTCTCGTTCTGCTTATACAGGTCGCTGACACGCATGTAGAGCTGCTTGCCGAGTGCCCCGCCGGGGTGGAACCGGGCAAAGTCCTGCGCCGTGAAATTGCGGCACTCTATCAGGGCCACCGCCAGTGCGTCGCCCATCACCAGCTGCGCTGTGGTGCTGCTGGTAGGGGCAAGGTTGTTGGGGCAGGCCTCGTGTTCGACGTATGCATTCAGCACAATGTCGGCCTCATGGGCCAAGAACGAGTCGGGGTTGCCCACGATGGCGATAAGCTTGTTGCCGAAATTTTTCACCAGGGGGATGAGCACCTTGATCTCGGGCGTGTTGCCGCTCTTGGAGATGCAGATGACCACGTCGCCCCGTTGTATCATGCCCAGGTCGCCGTGGATGGCGTCAGCAGCATGCATGAAGAGGGCCGGGGTACCCGTGCTGTTGAGCGTCGAGACAATTTTTGTGGCTATATTGGCACTCTTGCCAATACCCGTAATAATCACGCGTCCCGAGGCCGAAAAAATGGTTTGCACAGCATCAGAAAAGCTGTTGCCGATGTGTTTTTCGAGACCCTCGATGGCTTTTTTTTCATTTGCAATAACCTGTATTGCAATTTCTTGTATTTCTTTATCTGACTTCAAGGTCGTTTTTTTTCTGTAATTTAAATATTTTTAGTAACTTTGGACTGCAAAATTACATGTTTTTTTTGGATTATGATAGATTTGCACACAAAGTTAAAAGAAATATTTGGTTTTGATAACTTTAAAGGCGACCAAGAGGCCATCATCAACAGTATTTTGGGCGGCCAGGATACCTTTGTCATCATGCCCACGGGAGGTGGAAAGTCACTCTGCTACCAGCTGCCGGCCATGATCAGCCAAGGCACCGCCATCGTCGTGTCGCCCCTCATCGCCCTTATGAAAAACCAGGTCGACGCCGTGCGCTACACCTCGGGGCAGGACTGCGTGGCCCACTTCCTCAACTCCTCCCTCTCCAAAGCCCAGGCCAAGGAGGTGAAGGACGACCTGCTGCAGGGTGGCACCAAGCTGCTCTACGTCGCCCCCGAGACACTCTCCAAAGAAGACACCATAGAGTTCCTAAAACAACTAGAAATCTCGTTCTTTGCCATCGACGAAGCCCACTGCATCTCCGAGTGGGGCCACGACTTCCGACCCGAGTATCGCCGCCTGCGTTCCGCCATAGACAGCATCAACAAAAAATCACCCATACTCACCCTCACCGCCTCGGCCACCCCCAAGGTACAGCAGGACATTATCAAAAACCTGGGCATGGAAGGTGCCAAACTCTTCGTCTCCTCCTTCAACCGCCCCAATCTATACTACGAGGTGCGCCCCAAGCCCAGCGACACCATTGAGCTGCACAAAGAAATCATCAAGTTCATCCGCGAAAACGAGGGCAAGAGCGGCATCATCTACTGCCTCACCCGCAAGAAAGTAGAAGACCTGGCCGAAATGCTGACCCTCAACGGCATCAAAGCCCTGCCCTACCATGCCGGACTGGACAACAAACTGCGCGCCGAGAACCAAGACAAATTCCTCATGGAGGAAGTGGACGTCATCGTGGCCACCATCGCCTTCGGCATGGGCATAGACAAGCCCGACGTGCGCTTCGTCATCCACTACGACATACCCAAGAGTCTGGAAGGCTACTACCAGGAAACTGGCCGCGCCGGCCGCGACGGAGGCGAAGGCAAATGCATCGCCTTCTATTCCGAAAACGACGTGGAGAGACTCTACAAATTCTTCACCGACAAAAACATCACCGAGCAGGAAATGGCCAACCAGTTGGTGCAGGAAGTGGTCAGCTATGCCGAGTCCTCGGCCTGCCGCCGCCTGAACCTCCTGCGCTATTTTGGCGAAGACTACAACCAGGAGAACTGCGGCTGCTGCGACAACTGCCTCCACCCCGGCCCCAAAGTCCCCGCCAAAGAAGAGATGCAGTATGCCCTAGAAACCATCCTGGCCACCAAGCAAGCCTTCAAGGCCAAAGACATTGTGGACGTGATGATGGGCAAGAAAAACAGCAACACCAAAGTCTACAAACAAGACGAACTGGAACAGTGGGGTCAAGGCCGCGACCACGACGAACTGTTCTGGAAAGCCGTCCTCAGGCAGGCCGTGTTCGAGAAACTCCTCTCCAAAGAAATAGAAATGTACGGCGTGCTCAAGCTTACCCCCGCCGGCCACAAATTCATCAAAAAACCATACGAAATCACCGTCACCTGCGACCACAACTACAGCACACGTGCGGCCGAAGGCGACGACGACGAAGTGCTGCCCTCCGGCGGTGCCGCCGCCGCGGGCGACGAAGCCCTCTACACCCAGCTCAAGAGCCTCCTCAAATCCATTGCCCAGAAAGAGAAACTGCCCCTGCATGTCATCTTCGAGGACCGCTCCATCAAGGACATGACCATCCAGTATCCCTGCAACGTGGAGGAACTCAGCCGCTGCCAAGGCGTGGGCATTGCCAAGGCCCAGAAATACGGCCAACCCTTTGTCGACCTGATCAAATCCTATGTCGACGACAACGAAATCGAGCGTCCGCAAGACATCGTCATCCACAGTGCCGCCCACAAGTCCGAAAACAAAATCTACATCATCCGCTCCATCGACAGCCGCAAGTCGCTGGACGACATCGCCCGCGGCAAAGGCATGACCATGGATGAGCTCATGGGCGAAATGGAACGCATCATCTCCTCTGGCACCAAGCTCAACATCGACTATTATATCAATGAGAACATAGAGCAAGAACACCAAGACGAACTGATGGCCTATTGGCGCGAGTCCGAAAGCGGCGACCTGCAGGAAGCCTACGACGAATTCGCCGACGACGAAGACTACACCGAACAGGAAATCCGCCTCATGCGCATCAAATTCCTGACCGACTATGGACACTAGACCCCTAAACACCCCCTCCGAACACCAGTGCCAGCGGAAGTGAATTCACACACCGGTAGTGCCGCATTCTAAACTTCTTGGGGCTGTGAGGGATGCCTGAGCGGGTGATCTTTATGTTTCTTATGGTCGGTAGGTGGTTGGTTGATTCCAATCGGAGCGGGCCGGGTTAGAAGATAATGTCGGAAAGAAAGGTATATCTATGACGAAAAGACTGAGCTATTATGTTATTCTAATGTCGTTGCTGATGGCAATGACGGTGGGAGGGCCGCGTGCCATGGCGCAACAGGGTGCCCCGTCGGCCAAGGGTCCCGAACCCGTACAGAAAATAGGTGTGGTGGCACATAGGGGTTTCCACAAATATGAGGGTTCGGCCGAAAACACCGTTTCCGCCATGCAGAACGCTGTCAGCCACGACTTTGCCGGCACCGAATTCGACATGCAAATGACGGGTGACGATGTGGCTATTATTTTCCACGACGACAAACTGGAAGGTTTGCCCATAGGCGAAGTGTCCCATACTGAGGTGTTCGAGCACCCAGCATCCACACTTGCCAACGGAGAGCGCATTCCCACCCTTCAGCAGTTTATGGACAGTTATGCCAAAGCCCTGGCCCAACAATTGGCCCGCAACACCTCTACAGGGCTTTTCTTCGAAATCAAAGCCCCCCGCAACCCCGACAAGATACCGCTGGCAGCAGCCACAGCAATGGAGGCTGTAAGACAGAGAGGACTCGAAAAGACTGTCTGCTTCATATCCTTCAGTTTGGCAGTGTGCAAGCTGATAGCCGACCAGATGCCCGATGTGTCAGTAGCCTATCTGGGTGGCGACATGACGCCACAAGAGTTGAAAGAAATGGGCATAAATTCCATCGACTATAACTACAAGGTGCTGTTGGAGCACCCTGAATGGATTCAAGAGGCCAAAAAATTGGGTATGAAGGTCAATGTGTGGACGGTTAACGACGAGAAAATAGCGCGGCAGATGAAGGAAATGGGCGTAGATTTCATCACCACAGATCTGCCGTTGGATATGGAGAGGTGGTTGGAGGATAAATAGATGCTTGGGTTATAGGTAAGTCCCAAATAAATACAAATACAATATATGCTATAAAATGATTACTATAGGATTAAAAGGACATCTGGAAAGAATTGTCACAGAAGAAGTCACCGCTGCACGTATTGGCAGCGGGTTGGTGAAAGTTTTTGCCACACCCATGATGATAGCCCTCATCGAGCAAACCTGCTATGAGAGCGTGTCGCCTTTCTTAGAAGAGGGACAGGGCACCGTGGGTACCCTGGTCAACGTCACCCACAGTGCCGCCACTCCTGTGGGGATGCGGGTGTGGTGCGACAGCCAGTTGATAGAGGTGGACCGCCGCCGGCTGGTTTTTGAAGTAAAGGCCTACGATGAGTGCGGACTCATTGGAGAAGGACGGCACGAACGCTTCATTATCGACTCTGCCAAGTTCCAAGCCAAAATAGATGCCAAGGCTAAATAATTGAGATATTCGTTATGCATAGATTACAATATACCATATTCCTAGCCTTGCTGCTATTGGCCATCAGGGTTGGGGCACAAAGTTCGCCCCCGGCGCCTTATGGTCCCTGTCCCACAGAAGCCCAGGTACGTTGGCAGCGAATGGAGATGAATATGTTTTGTCACTTTGGCCCTAACACTTTCTCCGGCAAGGAGTGGGGCACAGGCAACGAGTCGGCAGATATGTTCAACCCCTCTCAGCTGGATTGCAACCAATGGGTGGCTGTGGCCAAAGCCGGTGGCTTCAAGGGCATCATCCTCACTGCCAAACATCACGACGGTTTCTGCCTCTGGCCCAATCCAGCCAGCAACCACACCGTGCGCCAAAGTAGTTGGCGGCAGGGCCAGGGAGACGTATTGCTGGAACTCTCTCAGGCCTGCCGTCGGGGAGGGGTGAAGATGGGACTGTACATCTCGCCGTGGGACCGCAACGCCCCCACCTATGGCACACCCCATTACAACGAGACTTTTAATCGCACATTGGAACACGCACTTACACGTTATGGCACTATTTTCGAACAGTGGTTCGATGGGGCCAACGGAGAGGGGCCACGCGGTAAAAAGCAAGAATATGATTGGTCGCTGTTCAACCACACCGTAAGCCGTCTGCAGCCACAGGCACTCATATTCAGCGATGTAGGTCCGGACTGCCATTGGATGGGCAATGAAGAGGGTATCAATGGCGAGACCTGCTGGTCGCGCCTGAGCACTGACGGCTATCAGCCTGGTCCTTTTGCCCCTCCATTAGAAGTTCTCAACCAAGGTCAGAGAGACGGTAAATATTACATACCTGCCGAGGTGGATGTTTCTATCCGCCATGGATGGTTTCACCACACCTACGAACATCCCAAGACGCTGCAGCAGTTGCTGGGCATATACTATACCAGTGT
>OCVV011331900.1_pt1 | contig 12596 bp, 9 predicted proteins | sample 1539721 | NCBI WGS metagenome assembly OCVV01 (sample SAMN02144230, study PRJEB22623) | gut metagenome | biome: sheep rumen | host: Ovis aries | place: New Zealand
CCCATGGTGGAAAGATAGGCTTCTAAGGTCATACCATATCTGGCGACAGAGTTGGTGTAGAAGTCGACGATCTTGTTCTTGGCTTCTTCGACCTGCTCTGGGGTGACATCGATGGTGGAAGTGGTGACAAGATGTCTTAAGAGTTTTTCTAAGTAAGTCTTGTCCGCTTCGTTCTGACGCTGATGAGTGATGTCGTTTTTGACGGCTTCTTTTAATTCTTCTAAGGACTTGAGACCTAAATGAGCTGCGAATTCGTCGTTGAGCTTCATTTCGACCTTGCTCTTGACTTCGTGGACGTGGCACTTGAAGACGACGGCCTTACCAGAGAGGTTTTCAGCCTGGTATTCTTTTGGGAAGGTGACGTTGACTTCAACATCATCGTTAGCCTTATGGCCGATAAGCTGTTCTTCAAAGCCTGGGATGAAGGTATGAGAACCAAGCTCAAGATCATATTTCTCACCCTTGCCGCCTTCGAATGGAACGCCTTCTAAGAAGCCTTCAAAGTCGATGTTGACAATGTCGCCTTCACTAGCAGTGCCTTCTTTGGTAGCGGTGTGGACATGCTGCTTGAGCATGCTTTGTAACTGGACCTGGATATCCGCTTCGCTGACTGGGGGAATTGCCTCTTTGCCAAGGTGATTCTTGGTGTAAGCTGCAAAAAGATTTGCCATAATTATTTCTCCTATTTTGTGACAAGATTAAGTATATCTTGTTATGAACTTTTACGCCACAAAAATAAACAAATAAATAGCGGGCTATTTCTAGCCCGCCATCTTATGCCTCGTTTTTGATTCTTTCGATAATCTCTTTTTTCAGGTTGATCAAATCGATTTTACCATTGGCTAACATCGGGAATTCCTCAAACACGATGACGTGATCAGGAATCTTGATCTTAGCTAGTTTACTTTGTAGATGATTTAATAAGGCTTCCTTATCAAAGGTATAACCTGGTTTGATCAAAAGACCACAGGCGACTTCTTCACCCCAGAAGTCATGAGGAACACCAAAGACCTGAACGTTGACGATACATTCTTCTTCCGAGATGGCAGAAGCGACTTCGTTAGGCAAAATATTTTCGCCACCTTTGATGATCAATTCCTTCTTTCTTCCGGCAAAATGAAGATAACCATCCTCATCCATGAAACCGAGGTCACCAGTGTGGAACCAGCCTTTTTCATCAAAGTCCTGCTTATCGATTGGAGTCTTGTAATAACCGCTCATAAGAGAATCACCCTGGACGATGATTTCACCAATTTCGTTAATCTTATTTTCTTCATGGGTCTCAGTGTTTTCAATCTTGACTTTCACAAAGCTGGAAGGCTGACCGATACTCTTGGTGATTCTCTCAATAGAATCACCACGATGAGTATAGCTGACTGGAGCCATTTCACTAAGGCCATATAAGACATAGAACTGGGTGTTTGGGAATTTCTGATTCAATAAGAGCATCTGAGTTTCACTAATCGGTGCTCCACCGACACCAGAATGCTTGATGCAGCTGACTGTCTCTTCCTTGAATTCTGGATTGTTGATCAAGGCAAGAAGGATAGTCGGAACAGAATGCATGATGGTACATTTCTTGTTCTTGAGGGTAAAAAGGATATCATTGGTTCTGATCGTCTTTGGTAAGACGACACAACTATCATATATCCAGCTAGCAAATAAGCCAGCACATAAACCAAAGATGTGGAATAAAGGAAGAAGAAGCAAGGAAGAATCTTTTTCGCTGACGCCAAGTTCTTTACCACAAGAAGCAGCGGTAAGAATATTGAAGGAAGAAAGAAGAACACCTTTGCTGATACCAGTTGAACCAGAGGTGAAGATCATGACACCAGGATCATCGTTAAGAACATTGATGGATTCCAAAACGCCTTTCGCAAAGGGGTTGACTTCCTTTTTGCTAAATGGCTTGGTGATGTCATATAGCTTGGTGACGCTGGATTTCTCATGATCTAAGATACCAGTCATGAACTCGGCAGGGTTGCTAGCGAGTATTGGCATGATGCCATAGCAGAAATGGGTGATATCACCAATCTTGGACAGTTTTTGAATCTCAGCGATGGATAAAGTAGGATTGACTAAGACGGCTAAAGCGCCGATTTTCTGAATGGCAAAGAAGGTCAAGATCCAGTTGATGGAGTTTAGACCACATATAGCAACATGGCTTCCCTTCTTGACGCCCTGAAGCATCAAGTCTTCGGCGATACCATCGGATAATTCATCAATATCTTTATAGGTCAGATTGAAGTTGTCATCAGAAAGAATGACTTTATCTGGCGTGGTTTTTAATTTGTAATCCAAAAAGGCTTTAAAGGATAATTTTGGATAGTCGACTTGGATATTCTCATCTCTTTCGATTTGTAGAATATTGCTAAAACCAGTCATCTGAAGGATGTCATAGACATCGTCGTTGACATGGATGAGTCTGAAGTGATCAGCTGCTCTTTTACGGATGATGAGAAGTTCTCTTAAGCCGGCTGAGGAGATGTATTCGACATTCTTGAAATCTAAGACGACTTCCTTAGCGGAAGAAAAGTCCATCTTTTCTAATTCTTCTCTTAACTGAAGATGGGTGGAAGAATCAATTCTTCCTTCCACTTCAATATATAGAATTTGGTCTTCAAGTCTATTTGATACTTTCATTTTCTTTTGCTCCTTTGGTAGATTTCATTTCTTTGAGTTTCTTTTTTAGGAAGGTAATCAAGATGATATATAACGTGACGATGACTATCGTGATGAATAAGACAAGGAAGGATAAGCCTTCAGTGACTTCACTACTCATCATCATGCCAGAAGGATGATAATTCATGATTTCCTGAACGAAGAATTTCACCATCTGGTGTAATAACAAGTAATAAACAGAATTGTTTCCTAAGTAGGTGAGAATGAATTTTAGGCCTTTGACGTGGGTTAATAGCCGACAGAAGTTCAAGAAGGAATAGGAACCAAAGATGGCGTATATGATGGTGATTAGTCCTTCAAGAGGACCAAAGGAACCAAGAAGTCTACCACCCATGATGAATCCTCCACCGCGAAAGAGGATAGCAACAAAGAGATATAGACCATAGGCGACAAGAGAATTGATGATGACCCACATTTTAGAGGGATTTTCAAATATCTTGTATTTCTTGAATAAGGCTCCAAAGAGCATGATGACTGTGATGGTTGGTGCTTCTCTTAAATAGAAAGGAAGAGAGAAATTCAGATAACCAAGAAGAATCGTGATACTTAATAATAAGATAGAGATGGAGATGAAGGAATATAGGCTTTTAAGACAAAGATCAACAACTCCATAAAAGATGAAAGTAGCAGATAGCAGCATGATGATAAACCAGATGATCATCAGACACCAATGAAGTGGCATGCTTCCCGATTTCAATCCAATCTGGTTTGAGAATTGTGACCCGAGAAGACAATTTCCTAAAGTCTTAAGGATATCTAGGAATGATGATTGCCCAGTTATCATTAAGTAACTTCCGACGATCAAAGTGATGATTAAGACGTAGATTAAGAAAGGAATCAGTATTTGTTTGATTCTTTTGATGATGTTCTCTTTATAGGTCTTACCAGGTTTGAAATTCAAACCTGACAAAAAGAAAAAGAGAGCCATGATAAATCCGGCTAACAAGGCTAAGACCTGATAGGCGGCTTTATGAACGACAAGGATGTGAAGTGCCATGACTAGAAAGATGGCGATGCCTTTAGCGACATCCTGTTCTTCCATGCGTCTAGGCTTACTTGGAATAGATTGTGGTGTATCCTCATTCACCACTGGCTTTTCGATGATTTGTGAATTTTCCATTTCTTTTGCTCTTTTTATCTAAAGATATTATAGATGAATTTAAAATGCGAAAACAACTGCTAGAATAGGCATTTTCAATACAAAAGGAGATATTACATTCAGTAATTTGTAACATTTTTAAGTTAAGAGTTTCTTTAGTTGTTGGATTTGTGTAAAATATTACTAGAAAACCTATCTTGATAAGATAGGAGCAACAAGGAAAAACACTTATGAATCTAATTGCGAAAACAGAGCTCAAAGATGAAGTCCTAACTCTCTTTTTTGTTGGCGAAATCAATTCCACAACCGCTAGCGATGCCGAAAAGGAAACTTTTGAAGTCATCGACAAACAAACCTTCAAAACCTTGATTCTTGATTTTGAACAAGTCAGTTATGTTTCTTCTGCTGGTTTAAGAGTAATTTTAAAAATCAAGCAGAAATGTGATGATGTCCATATCTATAATGCAACCTTATCCGTCTATGAAGTCTTATCTATGACCGGCTTTACGAGCATCATCGATGTCCATAAAGCTTTAAACCGCGTGGATGTCACCAATTGTGAAATCATCGGTTCAGGCTATTTCTCCACTGTTTATCGTCTAGATAGAGATACCATCGTCAAAGCCTATAAACATGATATGCCTATTGAGGAAGTCGAAAGAGAACTCAATATGGCCAAGCAGGCCTTTGTTCTTGGTATTCCAACCGCGATTTCCTTTGACGTGGTGAAAGTCGGCGATAAGCTTGGCGTTCGTTTTGAACTTCTCGACAGTGTCCTTTTACGAGATCTCTATAAGGACCATATGGAAAACTTTGATGAATATAACAAGAAATATGCTGCTTTGTTAAAGAAGATTAACACGGCAATTAGCGATGGTAAGAGTCTTCCAAGCACCAAGGAAATCTGGTTAAAGAAATTTGAAAAGATCAAACCATTCTTACCAGAACAGGATAGTGAAAAACTTTTTGGCATGTTAAATGGTATTGAGGAAAGAAATACTTTTGTCCATGGTGATTGTCACGTCAAGAACATCATGATTCAGGATCATGAACTCTTCTTAATCGATATGGATACCCTCTCTCATGGTCATCCGATTTTTGAACTTGCCGCTTTGATTGCTCCTTATGAATTATTTGAAGAAACTGATCCTGGAAATAATGAAGCCTTCTTCAAGTTATCGCATGATGTCTGCACCAGACTTTATGAAGAAACCCTGAATGAATATTTCCAGAAAGATGATCCAGAAATCAAAGGCAAGATTCGCCTTTTAGGTCATATGCATATGATGTGGTGGACTCTGACTTATAACCAGGAGAACACCAAGAGATTTGAACATCATAAAGAGAAACTTTTGAAGATGTTGAAGGATTATGATGATTTCAATATAGGTATCTGATATGCAGAGAGAAGAACAAAACAACACCTTAAAACAGAATGAAATCGATGCCAATAGCCAGTTATGTAAAGCCGCAATGATTACGGCTGCCTTTCTGGTGGTGGTTTTGTTGATGTATTTCATCCTCAACAAGACCAGTGCATTAGTTTTATCCAAGGCCACTTATATCACAATCAACATCTTTGTTCCTTTCAATATGTTAGTGCTTTTATCTACCTGGTTTTTAAAGAGGACAAAATTTTTCTATCATGAAGGCTATAAATATCTCTTGTTAGGTAGCTTCTTATCCGTCTATTTCATTTTAAATATCATCATTCCAAAACATGCGGTATTGACCTGGGCGATTCCTCTTCTTCTTTCCAATCACTATTACAAGCCAAAGTTGACAAGAAATATCTATTTCATCACCATGGGTTTGATGCTAATTGCCCTTTATCTAGCTATGTATTTTGGTGAATATGACGAACATCTGCTTACCTATGGTATCCCTCGTATTGATGAAAATGGTAACCCCTATATCTATCAACCAGAACTGATTGCAGAAAGATATGAAATGCTCCATAACCTCATCTTGCAGGGTGATAACCGATATTTAAAAGTCTTTGCCTATTATTATGTGGCTAGATCACTAGGTCTTACCATCATCTATCTTACCTCTATGGCCTTATCCAAGCGTTCTTATAATCTTTTACAGAAGGAAATCTCGGTGTCTCAAGCTAAGCAGCAGATTGAGACAGAATTAAATGTCGCTCATGAGATTCAGCATAATGCCTTACCAAAGGAATTATCGAATATCAAGGATGTATCCATATTAGCTGACTTGAAACCTACTAAGGAAGTTGGTGGTGATCTATACAATTATTTTGCCCTAGATGAATCACATGTCGCGATTGCGATTGGTGATGTCTCTGGTAAGGGAGTTCCCGCTGCCATGTTCATGATGAAGACCATTACTTGTCTTAACGCTTATTGTAAGCTTGGTCGTAAACCAAGTGAGATCTTAACAGAGCTCAATTCCAACATCCATCAGGGTAATGACTCCATGATGTTTGTCACTTGCTTCTTAGGTATCTTAGATACCAAGACGGGTATCTTTGAATTCTGTAACGCCGGTCATAATAAACCGATCATCGGCAAAGATAAAAACTTTAGATATCTCGATTGTGCTTCTGGTTTTGTTCTTGGTCCACTTGATACTGTGCCATTAAAGGATGAGACGATCCAGCTTGAAAAAGGTGAATACATCTTCTTATATACCGATGGTATCACCGAGGCTCAGAATGCCAAGCATGAACTCTATGGTGAAAATAGACTCCTGGAATCTTTTAATAAAAGAGAATATAATTCTTTAATTGATATGAACTATGAAATTCAGGATGCTCTTTCCACCTTTGTCAAAGACGCGCCTCAGAGCGATGATATCACTTATCTATTTATGCGATATCAAGGCGATGAGACCAAAGTCTATGAAAATGTCTTCTATGCCAAACTAGAAGAACTTGATCGTGCTATTAAGTTCCTTCAGGATGCTCTAGCGGATAACAACAAGAGTCAATATAACACCAAACTGGCTGTGGTCATGGATGAACTGTTTTCCAATATCGCCAAGTACGCCTATTCCCCAGAGGAACATGACCCAAAGATCTATATCCGCATCACTTATAACATCAGCAAGGATGCTATCTATATCACCTTTGTCGATCGCGGTAAGAAGTTCAATCCTTTGGATGTCAAGGAGGAAAAAGTCTCTGGTGATGTTATGAATCTGACAGAGGGTGGACTTGGTCTATTCATCGTCAAGAACACCATGGATGAAATCTCCTATAACCGCATCAATCATAAGAATGTTCTATTGACTTCTAAAAAACTGTAATGAAAATACCTCAGAATCCGGCTTTGGATTCTGAGGCTTTCTTTTAGAGATTTTTGATATCGATTTTTTCTGATTCTTCTTTTGAGGTCTTGTTTTTACTCGTCCCTTTTTTGGAATTGGTGATGATGAGATAAATGACATAGGTTAAGAAAGAGGTGAGGAAAAAGATTAAGAATCCTGGGTTGTTGATAGAAGTCTGCCCTGGTATATGATCTATGATGATAAAGGTAATCATTAAGATGAAACTAATGCTGCAGATGGCAATCGAGATATAGTGTTTGACTTTGTTCTGAATCAGACGGCAGGGGAGAAAAATACTTAAGAAACTGATAGCAACTAACGTCAGAATGCTGGCGATTACAGTAAAATTAGACATCGTTAATCCTCCTTGAGTAAGCGGTAGTTTTCAATCAACTCACGAGCAGCTTCTATGGAAATCTTGTTGTCTAGGGCCATCGCCTTGACTTGAATGATGTAAGAGTCATCCTTTTTATTGTCGGAAAGCTGGATTTTTTCAATTACCTTATCTAACCTCATTCTGATGGTCGGATAGGATACGTCATAAATCGTGGCCATTTCTTTTAATGATCCGGATTGCACGATGAATGTCTTGATGAATTCCAGGTCTTCCTGGTTGAGTCCTTTCATCCAGTTTGGTAACAAATCTTTCATATATCTCGATTATAAATTTAAATAATATTAAAGTCAACTTTAATTTTATTCAAGTTTTTGTGATGGGAATTTATCCTGTGTCAATCCCTTATATTTTGTTCCCTACAACATGAAAACATTAGATTTCATCGTGATATTGTTTCTTTTTGTCATGCTTTGTAACTTGCTAATCCAAGATATTATTCAAATGCATGGTATCATATAGGTAAGAAAAGGGATGAAAGGTGATGAATTTATGGAAAAAATATTGAAATTGATGTTCTTTTCTTCTTTATTGCTTTCCGCTACGGGATGTTTCAGAAGAAACTCTCTTCCTAATAATGACTATCAGAAAGTCAAGTTTGCTTTTGATGGGGTAGAAAAATCTTTCCTTGAAGGTAAGACTAGCACTAAGTCAGCCAACAAGAAAACCCAGAATCGTTACTTGGCAAATAAGGAAACTGGCTTGTCTACTTTGTATTCGTTATTTACGGATGATGATATCAAAGAAGATGGTATTGAAAAATTAGAATATAACCAGCCTCCGATGATTCAATTCCAGTATCTCAAGAAAGTCTTTGAGAAGGTGGGAGAAAACTATTCTTTAGGTAGCAAGTATTATGATACGATTCAAGGTGAAGTCTATCTTGATATCCAGTCTGGAAAGAAGAGCCAGGGAGAGGAAAATAAATTCAATTATAACTTCTTGTTATCTTTGGAAATCAATCTTGATCAGTCGGACTTAATCACGGCTGATGTATCGTTTGATATCGAGTTAGCAAGAGGACAAGAAACATATTCCATCCAATGGTTTGTTTCTATTCTTCTTGATTATGATATGAGTAAGTCTGATCCAAATTACACCATGACCATGAGAAGTGAGAATGATGAAAGAGACTTACCATATCGCAATTGTTTCATCTATGAATATGATTCTGTCCAGGTCAAGGATAACGAGATTCAAGAATGGCAGAAGTTCTGCTTTGAAAGTGATCGAAGACTAGTTAAGGATTCTTCTCATTCTACCTTCCAGAATTATCTTGATGAGCAAATCGCTTATGGTAGAATTACCTTTGCTTGGTTTAAGGATAAGGTTTTTAAAAAGAATAATGAGTTAACTCAAGAAAAACAGAAAACATTCGTTCAGGTCCTTTTTGAAGATCTTGGCTTAAATGCTAGTGAGATGAATAGTGATGAATTCATAAGTAAGACAGGAATTCAAAACAATGTCATCAAGACTTGTTATCAGGAGTTTTCTACTATTGCTAAAGAAGACATCATTTACTCTATGTTGACAACAAGTGACCACGGAGAGAAACAAGATGACACTTCCTCCACGGCCATTCGTGCCATGAATGCTGATTTATCTGGCAGGGCTGAACATTACTACATCCCTGATGTTACGTTTAGTCAATTCTTCAGCGGATATCAAAACATGGATGGTTATCAGGAAAAGATTCGTCTTATCTATGTTGATGAACATGGCAACATGAAACAAGAAATCACGAATTACAATTTGCTTACGTTCTTTTTCAGATTACGCGATAGCGAAATCAGTGTGGAAGTATCTCTTGATGAGACCATCTCTCATGCGTATCTTAAACTTTATGAGTTTAGACAAGGCCTGACTAACATAACCAATGAATGTCAACTATTCTTCAAGGATGATGAGGGAAAGAATGGTAGTTTTAATTTCTATTATAGCGGTGAGATTCCTTCTAAGGATGAAGAGGAAGAATCTCTTTTCCCGAAGGAACTGATTGCTATGGGCGTACCAGTTTACGAGGGGGAAAACGTTGAGTTTGAATATGATGGAAGTGGTATAACAAAGATTCTTGCTATCTATGGATCTAACTATAAAGAGGCAGAACTCTATCTGGAAAAACTGATCAATAATCAATTTGTTATAGCCGGAGATATTATCACCTATGCTAATCAGGCTGCCTATAGCAAAAACGTCTCAAAGGAGTTAAGGACCATCGTCATTTTCCAGGATAAGACAGATGGTGATACCTTCTATCTGCAGGTCTATCAAGAATTAATCAATACCTAAAAGAAAAAGTTCAGTGCTGGCACTGAACTTTTTCCTATTCTTTTGTTTTTTCAACCGTTTCCTTGATTGTCTTATCGCTGGAAGCGATGGAATATTTTTCCACAGCAATCTTGGTTCTGATAGAATGCTGTAAGTTACATGGGCCTCCAATACAGCCACCGACACACATCATACCTTCGATGAAGTTGTACTGAGAATCGCTCTTCTTGAATTCATTAAGAGCCTTCTTGATGTTTTCTGGGCCGTCCACAGCAAGACCTTTTACTTCAAAGTCGATATTTTCTTCCTTGAGAACTTCATTTACGGCTGCCGATAAACCACCGCATTTGGCAAAGCCTCTGCCATATACAGAACCGCCATAATTACCATAGGTATCTTCTTGTAACGTGGTCATGTCGATTTCAAAAGCATCGATGAAAGCCTGTAATTCCTCAAAAGTCATAACACCATCGACATAAGACGCGACCTTTTCTTTTTTGATTTCATCCTTCTTGGCTGTGCAAGGGCCGATAAAGATAGTCTTGGCCGTTGAATCTTTTTCCTTCAGGAACTTGGCTACTGTTGCCATTGGAGAAAGGGAAGAAGAGATATAAGGAGTCAGTTCAGGATAGAACTTCTGGATATAGGTGACAAAACCTGGACAACAAGAAGAAGTCAGTTTCCCTCTCTTAGCTAATTCCTTGGCTTCGTTTAAAGCGACCATATCGGCACCAAGAGCCGCTTCTACAACATCATAGAAACCCATCTTCTTCAAGGCGGCGATAACCTGACCATTCTTGACTTCGATGAAGTTACCACCGATTGATGGAGCAACGATGGCATAGACATGATAGGCCTGATTCTCTTTGCTGTCTTTGAGGATCTGGATGATCTCTTTGCAATAGGAGATATCGACAATAGCACCAAATGGGCAGGTGTAGACACAAGCACCACAATGGACACATTTCTCATCGTTGATGGATGCGGCATTGGTTTCAATATCAGGTGAGATAGCTTTCTGCTTACAGGCTCTTTCACAAGGTCTTACTCTATTTTCAATCGCCTGATATGGACAAGCCTGGGCACAAAGACCGCAGTTGACACATTTGCTCTTATCGATATGCGCCTGTAAGTTGTCATCAAAGGAGATGCACTTTCTTGGACAGGCTTCATGACATCTGTGAGCGATACAACCTCTACAGGCATCAGAGACGGTATAACCACCAAGTGGACATTCATCACAGGCGATAGATAAAACCTGGATGACGTTTTCATCACCTCTGATCTTGAATTTAGTAGCCACGGAGACTCTTTCTTCGACGATGGCTCTTTCTTTATAGATACAGCATCTCATGGAAGGCTTAGGACCTTTCACGATTGCTTTGGGGATATCATAAAATGATTCGTTCAAGTCATCCTTTCTTAAATGAGAGATGATCTCTTTTAAGACCGAATATCTCAATTCTTGAACTCGGGTATCAAACTTGGGCATAAAAATTCCTCCATACATTATATATAAAATAAATTTAACCAAAAGAAAAGATAAACATATGTACAATAATAATGTTTGTTTTCTAGTAACAAGAATTTACACTTATTTAATAACTAAATTTTATTGGACAGTGGGTTTGTTCCGTTTATACATTTGTCAAAAGGAAAAGAAAACCCTTACAAAATCAGCTTTGCGCAAACATGCCTTTTAAGTGATATTTCATTTTTCAGCAAGCAAATAATACCATAATTCCGTAGGAAACAACTCTACTTGTATACAAGAAAACGAAAGTTAGAAAGCACTAACCAAAATTAGCCGTTTTTTCTCATTTTTAAATTGAAAAGCGCTTTTTTATATGTACAATACTATATAGTTTTTGAAGTTAAAAGACTTGGAGGTCAAACTATGAAACTTCGTGAAGAAGCTATTCAAATGGTGATTCAGATTTGTGATCGTTACAAGCATGAACCTTCACCTTTGATGTTGATTCTTTCGGATGTCCAAAAAGAATATGGTTACATTCCGATGGAAGTTCAACAGATCATTTCTGCAAAAACAGGTATCCCTGTTTCCGAAATCTATGGCGTTGTTACCTTCTACAATTTCTTCTCCCTCGAACCAAAAGGCAAATATGTCATCGGTGTCTGTGTCGGTACGGCTTGTTATGTCAAGGGCGGTCAGAATGTTTTGGATAAATTCTGCGAACTCTTGAAGATCAAGCCTGGTCAAACCACAACGGATGGACTTTTCTCCATCGACAACGTTCGTTGTCTTGGCGCTTGTGGTATCGCTCCCGCTGTTTCGATCAATGGCAAGGTTTATCCAAAGGTCGAATTATCTAAGGTTGGTAGCATCATTCAGGAATATTACGACTTAGAAAAGAAAGCGATGGAGGCCTAACTATGAAAACTAGTGCGAAATTCAATGATAATCTCATCCGTACTGTTGAGAGTTTAGAAAAAGCCCATGAAGTCTGTGGCAAGAAGTTAGAAGACAAGTTTTCTGGTAAAGATGGCAAGAGACACATCGTTATCTGCGGTGGTACTGGATGTATGTCTTCTGATTCCAAGGTTATCTATAAAACCTTGTTATCCTTGATCAAGGAAAACAAATTAGAAGATAAGGTCACCGCCAATATGGTCGGTTGCTTTGGCTTCTGTTCTCAGGGTCCTTTCGTCAAGATTTTCCCCGAAGATACTCTCTATCGCCTTGTCAAAGTCAAGGACTGTGAGAGAATCATCAAGGAAGACATCATGGAAGGTAAGGTCATCGAAGACCTTTTATACGAAGATCCAAACACCCATGAGAAGATCACCCGTCAGGATGATATCAACTTCTACAAGAAGCAGAAACGTATCGCCCTTTATGGC